>Ga0070697_100000272_pt1 | contig 42107 bp, 21 predicted proteins | sample KBSK1501metaG_FD_65475 | JGI IMG/M metagenome (GOLD analysis project Ga0070697, IMG submission 65475) | Corn, switchgrass and miscanthus rhizosphere microbial communities from Kellogg Biological Station, Michigan, USA - KBS K1-50-1 metaG | ecosystem: Host-associated > Plants > Roots >... | reverse complement strand
AGGCGTCGAGGGCCTCTCTTCCATTGGCCACCGCGTCAACGGAATAACCGAGCTTTTGCAGCTGATAGGAGACGACTTTCTGATTAACAATCTTGTCTTCGGCCACGAGGACGCGAATGTGCCTGGCGCTATTTTCGGGTAAAGGCTTCGGCAGATTGCGGTAGGAAAGCGTAGATTCTTGCTTTTCGTGCTTCCCGGATCCGCGTGCGGGCGGCTGGCCTGTTTCGCTAGTCAAAGCTGTCGCTAAACAATCAAAAAGCTGCGACTGCTTCACCGGTTTGGTTAAGCATGCGGCAACGCCCGCCTGGCATAGTAAGTCGGCCTCGCCGGGCTGAGCGACAGAACTCAGCATCACCAACTTTGTCGTAGCAATGATCGGATCAGATTTGATTGCTAGTGCCAGCATCAATCCGTTCATTCCGGGCATCTGCATATCGAGGATAGCTAGATCGAAGGGGTCCCCGGCGGAGGCCTTATGTCGCAGAAGCGACAAAGCTTCAGCACCACTTCCGGCGCTGCTACTGGATATCCCCCACGATGTCACCTGGTGATGAATGATCTTTCGGTTGGTCTCATTATCGTCCACAATTAACACTTGCACCTTGCGAAGATCCGCTTTTGCCGGTTCCATGGTACCAGTTTTGTCTTGCTGCTTCTCAAACCTCGCCGTGAACCAAAAGGTAGAGCCTTTGCCTGGTATACTTTCGACGCCGATTTCACCGCCCATGTATGCCACCAGTTGCTTTGAGATAATCAATCCCAGTCCGGTGCCCCCGAAATTACGAGTTGTTGACCCATCGGCCTGGGTGAAGGCTTGAAAAAGACGCTGCTGTTTAGCCTGACTGATACCTATGCCTGTATCGCTCACGGCAAACCGAACTACGACATAGTTATCACTCTCTTTCTCCTTTGTAACGCGGACAACAACTTCGCCGCGCTCGGTAAACTTCATTGCATTGCCGATAAGATTAATGACCACCTGCCGCAGTCGTCCCGGATCGCCACGAAGGTCCGTGGGTACTTCGCTGTAAACGAGCGATACCAATTCGATATTCTTGGCCCGCGCCCGTTGCGCGAAGAGTTCCAGGGTGCTTTCGACCGTGCTGCGCAAGTCAAAGTCCAACATTTCGAACCTCACCTTGCCCGATTCAATCTTAGAAAAATCGAGAATGTCATTGATAATGGTAAGCAAAGCATCGGCGCTTAACTGTATTGTTTCTGCGAACTCCCGCTGCTCGTTTGTCAAAGGGGTGTCTACCAGCAACCCAGCCATCCCGATGATGCCGTTCATCGGCGTCCTGATCTCATGACTCATGTTAGCTAAGAAATCCGACTTCAGGCTCGCTGACTCCAGCGCCGCATCACGTGCTTCTGCTAGTTCCGCCTCGATCAGCTTATGTTCTGTAATATCGCGTGCAATCCACATTACAGAGCTCTCCGACATCGGGGAGAAGGTGCCGGCGAACCAGACCTCGGTGTTGGCGATCGGCAAACTATAGTCAATGGTAAGCGGTTGGCGGTTCGCAAGAGTGCGCCGAATAATACTAAGGAAGAAGTTGGCACGAGCCGGAGGGAAAACCTCATGTAGTGTCTTGCCAATTAAATCGGTTGAGGGTTTGTAAAGGAGCGGAGGATCGGTTGGCGCAATCTTGAGATAACGTCCCTCAGCGTCGAGCACTACAATTACGTCGCTCAACGCGGCGAAAAGCGCGCGAAGTTCAGCTTGCGAAATTTGCAATGCCTCCTCGGCTTGCCTGGGACCAGGGTATTGCTTCTTATCCACGTGCTGTTTGAAAACTGCGAAATCTGTTTATTAATCGCATTAACTCTCTGGTACCTTGGCACTCCCGTACGAGTATGACCAGGTCACCCGGCGCTTTGCGGCAACAAACAATCCCGGCTGAAATCACCCCGAAGGGCTTACCTATCAATTAGGGGAAGTGGAGGAAGTGATTGCTGAAGATAGCAACCCGGGGATTGACGATCACACGCAGTGTGCTGGACTGATATCGAGTGCTCCTGACAGTCTGCGATGCGGTGCGCTTATACCACAATTTCGCTCTCCTTGACAATCGCGAGAAAGTACATCGCGAGAAAGTACCAGGCGAAGAAATAGCTTGTCGTTCTCAACCCACGCTAAAGAGTCTTGAGCCCGGTCCATATCTGCCTCTGGGTGTATCTCTAAATTAATTGAAAAGATTCGAGGCTTGAGTCAAACCCCCAATGGATTAGCTACGACGGATTGTGAGCTTGACGAAGACTGGTTACGGGATCTCAACAAACAAGAATGGACAAACACCTTACCGGACTGGCAACCGTCAAAGGCAATGCCTTCTTGCCCAACCGCTCGACCGCGTTCAAGAAAAGTTGTCACAACATAGTCACAAGAAAGACGGCGCGCCGAATGTTGCCGTCGTTAATTCATTGATTTCATTAGGCAATGGTGGGTGGCGCTAGGGCCTGCGACCTGCTGACAAGAATCAGCAGGTGCGCTACCTAGTGAGCTTGCTGTGGCTATTGATTTGATTGAGGATTATGGTGAGCCGAGCAGGGCTCGAACCTGCGACCCGCTGATTAAGAGTGCGTTCACAGACACTCCAGCAGGTTACGGCTCATACGATTTATTAACATTTGTTACGGGTTGCAGCCGCCAGCGAGTCCATCTGTTACGGCTCATTACTCCCAGTTTGCCTGTAGTCTTGTCACAAGTTTGTCTCAAGCTTCGCACCTCTGAAGGGACAACGGATTCTAAGATGCGCCCGGCGAAATCCGGATACGCGCTCTTTATGCATCTCGACTGCTGGCTTATCGCTTCGTGCGCCATTCACCGAGGTTAAGATTGATAGTTGAGAGCCTCCACTATCTACAATGCTGACTTTAACCGGGCGTGTCGGCAGAAGTACGGGTGGGGCAGAGGACTCCTTATCGTCTGTGCTCTGAACCTCCAAACGGCTTCCGCCACTTTCAAGCACTTTGATCCGCAATGCTTTGTCCCGATTTGACAACGACTCCTTTGCCTCGTAGGAAAGACTGCGGTTGTTACTAAGCGTGAAGGCGTAAGTGGCCGATGAGCTGACCACACTCCCGTTCTCAGTCCAGTTGACGAACGTATAACCGCTGTTGGCAGTGGCTGTTACAGTACGTAAACTTCCCGATGCAAAGGTCACACCGCCACTAACCGTACCACCGGCAGCGGGCGACGCGCTCAGCGCGACGGTGTACTTCGGCAGAGCAACAAAATTCCTGGTTTGAATCTGAGTACTGGCGACGACTTTCTGATCAAGCGTTGGTGGCAGAGTTTGACCTCCCAACATTACTGGTGGGCTGAACGTCTTGGGAACCAAATAGGCGACGATTTGGGTCGCCAAAGGATCGTTGCCACCGGTTGTGATGTCGCCTTCCCAACTGCCATCGAGTCCGATGTTGGTTAAGGGATTAGCGAACGTCGGCTTGGTCCACCAATCGCCGACATGGATGTAAACGGCGACTTTGTAATCGTCGGTGTTGACATGAAACACCTGGCCAAAGAGATTGTTTGAGGAACCGGAGGGTGTAATGTAGGCGCATTCCATGCTCGGTGTGCCCGGCCCGCCGGGGACACCGGCGCTCGTCCAATTATCGGCCATCGTCTGTCCGTCAACAACGGCATGCATCCCAGGTTTCAAAACACCGTCCTTATCCCAAACTCCCCAGTGCGCCTCTTGCGGCCCTTCACCGTGGTTGGCTTTCCACTCTTCATCCAGCGCGTCAAAATAAGAATAAGACACTTTGTTAGCCGGAGCCCACGAAACGAAATTCAGAGAATAGAGGCTTCCGTTCGCGGGTGACGGCACAGCATTGCAAAGCACACTGCCGCAACCGGGCCAGCCTGTTTCAGACACGATCACAAGTTTCCCCTGGGCCGCTGCCACCACTAGCTGATGCTGACGGTGGAGAGTTGCGATGCCGGTGTTTACGTACACTCCCTCCCAGTACGGATAATAGTCGGGCAGTACAACATAGCAGGCCGCAATCACCGCTGGGTGTTCCAGCAGCTTTTCGTAGACATCGGCCGCAGCAACAGGATTGTTGTCCGGAATCTGTTGTCTTACCTGATTCATATCGGCAATCAGTTGACTCTCCGACAAATTGCTTGACCCGTTGACGTACCAGAAAACTTGGGTACCTCCTGTGAGGAAGTTGGTTCCGGTAATCGTGCCGTTGAACGCCTGGCCCCCGCTCGGTGTCCGATCCAACCTGAAGCCGCTGATGGCTGGCGGCGACGCCGGCGTCTGCACTGTGAATGCCGTTGACTTTGCGGACGACCCAGCCGACGTTGGCACGTAAGTCTGCCAAGAACCGGCGCTCAGATTAACGTTGCTAATGTTAAAACTGCTGGAGCTGGTGACGTTCACTCCTGCCGCCGGCTGTTGGTAGCAGGTCGTGCTACCGTACACGCAGAAGAACACCGAAGTGCTGCCACTCACGAAGTTGGTTCCGGTAATCGTGCCGTTGAAGGCCTGGTCCCCGGTCGGTGTCTGATCCCAGGTGAAGCCGCTAATGGTTGGCGGCGACGCTGGCGCCTGCACGGTGAATGCCGCAGAGTGAGCTGATCCAGCCGAATCCTGAACGTAGATCTGCCAGGAGCCGCCGCCCAGATTCACACTACTCAAACTCGGACAGTTACGTGCTAGAACCTCACTGCCAACGATGGCCAGGTCAACCTGACCCGCGTTAGCCGCACTGATTAAGTTGGCAATCTCCCGATTGTTAGCCGACGGATCTCTACGCAACCACGCACCGACCGCGGGCTTAAGATCCAAACTATGAGCCACCATGTCGACCTTTTCCAGTCCATGAGTACAGCCGAATGATCGGACCCAAACCGTGTTACCTCCTATGATCTGCATCCGCGCCGTGATTTGAGCCTCAGTGAGCTCCGTGCCGAGATTGGGATCCTGGCCATTAACGTAAGGGCTAAAGTCCATTCCGTAGGTCTTGTAGGCCACCGTGGGCGGGACTGCGACAAGCCCCCAGGGGGAGAAGACACCCCGCAAATATGGCTGGCCTTGCCGCACATCATCTAGCCCATAGGCCGATAGAATAAGCCCTGGACCAGGGTGTACCATTTCCTTGTACTCTTTAGCTGCGGCTTTGACAGCGAGATATGAAGCCGAGATGTAGGTCTTTGAGCGGCCGACGTAATCAAGAATGAGGGTCTGCTGGGGACCAAGCTGGTCTAACTCGATGATATGCACATAAGGACGCTCTGGCGTTGTTGAGTCACGAGCGTTCACTATGTGTTCCCAGCCAGGCGGCGAGGTGCTCACCTTTTCGAGCTGAAGTTCTTCGTCTTGCGAGGATGGTTCGATTGAGAGCTTTACATTGAACGCGGTTTGACTCCCTTTGTTCTTGACTTGGACGTTATGGTGGAATATTGAGGCGAAATCTTGGCTGTCCGCCTGAGCCATACGACTATCGACTTGTTGTAAAGAATTGAGAGCAGGTGGCGCCAACGCTTCGAGGCTGTTATCGGGAACGAACAAGCGATTGTAGACCCTGGGGATGACCAGTGTGATGACAGAGCCTATTACAGCCCCTAACGCGATGGTGCCAAGGCTAGACGACCACCGCTTAACGATGGCAACTCTCTTCCGCCGCTTGCCATTTCCACCCGAACCGCGATGTTTGCTGCCGCTCCGACGCATGGTGGAGATCCTCCAAAAACTGTGAAGGACCGGGAGGAACGTTGACAAAGCATTGATCAATCCTATGCTATGCGAAAAAGCGCGTCGTCAACTGGATCTCCCAAAAATAACTGTTCCCCAAAACAGATAGCTGTCATCGTAATATTAACATCATTCTTACAGCACTGGGAACATTACCCCCATCTCTCGGAACTGGCCGCCTTTCAGCGATTCATGGTGAGGCTCAGGCAAATCACCGAAATAGACAGCCCGTAGGGAAACATCGGCGGAAAGAGCCCGCCAAATGGCACCTCAAGTGCGAGTGGAGTCTGACCCGATCTTGGTATCTCTGCCGGAATTGATCTCGCGCTCAGGTGTTTTGTATTTCATGCGAGTAATTCTACGCCACCGATGCGGTGGAACTCTAGATACCAGGAAACCCTTCGCATGGAACCAACACTCGCATCTTTCTTCAACGGTTTGAACTTAATGTACTATGAACATCGAAATTTTCGATTGTCAGCGCGCCGAAGAATCGATATCAATTGGACTGAGCCGGTTTTTCGTCCACACCGGTTCCTGCACGCTCACGAATCCGTGGATTATCTCAAGGCTTGAAAGCTGATGGACATTTATAAACGCTTTAACATTGAGGCCGCGCATCGGCTCCCGAACGTGCCCCCGGGCCACAAGTGTGAGAGATTGCACGGGCACTCCTATCGAGTTGAGATTCATGTACGTGGTTCTGTGGGCGACAAGACTGGCTGGGTCATTGATTTTGCGGATATTGAGAACGCGTTCCGTCCAATATTCGAACAGCTTGATCATCATTATCTAAACGAGGTCGAGGGGCTCTCGAACCCCACAAGCGAGAACATCGCTCGCTGGATTTGGGCAAAACTTGCCGCGTCATTAAATGGATTGGTCAAAGTGGTCGTGCATGAAACCTGCACGTCCGGTTGCGTTTATCAGGGCGAAGACTCCGGCGAATGAATGTCGGACGACTCTCGACGTTTTTATGTCTCACATCATAGTTGAACCTGTTGAGGATATTGCGACCGCCAAGGCAACTAAATCTCTGGCTGATCAATACCGATCAGAACTTGGCTTTCATTCGCGTCAGACTTTCATAGAGAGCTCACAGAGAAAGGAGCTCCTTGTGGCTAAGGTGAATGGTCAGGTAAAGGGCTTTGTGCGCTTTCACCATCGACGTGATCACCTAACAACACTTTATGAAATTGCAATTGCTCCAGAGATCCGCACGAAGGGGATTGGTAGGCGACTCGTTGAGGCTTTGATCGGCGACTGTAGAAGAGTCGGTTCGCGGTGCATCAGGCTGTCTTGCCCCGTTGAGTTGCCGGCAAACCAGTTTTACGAAACACTCGGTTTTAGATGTTTGTCCCGTCGCAGTAGTCCGGGCAAGAATCGCCCTTTGAATCACTGGAGCTTTCCTGTTCTACCATATCGGCCAATCAATTTCGTCGCTTCACTAACAGCTTCCAGTCGGGATCTAAAACATCTGATTCGCACTTGGGAGGCAGAGGGCCTTGATGAGCGTCCATTTTCAATGTGCATCATCACTCCACTCTTCATTGAGCGTAGTTCATTCGAGTACGTGAGATATATGCACGACCGATGGGGCGTGGGTGTATTTTTCGACTCAGGTGGGTTTTTCGTTCAGCAGGGCAAGATTAGGTATGATGAACTATTCTCCCGCCTCCTTGATTTTTATCGTAGACATGATTGGGCCGACTGTTATGTCCTTCCAGACTTCGTGCCGACCTCAAAGCACTCACCAGACGAGGTCAGTGAAAGAGTCTTTGTCACTGCGGCAGAGGGAGTAAAGTTTCTTAAACGGATGCCAGCTGGCCTGCGATCGCGGGCGCTTGGTGTTTTGCAAGGTCATACGCCGGAGCACTTGAAATTCTGCCTCGACGCATTTCTGGAAGGAGGCGTAGAACGAATAGGCTTTGGTAGTTTCGACACAACCGGGGCCAAGTCGGAAATTAATCTGATGACGGATGGATCGGCTCGGAGATTAGCCTTCATACGCGATCTTATTCATCAGAGTTTTGTTACTCAGAAGATCAAATCCATTCCAGATTTGCATTTATTCGGCGTCAGCTCACCAAACGTTATTCAACAATTTAGAGGATACCTGGCTACAAGCTTTGACAGTTCCGGTTGGCAGCGAACAGCGGGGTACGGAAATGTATACTTGCCATTCAAAGGGCGAAGAAATGTAACGCACGGAGGTGCGTCCGTCTTAAGCGGTAACGGACTCACGGCGGCTGAGTTCTATGCACAGTGTGAGGTCACGAAACACTCTTGCGCCTTTTGCCGGGATTTCGCCCGACTTCAAGAAGATCGCTTCGCGCGTATGTGGCACAATGCGATCGTATTCACTGAAATGGTCACTACCTTAAACGTGGCAGCCTCTTAGCATCTGTCGGGATAGACGTTATTTAATGGCAGTCGTTCGACACGTTTTCCATACGCGGCACGATTTTACCCCGGAGTTCGCATGGGCTGCCTTTCAATTGCTTGCTGGCATTGGTCCTTCCGGACTAGAGATGTCTGAGTTGTATGCGGTTGCTGAAGGTACCGCGTCGCCATTAATCAAGAGGGCGGATTTTAGCAAACTATTAGGGGCGATGGACCAGCTTGGGTTGACAGAGCGCACCTATGAACATGTTTCACTCTCGTCTGCAGGTGAAACCCTCGCGAAGAGCCTCGGACGTTATCAAGCCGGCTTCAACGTTGCGATTCATTGCCTCTACTCCTGGACATGGCTATGGGATGGCGGTGGGAATGCAAGTCCTTCGTGGAGCTACAGGGAAGTGTGCAGACAACTACTAGACAGCGGGGCCACGGGAATTGAAGGAGACGAACTTGTGTTACGAGTAGTTTCCGCAGCCGCGAAGCTTTTCCGAGCGGAAAAAATATCCTTTAGCCGGTCTAGCGTCGCGGGAACCACGATGTGGCTCGAAGCGCAGTTACCATCATTAGTTCAACGGATTGGCTCTCGGATCTTCACGCATACTACGTCAGGCCCAATGGCAGATGCATTGCGACTTAACTTGATAGCCCTGTGCGCCTACAATGGTGGAGAGGCTACTCTAAACTCTCAAGGACTCCAGTTGCTGGCGGAATGTTTCCTGATATCTGGCGACGAGTTGATGGGTCACGTGACCGAGTTTGCACGGGAATCTAATGAGTTTCTGTTGATACCAAGCACACCATATAAGCTTGTGTTTACGCAGTCTGAAGATCCTTTTATCAATTGGATGATTGCCAAGAGGCCAAGGCTCGCTGGTGAGCCCTCCTAAGTATTCGGCTCCTCGTCGGGACTCTCTTCGAAGTATGACAAAACTATCACCCATTGCTGACACCTTGAGTGGGGCCAAGGCGCGAGAGAGTCCAACCCAGTCTATCGTTCATTACGAGAATCTCGTGGCGCACCTCTGGTTGCCGCCGAAGGTGAGTGAAGTTGCTGATACGACCTTTGACGAAATTCGTAATGGTCGTCCGGCTTGGGCCAGCCTGATAGGTCCGTATGGGTTCGGCAAGACCGCCGCAGCGATCAGCGTGTGGAATTACGCGCGCGAAAAAGAGTTTTTGGCGATCCCCCCACTGTCATGTACCAATTTCGATGAATTGGCCCATGGCGTGGCGGCGCTTGCCATTGCCCAGGCTCCCCAAGCAGAGAGAAAAATTCGCCATCTGTTTAAGAAGGTCTGGACTGAGGAGTTGGACAGCGTCGTCCGCAGTGACACTGAGCGGTATCAGGTCTCAAAACAGAAATTGCGTCGTTTGCTTCAAGACAAACTCACCTCAGGTCAGATGACGCTGGACAAGCGGTGCCATCGCCTCGTCGAGTTCTTGGCAAAGCTGGGAGATCTGGCAACTGAATGGTCAAACGGGCTAGTAGTTGTTCTGGATGAGCTCCAACAACTCTTAGGTCCATTAGACACTCAAGCGATCATCAATTTCCGCGAGTTCGTTTGGGGAATGCGGACTGAGCGATCACACTGCGGCGTTATCATTGCCATCGACTCTTTGCTCGAAGCGCGATTAGCAAGATGGGCTACTGATATCCTCCACCGGATACGTGAACACGGACCGTCGTTGCAGTTATCATTTGTGTACGAGCGGGAGTTTCCGGCTTGGCTCTGGGCCAAACTCACGACCAGTAGCAGCTTAGAAACTGCACTCTTGAAAGAGAAGTCACTGACTCCTGATGTGCTGATCTCTCTCGGGCAGTTTGTCGAGCGGTCGGATATTTCGAATGGACCGCGTACAGTTATGGACGTGTTCATGCGAGCGGGTGATCACTACCGAAGCACCAATAAAAGTTATGACATTCCAGATTTGATCGAAGACATCTATCGCGGAAGGTTCCGATACTTCGGCGAGGGTGCCATATTGCAAACGGTACTGACCCACCTTCTAGCTGATGACTACATTCTAAAAGATCGAAATCGAGAGACGATGGTTCGAACTCTTGCTGCCTTCCCTCTTGGTTGCCCGCCAAAGGTCTTGCATCGGTTCCTTCCCAATGAGAAAAAATTAAGAAAGGCTAAGTCTGAACTGTTTGGCCCACTTTTGGTCGATCTAAAAGAAGGCTTGGCTCTGGAAAGAATACAAAATGTCCGTCGTCCCCAAGTGGACTGGGAACAGATTATTGCACGATGCTGGGATACTTTACCGGCTTTGGATGCGCTAGCAGCGCACATGCCGGATATCTTACGACGCGTCTTGGTCCCGATGCTGTTTCCGAAAGGTAATCCCGCAAATCCTCAGTGGCAACAAGTCTGTGATGAGGCCGATTTGGCTCTGTCCAATTGGTCGATTCTGCGAGGAACATTTGATGACTCATATCCTCTCAGAGATGTTGGGTTGTGCATAGGCCATGAGGAACCAAAAAGCTGGCCATCGGACGTTGACTTATGTGTGCTAATGATTTGCGATTCCAGGCACGGAACTGAGATTCAGCCGAGCGCTTTTTTGCTTGAGAGAGATGGAACACCGGGTATCGTATTCAGAATGCCGGTGATGAAACCTCTTGACCAACAGATGCCGGCCGAACTTGAGCGTTACCGCAAGTACATTCAACCAGAACCCTTTCGTTCGGCCACGTTTCTCTCGGCGGTTCATGAGCTTGAGGTTTTTCTTGGCGATTCGGGTATCGAGGATGAGACTAAGAACGCCCTGAGCCCCCTTGAGGAAGAGACGAAGGTGCGGCGAGCGAGGGCTTTCTCTGCTATCACGTTAGATTTTGTCACCCGTGAACTAATACAGGGCGCCGTTGAGGTGCTTGGCAGCAAGCGTCCTATTCAGTTGCGCGGGATCGAACTTCTCCGTGCACTATTCGCCTCGGTTTGTCGACGCAGATTCCCTGAATACCAAACCTTAGTCAGAACGCCGGACTGGAGAAGCGTGATCGAGACTTACCGCAAAGGAGTCAAGTATGACGGCTTAAGTCTGCCCATACGGCAAGGCAGAGAAGCCGTGACCATGCCGAAGTCCGACATGATGCGTAATCTGTTCGATCAGAACAGCACGGCTGCGGGCGACAGTGTCCTAAGAATACTCGGCGACCTAGTTGAGACCTCCGGGACTCCTCAAGAATTTTCCATACGTCTGAATCTCCACCCAGCGGAAGTGCTCCTGCTCAATTATCTAAAAGGCCTTAAGAGGGCGGCCAGCGTTCCTTCGGAGGCGGCAAAACAATACCTTCGACATCACGGATATGTCGAAGCGGAGACGGAACAAATCATACGATTGCTTATTGACAGGGAGCTCTTAGTCGAAGGAAGGAAAGGAACCCTCCAGGTCGTCGGAAATACGAGCGCTACACGCAGCCTTCTAATTGAGAGAATAGCTGTTTCCAAGCGTCAGCTTGAGAAACTAAATTGTGAAACTCCCGAGTCTCTGCCGCAAACCGAATCGATCAAAACGATACAAGCCTACGTGAACGAGCTTGAGCGCCTCTTGGCCGCGAGGATTGAAGAGCAGCTTCACGAGGTCGAGAACACGGCACGTTGTCTACGTGAATTAATTGGTGGAGTTCTCGCCACGACCTTGGTCATCGATTGGGCGCCCACCGACTTAAGCATGCACTTCCTAGGTGTGGCCTCCGCTCTGCAACAGACCAGAGACGATCTACTTAAGGCGCTGCGTAAGGAATTGAAACGCACTGAAGATGAGATAAGTAGAACGCGTCAATCAGATGCTGCTTGGGCCATTGGCTGGAGAAAAAAGAGAGACTCGTTTCTTAGTAACGAGCAAAGATTGAGAGATCGTGTCGAGCAGTTACTAAACCGTAGCGCCGCGCTCAATTCTTGGGTGCCACACAACGATCAACTACGTGCTACTGGAATCTTATGCGACAAAGTCTGTAAGACTGACCCTGGTCCAAAGAAGAGACTGAGCAAACTACTTTCAACTTACAGGGAAAAGTTTTCGGTGGATACTTGGTCCGTACTATTCAAAGTCACAGACTTCGCAGACAGATTGATATCGATTGAGATCGAAGTGCAAGGGTTGCTATATAGGCAGTTGCAATCATTTCTCAGCGAGCTGGAGACTCTCAAAAAAGGCTATTCCACTCTGTTGCCGCCAACGGAGCCTCCCGTGTTTGACCGCTCAGCAATAGGAAGTGTGAATGAAGAGCTTGGTCGAAATGCTTTTGGTGACCTGTACAACTGGGCGTTGGCGGGGTTCCGATCAGTGGTCAACGACTGCCGGCAACGTAAGCTGAACCGTCTTCCTTGGCGCGATCGATCAAGCTCGCACATGAGTTGGAAAGATATGGACGAACAGGTTGAAAAGGCTCTCAAAGCCGTAAATGGAGCAGCCGATTTCAAAGCAATTATCCATGCCGGAGACAAGGCTCTTAGAATGCTTAGCGGTTTCACTTCCGGAAATGGGAAACCGAATGGCCGGGTTACCGTGACCGCTGTCTATGACAATCCGTCTGCGCCGCCGGACTTTGAGCACTTAAAGGAGAGTTTCGTCCAAGGTCAGGTCGTGATTCGAGTAGAGCCAAGAAAACACAAATCAAAAACAGCGAGTTAATAAAGAAGTTGACGGCCTTCAGGGTCCATAAATAGCGTCGCATCCAGCCTCATCAAGCCGTCTCACTACGTTGGCTGGTGGCTGATCTCTAGTCATGCGGGACAACTGGATTTATCGAGAGTTGCCGCTCAACTTCGCCTTTAAAGGCGATCACTTGTTGGGATGAGTTCGACTCTGCCATCTCGACAACTACGTGTCAGAGCTGTCGCGTATGATACGTCTGCTTGGCAACATGGACGCTTCTGAAGGAGAAGCTGCTGAAAGTCTCCGGAGCATCATACTGGAAACATGGCCTTGGATTGAGAAGGACGTTGGTTCCAGTGTTCATATAGTCGCAGGCGTAAAGTGCCATGGTCAGGCGGTTCGGGACTTGGACATCGTAGTCTTGGCGCAATTCTCAGAGCTCGCCAGCTACTCTCCTTTCCTACCCTTTTTTGACGACTGGGACAACACTCTTAAGAAGCCAAATACAATTGCCGTGCGTAATCTATGCCTGATAATTGAGGTGAAGGACTCTGGTCCAGAGAATGCTAGATTCGCAGGCACGCATCTTGAGATCCGTTACGGAAATGAGTGGAAGAGCGCCACTGAACAGAGTCACAAGCAGGTTTTTGCTCTAAGGAATTATCTGCAACATAATCGGATTGCAGCACCGCACATAACAAATCTAATCTGGCTGCGGAACATTGCAAATGTAGACTTGCCTAAGCGTCCGCATAATATCCTGGGCGGCAATGCGACATGGGATCTTTTTCTGAACGTGATTGGACAGCAGTCTCCGCCACGACACTCCGAAGGAGGTTGGTTCATTGATGCCGCCCATTCCTACGGGTTTGAGTCATTCCAGAGCTGCTGTGACCTCCTTACAAAAACAATCCAACCCACACATTTGGATCGCGTTCGCATGGATCGAATCTGTCGATCCGCCGTCAACAAAGAATGGTTCGATGCCCTCGGCGTGAGACAACTCATATTCCACGGCAGGGGTGGAACCGGTAAGACCGTAATACTGCTTCGCCTCGCCTGGAAAGCGTACGAAGAACGAGAGTCTCGCATTCTGATTCTTACGTACAACAAAGCTCTTCTTGCCGACCTCCGACGCCTCTTCACGTTGATGAACGTGCCGGACAGCTTGTCGGCGAACACTATTCAGATTCAGACAATCCATTCTGTTTTACACTCAGTATTCCGTGAGCTTGGCCTCGAGTCAGACGAGGACTCGTTCCTTAAAAACTATGAAGAAAGCAAAGAACGAGCGCTGACTTACATAAAAGAGGGTGCAGTTACGTCCTCTGACATAGCCTCGTTAGTCAAATCAGACGAGTTCAGCTGGGACTATATTCTGGTGGATGAAGCGCAGGACTGGCCCGAGAACGAGCGGGACATTCTACGAACTCTTTACAGTTCGAGACAATTCGCAATAGCCGAAGGTATTGACCAGCTTGTGCGTAGCGAGCAACCGTGCAACTGGCGAGAGGGACTCAGGGTCCACGAATGTCAGATGGTGAAACTCAAAACCTGCCTCCGAATGAAGGCCGCTCTAGCTCGCTTTGTTGTTCACCTTGCGGCTGCCCTTGGGTTAGGCGAATGGGATGTCGTCCCCAACACGGATGCATCAGGCGGGCGAGTGATTGTCATTGAAGGAGACTACTTCGCTGACAAGAATCACCACGACCAGCTCATGAGAGAAAATGAGGCGGACGGGAACCAGCCAGTAGACATGCTTGTTTGTGTTCCTCCCCAGTTAGCGATCCGCAGCGGTAGTGGGGAGAGCACTGGTTCTGTTCCCGGTGGCATTCTCGAAGGGTGGGGTCAAGAAGTATGGGATGCAGTAGGAGAAGATACAAGGTCTGGATATCCAATCTCTGTAAAGCAGCTTCGCCTCGTTCAATATGATTCGTGCAGAGGGCTCGAAGGCTGGACGACGATAAACCTCGGGCTGGATGAATTCTATAATTACAAGAGATCGATCTGGCGCTCTCCCGTCTCGACGGAACCTGGAGTATTCGTGGACGATCCTGCACTAGCACATCTCTTCGCCGCTCGCTGGGTAATGATTCCGATGACGAGGGCAATCGACACATTGGTAATTCAGATCGGCTTTGAGAATTCGCCGCTGCGCGACGCACTAATGAAAACTAAACAGATGTGCTCTGAATTCATGGAATGGAAATCGGTGTGAGGAAGTCTGGGCTAGGGTTGAGGGTATATGGCCAGCTACGAGGAATGGAACACAGCGCTCGCCGGATATTTTGTAGCCGCCTCGCCGGCGGGATCAACCGTTTATCTAAGTGTCGATGCCGACTCTCTCGTTTACATCGGAAGTACTAAATTCGGTACTACAGGTGAGTCCGATTGGATAAAGGACTTTAAGGCGGCGGTTCGTTCGAAGTGCGTTTGGGGAAATGGGATCAGTCTTGACGGAATCGAAGGGTTTGGACCTGACAATCTACCTAAGGGCGTGGCTTTCCTGGCCGCGATGGTGCTGGCCGCTCATTTGATGGTCGAAGGGGAAGACGATAATGAGGTGATTGCAGAAACGAACTATTTCACTCGGTTGCGTGAGGTGTTCGGCTTGTCCGGTAAGGGTCGACCTCCAGGTTTGCAACCTGCTGGGGTGGAAGAGCCCATTTGGGAAACTTGGAACTTATGGCTTGTTCAGGGCGGGTGGCTGCCGTCGGCCGATTATGGTCTGGATAGTGTCAACCGATATACCAACTACCCTCTCAGTCAAGCCTTACTCCGCGATGGCGATAAAGATCGCCTTGAGAGGATCTTCAGGGCCGAGGAAGCCAGCCACCATCTGAATAGATCTTGGGATCGCGACCGATTAGGTACTTGGCTCCGAGTCAGACGACACCTATTTACCTCGAAGCACTTAAGAGATCTGATTGACGCTCTGGATCCTCGTCGTTATGAGGCTTTTGTCGATGCTGTTTATGAAACTTTTGCAGGCGTCGATTGGGAAGAAGATGCCGCTGGAAAAACCTCGCCTAGAACCGTGGCGATCACTCAGCGACGCTTAGAGGCAGGACTATATAGGAGTGAAGATGCGATAGCTGGGGTGATTCGATTTCACATCTATCCTCGTCGACCCAAACGCTGGCAACGTGGTGTTGATTTGCACCTAAGTGTCAACAACCACTCATACATGTTAACGGAGGAGCGACAAGGTTGGTTCTCTCCCCTCCATGAGCCAATCGAAGACCTCGGCGGTGGTTTTTCTTATGAGGTTCAAGGTGATCCCTGGATCAGCAAACTAACAGTACCGGAGCGCAACTTTTGGATTCTAGTTAGCGACCCGGAAAGTGCTGAGTCTGGTGTTTTTGCCAACTGGAAGCGTCCGGACGTCGGAGAGAATTTCCTCTTACTTTGCCGCAAAGAATGCGTAGACCAACTTGAAATACTCAGGGAAGAAGACCTGCTCACTTGGGATCACGAAGTTCCACTAGGTGGCTGCTATCAGGACTGGGTTGAGTATCGTGAATGTATGGTCCTGAACCCTAATTGGGATGGAGTATTGCCACTTCGGGAAGATCTTTACGACGAACTTAAGCCTGTTCACACTGCGTCTATCAGTTTTCAGGGCGGCCTTAGAGTCGCAGACCAGTTCGGTGGGGGCTGGCTGGAAGGATACCAGCCGAATGTAACGGTGACTGCTTTCGAATCACGCCCGGCTCGATTAAGAATCGCAAACATCGAATATCCGAACGCAATCCCGACTGAACTGGTAGTTAAGATAAATGAGATTATAGCGGACTTTCCGAAACTGCCGCCAGGAATCTACCTCCTCAATTCGATTGACAAGCAAGGAGGTAGACCAATCAGCCCGAGACCACTGCGCATTCTGGATTGGCAGTTGATCGATTGTGTGCCTGCAAGGGAATGTTTGAAGCAAGACTATGAACGCTTCTCGCTACAGGGAGCCGTAATCGAACTGAAAGAGAATTAAAAAAAGAGAGTTCGAGTGTCAATGATCGAACGAAGATACGTGGGCGTGGAGACCGTAGGCAGGATTGATCAAGTGATAGATCGAATCCGCTCGACGGTGCGTAGCCTTGGCCAGACTCACTTGATCCCAGTGATAAAGCTTGAGAAAAAACCCCGTGGCCGCTTTCTAGTATTCCTTGCTCTAGAAGGTGTTGCCGATGATCGATTGCCTGTAACAGTAACTCAGCTACTTAGGGCAGCGGGCCTGACAGGCAGACACTACTGGCCGCTGCGGTTAGCGGAGATCAAGTCAATGGTTAGCGGCACGGAAATCGAAACCGTGGGGTTTGGTGCGCTAGCTTACAAACCCCTTTGGGGATACGACCCTGGCGATCCTTACGATTTGGCCGATGATGATTCCATGGAACGCGAGTCGGAAGACCCAGAGGTAGACGATAGATACAACCGCCTGCTCTACTGGTGCTCCGTCACTGCAGAGGGGAGCTGGGGAACATTCGTTACTGCTTGCCAAGCACTAGGAATTGCTCGCGACTCAACTCACGCCAGGCATGTCTTCCGGCGCTTCACTGTTCTGGGGCACATCGAGTGCTCGTCAGATGGCTCCAGATGGTCCATAGCTTCTTCCGCAGTCGTGCTTTGCCCGACGCAAAGTGGGTTGGGTTTTCTATGTGGACAAAGAACCCCGAAGTTACTTAAACAGTTTTCTGAGCGTTTTGACGTCGGTGAAACCTCCCAACCGGAATCGGAGGGTCCGGTGCGCGTGGAAGTCAGCGACGTCACGCTCTCGCCTGATCACATCGAGCTATCCTCCGGCAATATCATTTATGCGGTAGGTATCGTCTCAACTTCGCTTGGGATGTTCCTGCCGGACATCGATGAGTGGCGAGAATCATTGACGCCGATAGAAAAACTGAATACGACGACCTGCTCGATAGAAAGATGGGATGGCAAGCAGTATTCTGCGTGCCCTGATTTCTACCAGCGTGATGACCTGTATGTTGGGGAGTCCGGTCTTTATCGCCTAACGCGCGGCGAAGGTACAAGTACCCATCGGATGACATTGTACTTCGACAATGAGAGTCAAAAATGGGTGAAGGGCGACTGGTACGGCTTAAGATTCTTGGTCTATAAGCATGCTGGAATTGAGTGTGAGGCGGTTTATCACGAGCTTCACAGTGAGTTAATGGTGCCAATCAGCCAACGGTGGCCGATGTTGTACGAGAGATCACTGGTTCTTGCCTCAGGGAGATTGCCTTCGAGGACCGCCGATAAATGGCTTTCCTTCTCGGCCGTTCCAGAGCAGTTGGCTGTTCTTCTCAGTGATAAGCTCAGAATTTCTTTGAGGCGGGTCTCCCAATAAACCGTCTGCTTGGGCGAAGAAAACAGAATGGCAACCTACGCTCAATGGAACAAGGCCATCGCCGAATATTTCCTCAGTGGTCTTCCTCTGGGATCTACTGTTTATCTGAGCATAGATGATGACACTCTCACAGAAATCGGTGACCGCTTCTTAAAGTCACAATCGGTGACAGACTGGGTAGAAGACTTTCTCTGGGCGGTTCGTTCGACATGTATCAGGGAAGGGCTACTTCATCTGGTCGGCGCCACGGAAATTGAGGGCATACCGCGATGCGTGGTTTTCCTTGGCGCGATGGTCCTCGCAGCTCACCGCATGGCTGATGAAGATGCCGTATCCGAAAGCAACTACTTCCTTCGCCTACGGCAAGTGTTTGGCCTTAATGACGGTGAATCTGGGAGACCTCGCGGCTTACAGCCGCCAGGGCTAGAGGAAGAACTCTGGCTTAAGTGGGGCGAGTGGCTACTTCGAAAAGGATTTCTTCCAACGGCGGAGGCTGGACGAGGTTCGAGCCGTTATATTAACTATCCGCTCAGCCAAGCGCTTTTGCGTAAAGGAGATAAGCGACGGCTGGAGCGCGAATTCAGAAGGCAGGCGGCCACTCACCATCTGAGTAAGGTCTGGGACAGAGATAGGCTGGCAAGCTGGTTGCGCTTCAATAGTGGAAGCTTCAACTCTAATCACCTGAGAGATATCTTTCAACAACGCGATCCCATCCGTTCCGAAGCGATCCTCGACTCAGTCTTTGATCTGTATTCCTCGATGAACTGGAATGTCAGCTCAAGCCAACAAGCGTCTGCTCTAAGTAATCCAGTTCGAAGAATAACTGGTGGCCTCTATCGTGCTGAAGATCCCATCGCAGGAACGATCGAGTACCGACTTTATCCCCGCGAACCGAGGCGGTGGCAGGGAACTTCAATGAGAGCGCAAAGACGAGGCGAGGAGCAGCCACTGAGACCAGATCGTCCGGGCTGGTTTATCCCGATCTGGTCAGAGAATCCCGCTGGCGGCATGCGATACAAAGTACACGGCGATCCCCAGATCAAGGAGCTAGTGATGCCTGAGCGGGAATTTTGGATCTTGGTAAGTGACCCGGAAAACGAAGACTCAGGTGTCTTTGCGAGTTGGGGCAGTGCTGGAATGCATGAGATCTTCATACTACTCTGCCTTAGAAAATACGAACCGCTCATGAAACGGCTCAAACAGGCAGGGTTGATTGAATGGGATCATGTAATGCCTTCCCTAGCTTCAGACGGCTGGATTGAATACCGCGGCTGCCGGATAGTCTCAGCAGATTGGAATGAGGCAGTTTCAGATGATGATGATCTTTACGATGCTCTCTGGCCAAATGTGCCTGTGAGCATTTCGTTGCGCGGTGGATTGCGAGTATCAAGACAAAATGGCTGGCTTGAGGGGTACGGACCAGAAGTAGCGCTCTACTCGTCCCAGAAGAGCCTGCGACTTGTAGTCCGCGATGTACGAGAGTTCAACGTCCCGATCGTCGACGAAGTCGTCGACACGAACCAGCACCTGGATCTTCCGAAACAAACGAGGGGGGACTACCTTCTTCAAGTCTTTCGTGAGAACGCCCTCCTTTCACAAGTTTCATTCAGGATCATTCCATGGAATTCGTTGCGATGCTTAAAACCTGAGCTGTCTTATGGAGTAAATCTGCCAGGCTTTACCCTTCAGGGAGGAATCTTGAGACTAGAGGAACAGATTGATGGGTAGAGAGAATAAGATTCGCTGCTACATTGGCTTCTACGCCGACGAAGACTCGGAAGTTGTTCTGCAGAAGCTCAAGCTCACGGTAGGAAGACTGCGATGTTCTCATAGTGTTCCAGTTGTCAAGTTCGCGCATAATTCGCAAGGTCGATCCTACTTCTTCTTGGGTGTGCCCAAATTGGAACAGATGTGCCCTCCAAAAGAAGTATGGAAAGTTCTTACGTTGCTCGGCTGCGAGAAGTGCTCGTGGTGGCCGATGGACATCAAGTATGTTCAATGGTTCCTTAAGGGCGCAGAGATCGACTCCCACTTTTTTGAGGATCTTCCCGAGAGCGATCTTGAGACTAAGGATTCTGCGGCGAAGCTTCCTCCCGGCAATCTCACGAACGCGGCTGCTCTTGAGCTCGCAGAGCAACCAAACGTTGCAACAAACTACCCAACGGAACCATTCGACCTCTCTGATTCGCGAGTGCCTGATGAGATTCTCGAAGACACCCACATCGATCGGCAATACGATCAGTTGCTCTTCTGGCTTTCGGCGCGTGCGGAAGGGTCATGGGGTATTTTTGTAAATGCCTGTAATCTGCTTGGACTGATTAAAGATCTTAGAGAAGCTCGTTACGTGCTGCGCCGCATGATGCTTTTAGGGCACGTTGACTGTTCACCAGATGGCTCTAGGTGGTCAATCTCGCCGCCGGCGATTGTACAATCATCCTCTGACCGAGAATTCTTATGTGGCCAGCGAACGCCAGAATTGCTCGATCGGATCTCCTCTCAATGTGCGCTAGATGACAAGCCGCAACCTGGACATCAAGGGCCGACTCATATTGAGATGTCCAGAATTTCTTTGGAGGACAGTGACTCCATTGCGATCAGCGACTCCATAGAGGTCATGTTTGCTGGAAAGTCATCTGAGAAGCTAGCTAAGTTGCTTCCGGATCTTGCTGGTTGGAAGGGTCTCCTGACGTCCTACGACAAGTTGAACCCATACAACTACGAATTTGAAGTATGGGGGAGAGAAGGCTTCGTGCCATGCGACGCCATTATCGAAAGAAACGATATCTATACAGGAGAGTCAGGTCTGTATTATCTGAAACACAAATTTACTGGTTTGGGCACCAGCCTATATTTCGATCATCGTGACCAACGGTGGCTAAAAGGAGACTGGTATGGCCTCCGCTTCTTAGCACTTCAGTCTTCGGGTAAAAGATGCTCCGTCCGTCATGACAGCAAGTCCAACGAGCTGAGGATACCACTCGCACAACAGTGGCCGGCCCTCTATGAACGTGCATTGGTGCTTGCCTCCGGATTCTTGCCTCTTCGGAGCAAGAATGGAAAGTGGCTCACATATCAGGATGTGTCAGCCGATCTTTCTCTGACTCTCGCCAATAAACTAAACGTGTTCCAGGAGGAGTAGCTCATGCATGACTTAGTTGGCGCTTACGAGCGAATAGACCAAGTGTACAGATGGTATATCGAGAGCGCTTTCCCTCTTCGGTATGAGAGTCTTACAGAAGAGAGACAGCTGCTCCTTTCACAACAAGGAATTCTATCACAGCCGCCTTTACTAGAAACCGTGCCGGTGTACCCCGCCTCAGGTTTCGATTTGGCGGCAGCCAGTAGAGCTTTGCCCTCTGGTTACGAAGACCTTCAATACTTAGCGAAGAGTTTGATCCCCGAAGGCAAACAACTATACAAGCACCAATGGGAAAGCCTTCATGAAGTGATCAATAACAGGCGCGACATCGTCGTTACCACAGGAACGGGTTCCGGAAAGACCGAATGCTTTCTGTTGCCTCTATTGGCAGAGATATCTCGCGAATCTAAGGATTGGCCGGCAAGTCCCGGCTTTCCGCCTGATAGACAATGGTGGGACCCCAATGTCAATCCCCAGGCCAATCAGAGAGTCAGTCAGTGGGGGCATACTGGACGTAGCCGGGATCATCTCCACGCATTGAGAGCTATCATCCTTTACCCGCTCAACGCCTTAGTCGAAGACCAACTCCGACGACTGCGAAGCACACTCGATTCACCGGATTCACACGTCTGGATGAACAATCACAGACGCGGCAACCGGGTACTATTTGGTCGTTACACTGGCGCCACGCCTGTCGCCGGTTCGGAACAGAATACAAACGCTGTGACCCGATTGAGTCAGCGCCTCAAAGATACATTTGCAGCTGGTCCAAATCTAATTAATTCTGATGACGAGATCCGACACTACTTCCCGGACGTTGATGGTGGTGAGATGTGGTCGAGATGGGATATGCAGGAGACACCTCCTGACATCTTAATTACAAATTACAGCATGCTGAACATAATGCTGATGCGCACCATTGAGATGAAGGTATTCGATAAGACAAAAGAGTGGCTAAAAGGTGATCCGCAGCGCAGATTCTTCCTAGTCGTCGATGAACTTCACGCGTATCGTGGAACCCCAGGCACTGAAGTAGCCTACATTTTGCGTCTATTGATTCAGCGGCTTGGTTTGGCTCTGGACTCTGAACAACTTGTTATTCTGACCACCTCAGCGAGCGTTACCAATACTCCAAAATCTGAGACGTTTCTCACTGAGTTCTTCGGACGGAATCGTTTCAAACTGATTAGTGGGGATGAGACCGAACCTGCGCCGGGCGCTCATAATCGAATGATCGCGTTCAGGAGTGCTTTTGAGGAGTTCGCGCAAACTGTCCAACCAAATTCGCTCGAACCGATGATGCCGCCTGATCCAACCCCTGCAAATCAGAAACTCCAAGGAGCGATGAAAAATCTAATAATGGCACTGCGGCAGCCGGCTCCCTCGCAAGTTCAGCTGAACGTCGCGCTAGCGAATGCGCTGCTGGCTCAGCGCGCCCCGGATGCGCTAAGAAGTGCAAGCGTTGAAGTCAACGGCACAGTCCGGCCCACGAAAGTGGTTGAACTTGATAAAGTCTTATTTCCAACTACCCAGGCTGACCAAAAAGAATCCATATCTAGTGCAATGCGCGGACTACTGTTGGCTTTAGGTATGAGTCAAACACCGCCTCCAGGAGGTGTCTCTCCGCAATCAGTACGTGGGCATTTATTTTTTCATAATTTGCAGAATCTTTGGGCGTGCGTTAATCCAAACTGCACGGATGCTCTCTGTCGAGGAAGGAAGACAGCAGACCTTGCTCTTCCCGTCGGCGCGCTCCATGCAAGGCACCGACTGGCCTGTTCATGCGGCGGCCGGGTAATGGATTTAGTTGTTTGTGAAGTATGCGGCGAAGTCTTTCTTGGTGGGTTCAGAAGTCTGCATAAAGGCTTTGAGATTCTTACCGCCGATCAGCCCGATCTGGAGAAAATTCCGGATCAGGTGTCGACCCAACAGAAGTACGGTCAGTATGCGATTTTCTGGCCGGTCAATGAAGATCCGCCTTGGACTACATTCCCTGAGTTAGGAAATGACTCAAAAGACTATAGCTACACCTTTCAGGGAATCAAGAGAAGGTGGCGTAGGGCTAGGCTAAATGTTTTTTCCGGGCTTCTGAGGCAGGACATCGCCTCGCCGTTAAGTACAGATGAGATTGCGGGATGGACCTACGCGGTTGATGGCAAGCTGCCGGATGTATCCGCGATGCCTAGTCGTTGCCCGCGTTGTGCAACCGACTATGGACACCCGAAACGCCGGATTCAGACTCCACTGCGTAACCACCGTACCGGCTTCCAGAAGGCTTGCCAAGTACTCGCTAGTGCTCTCTGCCGTGAGATGCCCATTACGAATGCATCAGGTGCGCCGGCTAGAAAACTTGTGATTTTTTCGGATAGTCGTCAAGACGCCGCGAAGCTAGCCGCTGGAATGGAGCGTGACCACTTCCGCGACATGCTTCGATTAGCGCTAATCGGTTCTTTGAATAACTACTGGCGCCAGTTCGAGTCTTACCTACGAGTAACCGCCTCGTATTTCCCAAATGCTCTCGCGACAATCCTAGCCGAAAATGCCAGTCTTCATGATGCATCATCACAGCCTATCGATCTTCATGACAATTACCCCGTTCAATTATTCGAAAACTCCAATCCAGAACTGGCCTTTGAAGTGGAGCGTTGGTTACAAGGGCGTCCTGCCCGTAATTCAAATTGGTTCGATGAGATGATGCGCATGGTTAGGAGCTACCCAGGTGCAGTACCCTTACGCGAAATTCGAAAGACCGTCCGCAACATGATGCTGATGCTCGGCATGAATCCCAGCGGTACGACTTATGATCTCCTCCACTATTTCGTTCAGGTATCAAAGAATGATTGGAAAAGACACGAATGGTATGAGTGCTTCGACTGGCCGGAGGATCCTTCACAAGCTCCACAGGAACGCGCTCCATTACCTCCGGAGGCCTCGTACCTGCTGGGCAAAATGGAAGCAGCTCTGAGGGGCGAGTTAATGTATGCCCTCTTCCCGCATGTCGCACGCACACTGGAAGGACTTGGACAAGGCAGAGTGACCTACCTACCTCCAGCCGGAACTAAGCCCCTGCTTCGCCAAGCTGCCGACGCCTTAATCCGCCTTCTCGGCACTAGTCGCTCATACCGCTTCGCAAAGTATTTCAATGAAGGTTTATCAAAGACCATACCGCGATCTGCAAATAAGTACCTGAACAACATCGGAATCCCGCCACCCTCGTTGGAGCAGCACTTAACGAGTTCAGGCGTTGACTTAGTCGTGCCCGGGCTCTATGGAATGGGTCTTGACCCCGACAAGCTTTGCATTTTAGCTGTCCCAATTGGAAATCAGCCGGTGCACGGCTGGCGTTGTCAAACGTGCAACGCCTTCTATCTTCACGAAGCTGGGGGTAACTGTCCTGATTGCGGCGACCAGAAGCTTGATGCGAGCATCAGGCAACAAACGTTCGATTATTATTTGTACCTCTCCGAAAAATCCGGCGCGGAGTTTCGCCTTCACAGCGAGGAATTGACGGGCCAAACGGATCCTGTGGAGCGCCCTTCAAGGCAACGATGTTTTCAAGAGGTCTTCACGCCAGAAGAGCAGACACGCAAGCGAGTACGCGGAATCGATCTCCTTAGTGTAACCACAACGATGGAGGCAGGCGTGGACATCGGATCCCTCAATGCGGTGATGATGGCCAATATGCCACCACGGCGCTTTAACTACCAGCAGCGGGTTGGCAGGGCGGGACGCCGAGGCGCCGGCGTCTCGCTCGCCGTTACTTTCTGTCGTGGACGCAGTCACGATGATTACTACTACGAGCGAACGGAGCAGATGACAGGAGACCCGCCGCCACTTCCGTACGTTGACACCTCCAGTAAAGCGATCTTCCGGCGCGTGTTAGTTAAAGAGATTCTGCGGCAGGCGTTTCAATCTCCTGCGGTACAGATAGCACGTGTTGCCAACGCACAGATAGCTACGAATACGAGAGAGAGCGTGCACGGCGAGTTTGGCCCAGCGAGCGACTGGACCACAGTGGCCCCCCTTATTCAGACGTGGCTCGAAGACACCAACAATCAGTCGTCAGTCGAGAGTGTGCTGGATGCATTAATCATTGGAACGCAACTTGAACGAGAGCCGGATTTTCGACAGGAGATGGTCAGGTATTTGCGCAAGGATCTAATCAATAAGATTACTGAGGAGTTGCCACGTTTTACGCAGGACGCGTTGAGTGAACGCCTTTCTAATGCGGGCCTGCTTCCTATGTTCGGACTTCCCACCCGCGTAAGGCTTTTATTCACTAGTTGGCCGAACAGTAGCAACCCTTGGCCACCAGAACGTGGCACGGTTGATCGCGAGCTTGACATAGCCATTAGCCAATTCGCTCCAGGTTCTGAGACAGTGAAAGACAAAGCGGTACACAGGGCTTGCGGAGTGGCTGATTTGTATCCGGCAGGACCAGGTGTCGGGACCAGGGCGGGCTTCTATCCTGATTTGACCGTGGGTAATTCATCTATAGGCATCTGTGATAATTGCCAAGCACGAATCATGAATCTTCCCGCTGCTAATGCTCCCCCAGGCGGAGACCAAGTTCCGGCGCCTATTCAATGTGAAGTTTGCAAACAGATGACTCTGCGACCAATAGATGCTCGCGAGCCAAGGAATTTCTTTACCGACCTAAAACCGCAAGATTTCGAAGGATCATTTGAATGGTATCCGCGAGCAACGAGACCCACACTGGGTATACAGGCGCCTGGTGAGCCGCCTTTTGATGTTGAAAACGCGAAGGTCGCAACTTTCTCGGACGAGATCGTCTCCATCAACGATAATGGAGGAAGAGCTGGTTTTGATTTTCAGAGTGCCATCGTTAAAGGAACCCAGAGACAGGGAGCCTACGCTGTAGAGCCAAGACCTGGCACAGGCGTGTCAGTAACCGGGCCGAAATATCGCATCGCTCTACTATCCAGGCGGCGCACGGACATTTTGTTGTTAGATATCAATCAGTGGCCGGATGGTGTCTTTGCTGATCCGATCACAGTCGAAGGACGGGCCGCGTGGTTCTCGTTTGCGTTCTTTTTGCGGGCGGCCGCAGCGGCGGAACTCGACATCGATACACAGGAGATAGACGCTGGATTTCGCACGCTCCCCGATTCGGCAGGGCGACCTATTGGCCAAGCATTTTTGAGTGACAAACTGGAAAATGGCGCGGGTTACTGTCGGTGGTTAGGGGGAATAGATAATTTAAGAAGAGTGTTGCGTCAGGGCGACATGACTTATGCCCTCGGCGATGCTCCGCGACAGAACACAGCCGCAAAGTGGACGGACTTGGCGACGGCGACTGGACCGCTCGCTCCCAGGCCGCACGGACTGGATTGCGATACCTCCTGCAATCGCTGCCTACGTGACTTTTATAACCTTCCTTACCACGGACTCCTGGACTGGCGCATCGCGCTTGACATGGCTCGCATAGCACAATCTCCAAAAGCAAGTATTGATCTGAATACCCAGATCGGCACGTTGAATAACTATTGGACCAACCTAGTGCATCCGAGTGATGGCGCTCTCGCGGCAACGATGAGGAACTTGCTCTACGTACGGGAGGCACCTATCAAGAATCTAAGCTGTTATATGAATCGCGATCGCAAACGTATCTATATAGAAGCGCATCCACTTTGGACACCAACCCATCCGATTTATTCGGCGGCGGTAAAAGAGGCGGAATTGAGGTTTCCTGAGTACAAGGTCGGTGAGCGCATGTTGAATCCTTTTAGGTTACTTAGGCGACCGGCAGACTATATCTAGTTTCATATTATTCGCGCAGACTTGGTTCGCATAGACCTCTTGCTTCTCTCTCAAGCCTGTTACTGAGTTGTTCTACATCTTGTTGTGAAATGGAACATTGATGGCAGGGAAAAAATCGAATAAGAACTCAGCACCGGGAGTAGCTGACTACAGGCACAAGGCAAAGCGGAAGAACAACCCGCCGGCGGGTATAGCCGCGCAGGGGTCTGTACGCGAAGTGGGAAAGATCAGATATGCCTACAACCCACACCGGCCGCCAGTCCTACGGTCGGACACGTCAGGTTTAACCGATTCTTTACAAGAAATTTTAGCTGCGGCCCGGACGAGGTGCCTCACCGAAGATGAGACACGAATACTCGCAGACGGGTTGAAGCAACACGAGCCGTGGCTGGAGTGGAGCGGGAAGCGAGAGAAGTCGTGGTTTGAGGTTGACCCGGTAGCATTACACATCCACGAACGCATTTCTACGCAGGCCATCTTGAGGGTTCTGGCACGTGAGGACGTTCAGCGCGACCTCTTTGCCGACCCACAACAGAGCTATGCTCAAGCAGTGCAGTTCTATCAGCATGACGTGGACTGGTCGAACCGTATGATTCTTGGCGACTCGCTTCAGGTCATGGCAAGCCTCGCTCGGCGCGAAGACCTCGCTGGCCGCGTGCAGATGATCTATATCGACCCGCCCTACGGAATTAGATTCAAATCCAATTTCCAACCGCAGATGGGTCAACATGAGGTGAAGGACCGCGAGAAAGACCTCACCCGCGAGCCGGAAATGGTGCGCGCATACCGCGACACTTGGACGCTTGGCATACACTCCTACCTCGCGTATCTTCGCGACCGCCTTGCAATGGCCAAGCAACTCCTCACCGACACGGGGAGCATGTTCGTGCAAATCAGCGATGAAAATCTTCATCGAGTGCGCTCCGTGATTGATGAGGTTTTTGGGTCGACAAACGCAGTCGCCCTAATCACTTTTGTCAAGACTTCGGCGCAGGAAGACAACCTCCTTCCTGGTGTCTGCGATTATCTTCTTTGGTATGCGAAGGACATTGCGCGTGTGAAGTATCGCCAGACTTGGCTGGAAAAGACTTCGAGTGATGCAGGGACATCCGAGTACAATCGGATCGAGCTGGCTAACGGCATTCGCCAAAAAATGACCAACGAGGAAGAAGAATTGTGGTCATTGCTTCCCGAGGGGGCCCGACCTTATCGACAAGATAACATCGTATCTCAGCGACCTCCTGGTGATTTTCCGGTTGAATTCGAAGGTCAGACATATCGTCCGATCAAAGGCTATTGGAAAAGCGGGGTGGAAGGGATGACCCGGCTAGTCAAAGCTGGTCGAATCGAAAAACGTGGCAAGATGCTTAGCTATGTCCGTTTCTTCGATGACTTTCCGGTCCGACCGATCGCTAATTTCTGGTCGGACGTTCGTTTCTCCAGCCGCGCGGAAGACAAAGCTTACGTAGTTCAGACTGCGTCGAAAGTCATTCAACGTTGCCTGTTGATGACAACAGACCCAGGTGACTTGGTATTAGATCCAACTTGCGGAGGTGGAACGACAGCATATGTAGCCGAGCAGTGGGGCCGACGGTGGATAACCTGCGACACTAGCCGCGTCGCGTTGGCGTTGACTCGGCAGCGATTGATGACTGCCCGCTTTCCTTACTATCAGCTTCGTAAGATCACCGTCGAGGACGAGCGGCGCAATTCGCAAGGCACTTGGCTCACCGACCCCACGGGTCAGCTGAGTGACAAGGTAACGTTTAAGTGCAAGAGCGTGCCGCACATTGGTCTTAAGGGTATAGCTCGAGACACATCAATAGATCCTATCATCAGTAAACACGAGGCGGTTCTCGCATCGCTGTCAAAAGACCTAAACGCAGCGTTGAAACACGTCACACCCGACCTTCGTCAGAAGTTCGCCGACAAGCTCGCCGAAAAACAGAAGCACGACGGGAAGAAGTCCATCACTGAGGCCGATCGGCGGCGGTGGAACCTGCCGGAGTCGGCGTGGCAGGAATGGGAAGTGCCATTCGATTCCGATGCCGACTGGCCCAAACCGCTGGTGGACGCGCTCGATGCTTATAGGTCGGCATGGCGTGCAAAAGTGAATGAAGTGAACCTCTGTATCGCCGCCAGTGCGAAGATGGAAGAGCTTGTCGATAAGCCCGAGGAAGTCAAAAGTGTGGTACGTGTGACTGGCCCATTTACGATGGAGGGAGTGATGCCCTCGGAAGAATCGCTTTACCTAGAGTCGAAAATTGGGGATATGTCAGAGTTAGAAACATTCGATGGAAAAGACGAATTGGATCACTCTTTATCTGTAAAGTTCGAAGAGCCGGTTAACGCGGAAGCATATGTCGATAAAATGATTCGGCTTCTCAAGGCCGATGGGGTCCGATTTCCAAACAACCGAATCATGAAGTTCACGCGGCTTGAGTCGTGTGGTGGGGTCTACATTCATGCACAAGGCGAATGGGGATTCGAGCCTGAGCAGTCGCGCTCCGTGGCCGTCTCGTTCGGACCGCAGTCCGGCGCGGTTACCGGCTTTCAGGTAGACACTGCGCTGCCCCTAGCGGGACGTCGTGGGCACGACGATTTAGTTTTCGCTGGCTTTTCTTTTGACGCAGCTGCACAGGGCATCATTCAAGATGACCCGCATCTCAAAGTCCGGTGTCATCTAGCTCACATTTGTCCCGACGTCAGCATGGCGGATTTGCTTAAGCAGACACCCAACAGTCAGATCTTCACCGTCTTCGGCAGTCCACGTACTCAATTGCTCCCTAGCGACGACAGTAAGTTCACGGTTGAAATGCAGGGAGTGGACATCTACAACCCTGTTGACAACACCATTCTCCCGACGGGTGCAAGCAAAGTTGCGGCGTGGTTTTTAGACACAGATTACGATGGACGCACGTTCTGTATAACTCAAGCTTTCTTTCCGGATAAAACTGCTTGGGATAAGTTGCGTCGCGCCCTGAAGGACGTCATTGATGAGGAATGCTTTGCCGCACTGAGCGATACTGTCTCTCTGCCATTCAGCGTAGGCAAACACCGTCGAGTAGCGGTGAAGGTCATTGACCGTCGAGGGAATGAGGTCATGCGCGTCCATCACCTGCAGGACGGCGAAGGAGTCAATGATGCCCAAGGCTCCTAAAGACTTAGTGCCTATCCAGCCAGTTGAGAAGCCAATCCTTTGTAGCCCTTACGACCAACCTACCGAGCATTGGCTGTACGATCCGGAAACTGGCGAGGCATCCCGCAACCCAGGAAGGCGCGCGGCCAGCTACTGGTTTAAATCGCAGCGCACCGGCAGCGCGCAACGCATTCTGTTCGCAGAAGAGCAGAGAGATGATCTGCCACTTGTAAATGCGCTTCGTGACGATGTGCGCCGATGGCGAAAGTCAAACTATGAAAACGCCACTTCCGTCACGAAGCAGTTGTTTGCTCACTGGGCGCGCAGTGACAGACCCCGGCGTCTCTTTTTCTGCCAGCGCGAAGCAGTTGAAACTATTATTTACCTCCGTGAAATTCTGGCATCCGCTAAACGTCCACGTGCGCATGCCAGTTTGAAACTGAGCATGGGCGATTACCAGCTCATGTGTCTGGGAAAGAAGCCGTCGTTAGTGACAGGAGCGGGACTGAGTGTCTACCCAAGCTTGGTTGATATCCCGAACGAGTCGGGGTCCACGCCACTCACACGGTATGGCTGCAAGATGGCAACTGGCAGCGGAAAAACTGTTGTAATGGCAATGCTGGTTGCGTGGGCGTTCTGTAATCGCGGAGTGATTCCGGGTGATGACCGTTTCCCCTCGGCCGCACTCGTGGTTTGTCCAAATACAATCATCAAAGAAAGACTGCAGGTCTTGCGCCCTGAACACGCAGATAACTACTACACGGCGTTTGACATTGTGCCGGGGAGACTACTGCCGGAAGTAATGAAGGGCAAGGTCCTGATAGAAAACTGGCATAGTTTTGCGCCGGAGTCGTCTCACGCAGAGGGTGACAAGAGTTACATCATAGTCAACAAAGGTGAAGAAGATCCCGCAGCCTTCGCGCAACGAGTGTTGGGTGATTTGTATGACCGCGCTCCGTTAATGGTTCTAAATGACGAGGCTCACCATGCCTATCGTCCTGCGCCGATTGATGAAGACTCTAAATTAACAGCCAGCGAAAAGGCCGAACGCGAAAAGGCGACGGTATGGATTTCAGGCTTAGACAAGATCAATGCTGCATGCGGTGTCAGGTTCTGTGCAGATATGTCAGCCACACCCTTCTATTTGCATGGAAGCGGCTATGTCGAGGGGTCGCCGTTCCCTTGGCTTGTTAGCGACTTTGGCTTGGTGGATGCTATTGAATCCGGCATCGTCAAGATTCCACGGCTCCCAGTCAGTGATACGACGGGACGTCCCGAACCAAAGTACTTTTCTCTCTGGAAGCACATTACAGAACACTTAGAGAGTGGCCAAAAACTGCCGGGCGGGAAGCCCAAACCTGAAGTTATTTGGGAGAAAGCACAGGACGCTCTTGTTACTTTAGCCAGCCAGTGGAAAGAACGTTACTCGTACATAGACGCAGCGCCCCAGGAAAAGGATAAGACTCCTCCTGTAATGATCATCGTCTGCGACAACATCGACATTGCTAAACTATTCGCTACCAATATTTCGGGAGAAGAGACCATTGAGCTGGTCACCGATTCCAATAGTGAGGACGACGATGAAGTTAGGCCCTCTCGCAAAAAGAAGAAAGTCAAAACAAAAACGGTTTATGGCAGAGGCAAACTTTTCGAAGAGTTCACTAATCAAGAAGGCTCCCGGCCGACTCTACGAATAGACTCCAAGTTATTGGATGAGGCTGAGAGTGAAGATCCAAATGTGACTCGTCGTGATGCGGTAGCTGCCCTACGCGAGATCATTGCAACAGTCGGCAAGCCTGGTCAGCCGGGTGAACAAGTCCGCTGCGTCGTCTCTGTGCAGATGCTTACTGAAGGTTGGGATGCGAACAACGTGACGCAAATTCTTGGATTGAGAGCCTTCGGAAGTCAGCTTCTTTGCGAGCAGGTAGTCGGGCGCGGACTGCGGCGCATGGATTATACGCCGGACCCTGTTACGGGTTTGCTAACCGAGGAATATGTCGACGTTTATGGAGTACCGTTCTCCGTGATTCCCTTCAAAGGACGGCAAAAGAACAAGTCGGCTCCCGAAGACCGACCAAAGAATCATGTGCGATCTCTGGTTGAGAGGAAGGACTTTGAGATCCGCTTTCCAGTGGTCGAGAACTATGTTTTTGCCCTACATTCTAATTTCATTAAGGCCGACCTCAATGGTGTTCCAACACTTCCTCTCGAGTCCTCCAGGACGCCGACCGCGGTTTTCGTGAAACCTCAGATCGGCTTTCAACAAGGAGCACGGACAATCGGTGGCCATTTCGAATTCGAGGAACAGGATCGTACTGCCTACTACAAGAGCACTCACCTCCAAACAATCAAATTCGAGATTGCACGGCAGATTCTATCCGTACTAACAGACGGTCTTGGCAATGGATCTCCCAAACTACGTTTGCAGTCCCGCCATCAGCTCTTCCCCCAGGTATTGAAAATCGTAGATAACTTCATTAGCGAGAAAGTAGATTGGGGCGACTGCAATCCCAGTGAGCTCGGTCTCGAGATTCACATCAGACAAATTGTCAAGAGCCTTGTTAATGCAATCGAGCCGGCGACTCAGGAGGCCGAACCCAAACTCATTCCAATCCTGAATCGATATAAGCCATTCGGTTCAACCAGTGATGTAAGTTTTAGGACTACACGTCGCTGTTATCCAACGGCCCGGAGTCATATCAATCTGGTGGCTGCGGAGAACGAAGCTTGGGAAGAGGAATCAGCTTTCTTTATTGAGCAATCATCCGCCGTGAAGTATTACGCCAACAATGACCATTTGGAGTTTGTGATCCCTTATGAATATGAAGGAGTCAGCCAGAGCTACATGCCAACTTTCTTAGTGCGGATGATCGACGACTCGATGCTCATTCTGGACATAGGGGATCAGGAATCTGATGAGGATAAGGCAAAACATGAGGCTGCCCAGAGGTGGGTTTCAGCTGTGAACACTTGGGGCAAATTAGGACGTTGGGTTTTCAAATTGAATCGCAATCGGCAGATTGTGGGTGAGGATCTAGCTAGCCTAATGCCGTAACTACTCGTCCACTGAAAAAGGATGCTGCGTTCTGATGGATCCGTTGGAGGTCGGATTCATTTAGCCCGTACCTCATCAACTGTGCCTCTTGAAAACGGAGCGATGTGCATTCCGCGCCCTCAGAAATGGGGAAATCACTGCCGATCAGCAACTTTGAAAGAGGAGCTCTGGAAAGAATTTCAGCCTTGATGTCAGAAGCCAAGATTGAGGTCTCCAAATAAATATTTTCGTACGCGCGAGCCACTTCGACTGACTCAGTAACCAGCTCTCTCACTAGGCTTGAATGAACCGAGCTTTCTCCCGGTTTGACTGGGTTCTGAGGAGCGTAAGAGCCCGAGTGCGCCATGATGAATACGAGATCTTGATATTCACTCGCAAGATTTGCAACAAGGCTTCCGCGAGACAGCTCGGGTGTCCGATCATCCGTATGCACAAAGATGAAAAGATTCCGAAGCCGCGCTTCGGCAAGCGTCGGCTGGACGTTTTCTACTGTCAGCTTATAGTTCTCAATGTACGGATGGAGTTTTATTCCCCGCGCTGAATTTGGTATAGACGGAACTAGCGGGTTTCGCTCCCAATAAATTGGAACAAGATCAAAACCCGCTGATTGAAATTCACTCAACGTTTGGTCTGACTCATAGATTGTGAAAAAGAGGGAAGCCTGCTCTCTATTCGCATAGAGGATAAATGACTCCACTGTAGGAGGCGTTGTTTTATGAGGCCCGCCTATTTTGTCAATATGAATGTGACAGTCTGCTCTCAACGGTTTCTGCCTTTTTGCTTTGCCTGGGACTCCACGAATTTACTGAACTCGTCCTTAGTCAAAAACCGCTGATCAGCTTCCTGAAGCTTTGTATAAGGAGCGAGTTTCTGGTCAAGCAGTTGTGTCTGCAATTTTAGATTGCTTTGTTGCAGTTCGTTGAATGACTGTTGTACGTTCTGAAGGTCTTGCTGAATTTTGTTGATTTGCTCACCAAGATCTTTCTCATTGACTGTTCTTGAACCTCGCCAGTCTTCCTGAAGTTTCTGGCTGCCCCAGTAGAGTGGGAAGACCGCCAAAACCGCCGACATTAAGACTAAACACACGAGCGATCTCGCTCTCCAGGGGTATGGTTCCATACCAGCTTCCATCTTCTTCAAACTTTCCAAAGTTTCGAGGGCAGTGGGGTTTGTATTCTTCACAGCGTCAAGGCTCTTCCAACCGCATTCTGAGTAGGGCTGTCGATAAAGCCTTCGTTGCACGGTGTAGATCACAACCGCTACAACCTGAACCAAGATAATACCCGCTAGCCAAAGGGAGCGAACGCCGTTGCGGTAGATGACGAAATCGAACAAGAGGGCGACGATACACGAAATGCCTAAGACGTGAAATCTCACATCGAGATCCTTACGAGCTTTTACGTGGTCGGCAAGGAGCTTGAGCCTCTCTCCCACTTGAAGGGTTTGAGTGGACGGTTCATCTAAGGACGCATCCTCTAAGATTGTTTTTTTTGCGTCATAATAAGCGCGAATATTTGATTCATGTAGTCCAAGGCAGTAGCCGGCCGATAGAATAAAGAACACATAGAGTAACATCACCACTGCCAGCGATTGCAGGTTATTGATTGAGTCAAAATTGTGGTAGGACCAAATCGTACGGGAATAGAGGAGCAGTAATAATAAACTTAGCAACAGGACAATACGCTCAGAAAGTTGCTCAGATCTGAATTGCGGATCAATGTTGTAAATCCGCGGCACTATTCCTTTGATTGCTCTCGGGTATTGTTTTTCAATTTGCGAAACCATTAATTGGTTTCTCGCCGACCACCAAATTGAATTCAATATAATGAGCACCGCCCACGTGGTCAATCCCATGACAATCACGATGGCAAATAGGTCTGCGCCCGGTATCTGGCTTACCTGTCCTCCAGCGAAAACAAGGCCAACAGCAGCCCCATACAACGACAGAAAAGTCCAAAGTCGGCTTTCTTTGGAGCGCATGTTCTCCCATAACGCATCATAAAGGTGCATCAGAAACTCTTTGTTCCCATCAGCCGGCGAGGGCTTTAGCTCAGTGACCACTTTATTGGCAACCTCGTTTACAAAACTCTTGTCATCTTTGTCGATAGTCATAAGCGTCTCCGATGAGAATGGGCAAGGGTTAGTTTACGGATCCATTTGAAGCTGCTGCATGATAACTCAATCAACGAAGACGACCGGGCAGAATCCAGGCCATTGAGCCCCGCTATAATCCAAATTGTTAGAGTAAACCGGTAAATGCCGTTTTAGATCACGGAATATTTAGGAGCTTGTGAGTTTGCAAGCTAAGCCTCCAATTGGGATGCTCAAGACAGTATCGAACTGCCAGGCTGGTATTTGCATCGCGCTCGGGACCGTCCATTGGTTGAAGAAAGAAGTGCTCAAACCTCAACGACTCGAATCGCTCCGGGTTTACCCCTTCTTGTGGAAACACTAGTTTCAATTCATTTCCAGACAGCAACACCAGTTCTGATCCAGCCTTAGGACTAACACATACCCAGTCGATGCCGCTCGGAGGCAAACGGGTACCATTCGTCTCAATAGCTATCTCAAATCCTTTGCCGTGGAATGCCTTAATGAGGGGTTCGTCCAGTTGCAACAGTGGTTCACCACCTGTACATACAACCAAAGGCTTTACCTCAACCTGCTCAGAAGACTCGGGCCAGACAGTCGCTACTGCACCTGCCAGAACGCTCGCCGTTGTGAAATGGCCTCCTCCTGGGCCATCAGTGCTAACGAAATCGGTGTCACAAAAAGAACAAATTGCGCTCTCACGATCCTTCTCATGTCCGGTCCACAGATTACACCCTGTAAAGCGGCAGAAGACGGCAGCACGCCCTGTGTTGGCGCCCTCGCCTTGCAAAGTGTAGTAAATCTCTTTGACCGCGTAGCTCATTGGGCGCCATGCACCTCCTGGTAGGCGAATCTTAGCACCGTACCTACTCGCTATTTGGAGAGATGCCGTTTGGGTATTCAATCCGCGCAACAATCCGATCCGACGAGACTTCGGTCAGGCGGATCCCACCAAATGGCTCTTTGTGGAAATCCCCGGTACCTCGCGCATCAGTTCCACTTATCCAGTTTCGTTCGTCATGCACAGCATACACAACTGGATATCCATCTCGAATCGCCAAGCTCAAGATAGAATGTGCATTCTCAACCTGCTTTGCGAGCTTTCGAACAACGTCCGTGGTTCGAAGGTTAAAGAGCACTCGCTCGGTTGCCGCGTGAGGCCGCCCATGCTGTTTCAAGACTGCAACCCAATGCGCCGCCTGGCGTTCGAGAAGGTGTTTGTCGCGTGCGAAGGCAAGAAACGCATCGGCGGCTCGAAGTCCGCCATCGAGGCGCTCGCCTCCGACGTTGATTGCATAAGCGCGTGCTGACAAGAACGACGCGCTGAAATACACGCAATTCTTGTCTGAGAATCCTTTGGCGGCGGCATACCCGTCAGGCTTAAAATAGAGCTCGTCACATGCAGCAACAATGCTTCGAATCTCTGCTCCGTAATCTGCAGTGAAGTCATCGAAACAAAAGCCTTGTTGCTCGATACGGGGAGAGAACATTGAATGGGTGCCATGATAAATGAGCGAATCTTCGGTTGAGAGTTCCACAACGGGATTCTCTCGATTGTCTGGGTCGGTAATCGTGAACGTGTGCATAGAAGCCAACAAAGCAGTCCTAGGAAAGTGCCGTTTCGAAAAATAATTTGCAAAACCTTCGCGGGCATCGTACAGCTAGTTAAAGACTAGCCATCATACTCTAGGCTTTAACTAAATCTGCTACACTCTCCCAAGAACTTAAGCACTACGCTTCTCGACTGGTTGGGGTTACATGGATCAGCTTCTGCTGCCTTATCTTCACGCAACCGACGAGTTGGAGAGGCAGCAGCACCTCGACGATCTTCTAATGGTCCACGCTGCGCCGGTCGTTAGGCAAGCGCTCAGGCGAAGGCTTGGGTTCTATGTCGATCAGCGCGGAACGAATTCTCACAATCAGGATGCAGAAGATCTATATCAGGAAATCATTGCCAAGATTGTGCAAGCATTGCACGATCTGAGAAATCCCTCAGCCACCGCAAGCATACAGAACCTAAAACAATATGTGTCGCGGATTGCCACGAATGCTTGCAACGATGTACTGCGCACAAAATCGCCTGCGCGGGCGCGACTCAAAAACAATCTTCGCTTTCTCTTGACTCATCATCGTGATTACGCGGTCTGGAAAATGGAGGGTGAAACGCTCAGTGGTTTTGCCCTCTGGCGGGACACAAGCAAGTCCATATCTTCTCAGAAACGGTTGTTCGATCTGGAGGATAGATTGGCGAGCTTTCGCTCAACTCACTTCCATAGTGAAAACCTCAAACAGGTGCCACTCACAAGGATAGTGGCTGAACTATTTCAGTGGATAGGCAGTCCGGTGGAACTTGATGAACTGGTCAACCTCCTCGCAACGCTGCTCGATGTGAAAGATCTTCCAGTTGAGTCCATCGACGAACATACTCTTGCATACGTCGAAGCGCGGATTGTAGACAGTAATGTAAGCAGCAGTTCGCGACTAGAAGAGCAAGCCTTGCTAAGAAGTCTTTGGCAAGCAATGAGGGAATTATCCACTGAACAACGCGACGTATTCTTCCTTGGTTTTGAAGATCAAAGCGGCCGGGATCTCTTCACGGTGTTACTAGAAGCCGAAGTTGTGACCTTTCGAGAACTGACAAAAGAACTCGACCGCTCTAGCGAGTCAATTGTGGGACTCTGGTCCAAAATGCCTATGGATGACACAGGCATTGCGGTCGAACTCAAAACCACGCGCGCCCAGGTGTATAAGTGGCGATTTCGCGCGCTTCAGCGCTTAAAAAAGGGGTTGTTGCCGTTTTCCGGTGAGAAATGATTGTCGTGTAACTGGAAGTTCAGAGACTAACTCCCGTCTAAGACAAAAGAGAGCAGAGCATGGCCGAACGCAATACTACCGAGCACATATCCGAATCGACAATGGAGCGATTCTGCATGCGCGCACAAAGCGAGAACGAACTAACGACGGTTGCCAGCCACCTAACGGGATGCCCGGATTGTCAGGCAAAGTTCGTCTCGACGCTCCGACGTCAACGAGAAGTTGCAGATCTTAGTTTTACACTGGCTCCAGAATTCTGGTTAAGACACGAACACCTCGAGTATGAACAGCTCGTCGAGCTGGGCAACGCCAAGTTGGACGCGTCTGACCGTGAGTTGATCGATGCTCACCTTAAGATTTGTCCACCCTGTAGGGAAGATGTACGAAGCTTTTTGGCTTTCCGAGAACAAATCGCACCAGAGATGAGCGTCTCTTACGCTCCGGTAGAACAAAAGTCGGCCAGCGAACGACTATCTTGGGTGGGCTGGTGGCGACGTTTGGTTTGGAAGCCAATTTACTCTGCAGCGGTCGTGATACTGGGAATTGCCTTAATTATTGGAGCCGCATTTTTGCTAAAGCGAAGGGCAGAGAACCTCCAGGCGCAGCACGGGCCAACTCCTCAAGTCAGTCCTGTTTCCACTCCGGATAATCGAGTAGCGAATGTTCCCTCTCCGCCGTCTACGCCAAATGAATCACCAATCGAGAAACCAAACAGTGCGGATGCAGTTATTATCAATGATCGAGGTAGAACAATCACAGTTGACAAGAGCGGCAGTCTCGCTGGCCTCGACGATGTGCCCTCCCCAATGCGCGACGAGATCGCACAAGTGTTGTTGTCGGAAAGACTAGAGCGACCTGCCATTCTTAAGGAACTTAGCGGCCAGCAAGGCAATCTCAGGGGAGGCAAGACCGCACCGCCTTTCAACCTTACCTTCCCTTCGAGAGCAGTGATCGTCTCAGATCGTCCCACCTTGAAATGGGAGAAAGCTTTAGGTGCAAGCTCATATCAGGTTTACGTAAACGATCAAGCCGGCCATGAAGTAGCAAAAAGCGACGAGTTATCCTCCGAACGGACAGCCTGGCTCTTACCGAAATCGCTAAGGCGTGGTGAAGTCTATTCTTGGACTGTGGTGGCAGTAGTTGATGGCAAGGAAATCGTTTCGCCCGGGCCTTCTTCACCCGAAATGAAGTTCAAAGTTTTGTCTGCGAGCAGCTTGCGGCAATTGAACCAGTTGAAGAAAACGAGATCACATCTGGCCCTGGGAGTTTTCTATGCCCAGAAAGGAATGATTGCAGAGGCAGAGCGGGAGTTCAAGTTGCTGGTTCTGAAAAACCCAGGTTCTCAATCCGCAAATAGACTTCTTATAGAAATTCAATGGCCGAAACGCTGAGATTCCTAATAGTAAAAACAAATATTATTACTAGCCTCTAAGTACGCGCCTAAGCTAACTTGTTAAGTTTATTGGGTAGAAACCCCAGTCGAACTATGGCTCTGATCATTCAAGTAGTACTGAACTTCGTATCTAGAAGGTGCTTCTATCAGAAAGTAAACAGTAACGGATAGACATTTCTTGCATGTTTTGGTGCATTGACAGAGTAATTTACCTGAGGTAACAATCCGGCTCAAGTAGGGTATTGGTTGCTGGGGTGAGGACAGTGCCCGCTGGAGGCTGAACGTCTCCGCCCAACCTTGAGAGCCCGGTCCAAAAACCGGGCTCTCGGTTTTAACTTCCCAAAAACTCTATTCCATCCCCACCTCTACTTGCTCAGACTCGACAATTGGACTGCAGGAACGACAACGCATCAAAACTGTTTTGCGAGCATACAGGCGAGCAGATAGGGAAGACCAGATTCTGAATTGCCATACCAAAAAGTCGAGATGGTTCCAGAAAAACCGTCTCCCACCGGCATTTACCACATTCAATCCCGTTCGACCAATAGCGCCCTTCGCTAATAACACAGCGCTCTTCGCTATCCATCAGCCGTGACAAAAATATTCGATTGCCGGCGTGGCTATCCCTGCCCGCGGCCGGGTGAGGACAAGAAACTCTTCTTTCGTTTTCTTTTAGTGCGCTCGACCTAATAGGGGACTAGTTATGAGCAGCCATGGCTGCTAAAACGCTCGAAGCGGTCCTTGAGGTGATGCACTCCGACTGACTTATACGCGACTGACCGTTCTGGGATCGGTCAAGAGTCGATTGGCTAGTCGATACACTGCCGAGAATGGTCTGGATGGACTTGGGAAGCGAGTGATGATGAAGAAGCCTCACTCCTTCCGCCACCATCTTAACTGCCTGGACATCTTGATCATGCAAAGCGACTGCGAGGTAGAGCAGAACCACCGATGGATAGTGTTGTGACTTCGATGCAACATGCGTAACTAGATTACGTAGGTGGGATGGGACAACGTAGCCATTCGCTATCATAAATGCTACTGCCAGTTGCCCCGGCACTTCTTGTCCGGACGAAATGCTTGCTTCGGCTATTCTCGCCCCGAGTGCGGCAGCATCATCAGACAATCCCGCATGTCCGAGTTCCGTTGCGACACGCATGAGCGGCAATGGGTGGTCCGCGATTATCGAGGCAAGGACCCGCAATGCCTCCTCGGAGGCCCCTCCCCTCAGGAGCGCGATGACCGCATATGCGGCTAACCAGGCGAATTTTGAAACAAGAGTTGCTGCCAGGCTAATTGCCTCATCAAGTCGACCGAGTTCTATCAGGCTGCGCACGGTCAACTCCATCGCTACACTAGAGTTTGGTGCTGCAGGTCGCGCAAGTTCCTCGCATGCTTCGAACTCCCCGAGAAGCCATTTCAGTTTGGCGGTTTCTAGAGTACCAACGTATTCTGCAGCTTTCGCGATACTGCCGTCTAACAGAGCCACAGAGGCATCGAGCGGTACAGAGCCGGGATCGATTGTTAAGGCACGCTCAAGAGACGCGTCTAACCCGACAAGCGCTTTATCGAGTCTCTGCGGCTGAATCGTAGCACGCGATAACCTCGCGAGATTCACCCATGGCTGCACTTCGCAGATTCGGGCACAAGGGCATGCCACCTCGCTTAGCACAGTGATTTGACGAGAGCTAATTTGCCACGCTAAGTCGTAGAATCCTTGAAGATAGGCACAGAGGGCGATGCGATTTGCCTCTGCCGCAAGATTGGTCAACTCAGTGCATGTAATATCTTTGCCGATGGCGTGGGCTGAGTGTTGCTCAGCGCGTACCAGAGTCGCGTTTAGAGACCCCCAGAACTTAGTCTCCGTGGGACCAGTTGTTACCGCAGCCAGGAACTCGTCGACCGTGAATGACACCATGGCGTCTGCCCTTACTTACTCCGGCGGAGTTCTACCAGAACGTCGCCACCCATACCGTCAAGTGGGCAAGCAAGCGTATGAGGATCCCCTGAGATGAGGCCGCGTAGCCATGGGTCAAGTCGGCCATCGGACCAGGTAACCGTTCCATCGAGATTAAGCTTGCCAACGTCGTTCCGCGGATCGTTCAGCGCAACAGTGCACTTGCCAAGCCGCCCATCAGCACGCACAACAAATGCATTCGCCTTGGCCGCGTAGCAAACATAATCCTTTACGTCCTGGGCCACATGTGAATGACGGTCTCCCATGTCTTGCCGGAGAGCATCTACCAACGCACGAACAACAGCATGCTCGCTGGAAGTCGCTAAATTGATGTCCTGATCGTTTGGCCCACCGAGCTTTTCGATCTCATGAAACTGTACGGAGAATTTACCGGAAGGAAGTAGTTCAGCCTTGATTTGATCGATCAGGGAGTCGAGCTTATAGGCGGTGGTACGGTCGTAATGAATCCTTAAGCCTATGTGAAAGGGCAATTCGGCCGTGCTTGACGCAGCGGCAATATCCACCAGGTTTTGCCAGAGCACTGCGAAGGTCGGTGCGCCATCGATTCGGAGTCTGCGACTGTCATGGATCTCTGCAGGGCCATCCAGGGTGATCTGAAAATCAGTCACCCCAACTGCCAGAAGGGAGGCGAAGACGTCCTTGGACAGCTTATAGCCGTTT
>Ga0070697_100000271_pt1 | contig 42185 bp, 35 predicted proteins | sample KBSK1501metaG_FD_65475 | JGI IMG/M metagenome (GOLD analysis project Ga0070697, IMG submission 65475) | Corn, switchgrass and miscanthus rhizosphere microbial communities from Kellogg Biological Station, Michigan, USA - KBS K1-50-1 metaG | ecosystem: Host-associated > Plants > Roots >... | reverse complement strand
TCATCTCCCCGGAGTAAGAAGTGCAAGATCGATCATCTTACTGCCTGACGGCGCTGCGGGAAAGGGAGGCGAGGCCGCTTCGGTCCGAATGGCCTCTCGCGAGTGTGAATCTAGAGGTGCCGGAGGGAGGTGATGTTCTGTGCCCTCAACTATGTTTGTTGCCCAGCAGAGCTTTTTTTGCTGCTTCTAGTTCCTTTCGCTTCTGCGGATCTAGCTTAGGGTACGACAACTCCAGATCCTCTAAGGTGTCGACGACGGCCGCCGCCACGGCCAGGCGGGTGAACCATTTGTTATCAGCGGGGATGATAAACCAGGGGGCGTGGGGTGTCGCGGTGTTGACGATCATGTCCTCGTAAGCATTCATGTAGTCGTCCCAACGCTCGCGCTCGCGGAGGTCGGCGGCGGAGAACTTCCAGTTCTTCTCCGGCTGCTGCAGACGGGCCAGGAAACGTTCCTTTTGTTCCTTCTTGGACACATTGAGAAAGAACTTGCGGATTACAAAACCGTTGTGGGAAAGATAGCTTTCCCAGTGACAGATGTCCTGGAATCGATCGTCCCAGATGTTCTTTGTGACCAGAGCCGGCGGTATTCTTTCGTTGGCCAGCAACTCCGGGTGGACACGAACGACTAGTACCTCTTCATAGTAAGAGCGGTTGAAAATACCAATGCGGCCGCGCTCGGGCAGGCACTTCATGGTCCGCCACATGTAGTCGTGGCCCAGCTCTTCGGTGGAAGGAGTCTTAAAGGAATAGACCTGGCAACCCTGCGGATTCACGCCGGACATCACGTGCTTGATGACTCCGTCTTTGCCGGCGGCGTCCATCGCCTGAAAAATCAGCAGTAACCCCCATCGGTTCTGGGCGTAGAGCCTGTCCTGCAGTTCGGCCATACGGGCAATCCCCTTCGCCAGCAGTTCTCCGGCGCGCTCCTGGGAGTGAAGCTTTGCGGTATCGGCAGGATCGTAGTCCTTGAGGCGAAGCTTCTTGCCGTGCTCCACCCGGTAAGGTTTGGCGAATTTGTTGGCCCAACTCATCAGACATCTCCTGCCTGAGATTTTGCTCAGTGATCCAAGGCCTGAATTCTATCTTTTGACCAGCTTTTTCAGCGCCTCTACATTCCTTGCGTCATCTCCCGGTTCGTCAATCGGTGTTTCCGCGATAAAGGCGGCGTGGGCGAGACGCGGGTCATTAATTAGCCAGCGAAACGGCGCCGATCCGATAAGGCCCTTGCCGATGTGCTGATGACGATCCAGTCTCGATCCACGGGCGGCTTTGGCGTCATTACAGTGCCACACCAGAACATTCTTCAGACCTACGGTCTGGTCCAAGTGCTTCAGTGTATCTTGCATTCCCCGCTTGCTGACGATGTCATAACCCGCTACGTGAGTGTGGCAAGTATCGATGCAGGCGGCGACCGGAACCAGGTGGCGCAGGTGTTCCAGCACTTCCGCGACCCGTTCGAAGCTGGCGCCTAGGGAGTACTCCGCCCCGGCGGTATTTTCGATCAGAATGGTCAGATTGTGCCTGGCCAAGTCGAGTCCCTGCGCTGCGGCGGCGATAGCGGCTGCGGTCTGCAATAGACCCTGCTCTCGGTCTGCGCCCCGAAACGATCCGGGGTGGAGGACCAGATGCTCCGCGCATAGAGTCAAGGCGCGCTCAATTTCGCCGCGGAACGCCTCGATTGATTTCTTCAGGAAAAGCTCGTTCACGCTGGCCAGATTGACCAGATAGTTGGTGTGAATCACGAGGGGTTTCAGGTCATATTTCTCCCGCAGCCTTTTCATTTCGTCGCATTGAGGGCGAGCTAGTTCGTAAGGAGCCCACTGGCGCGGGCTGGAAGAGAACAGCTGAAAGGTGTTGCAGCCCAGACGATAGGCCCGCTCGGCCGCATTCTGCGCTCCGCCCGCGCTTGACGTATGAATGCCAATACGCCGCGAAGTCAGGCGGGGCGGCTCTTTCAGCCGGGACCGGGCGAGAATGTCTTGTTCGCGCGCGATGGAACGGGGCACCAGAAGAGTATAGCGAGCTGATTCGAACAAGCGGAACAAGCAGGGCGGCGTTTGCCGCCATTGGCCCGCAGACGATAGACTTGATGCTTCCGAGGTGGGTCATGTTAGTGGTGATGAAGGCGCAAGCCACAGAAGAACAGATACGCGCCGTTTGCCAGAAGATTGAGGAGTTGGGATACCGCGCCCATTCCATGCCCGGGGCGCAGCGTACCGCCATCGGTATTACGGGAAACCGGGGCGAAGTCGAGCCTGGCACGCTGGACGAGATGCCGGGCGTCCAGGAATTGATTCGCGTCAGCAAGCCCTACAAACTGGTCAGCCGTGACGTCAAGCCGGAAAATACAGTCATCACTTTTGCCGGCACCAACGCTACTTTTGGCGGCCCCGGGTTGGCTGTCATTGCCGGGCCCTGCGCCATCGAAAGCCGCGAACAGACCATGGCGGTCGCGGAGCAGGTGTGCCGGTCGGGCGCGCAATTTTTCCGGGGAGGTGCGTACAAACCGCGCACCTCGCCGTATTCATTTCAGGGCATGGGTGAAGAAGGCCTGCAGATCATGGCTGAGGTCCGGGACAAATTCGGCATGAAGATCGTGACCGAAGCGATCGACAATGAGTCGCTGGAATTGGTGGAGAAGTACGCCGACGTGATCCAGATTGGCGCCCGCAACATGCAGAATTTCTCTTTGCTCAAGCACGCGGGGCGAGCCCGGAAACCGGTGCTGCTCAAGCGCGGTATGTCGGCGACGCTGGAAGAATTTCTCATGGCAGCCGAGTACGTGATGAGTGAGGGCAATTACCGCGTGATCCTGTGCGAGCGTGGCGTGCGGACCTTTGCCGATCACACCCGCAACACGCTCGATCTCAGCATTGTGCCCGCCGTGCAAAGGCTCAGTCATTTGCCCATCGTCGTGGATCCCAGCCATGGCACGGGAAAGCGTAACAAGGTCACGCCGCTGTCGCGGGCTGCCATCGCGGTGGGCGCGGATGGGTTGATCGTGGAAGTGCATCACGAGCCTGACCGGGCCCTGTCGGACGGCATCCAGTCACTCTATCCCGAACAGTTCGACGAACTGATGAGGCAGGTGCGGCAGATCGCACCGGTGGTGGGGAGGATGGTGCCGGCGATCGGCACGCACCCGCCGACGCCGCAACCACCGTCGGTTCGGCCGGGCGTTGAATCCTCCATCAGTCCATCAGTTTGAAGAAATTTCTCTTTCTCGCAGTCACACTCCCGGTGGTGGCCGCGCTTGGGTGGTGGTACTTCTATGAGCGCCCGCTGCCAGCGTATGGCCCCGCCTATCGCGAGTACGCGTACATCACCAACGGCAAGAGCAATACCGTTTCCGTAATTGATCTACGCACGTTTCGGCCTGCGAAGGCGATTCGAGTGGGCGGCGAACCCACTGGGATTGCGGCCAACAGCAAAAAGAACGAAATCTACGTCGTCAACACACAGTCGAACAGCGTCAGCGTGATTGATGCGGAACGCAATGAAGTTGTGGCGACGATCGGCGTGCATGCTAGCCCGTATTTCATTGATGTGGCGCAGGACGGCAAACGCGCTTATGTGGCGAATTCGAAATCCGCGAACGTCTCCGTCATTGATCTGGAGAAGCGGCTGCTGCTGGGCAATATCCGGGTAGGCGCTTCGCCGGGACTGGCGCGGGTTTCGCCTGACGGTTCGACCGTGGTGGTCAGCAACCGGAGCGACAATACGGCGTCGCTGATCGACACCGCGCAACTAAAGGTACGGAGCACTCTTCCCATCTGTCAGCAGCCGGAAGACATCGCCATTCTTCCGGACAATAGCAAGGCGTTCATTGCCTGTGCCGGGTCCGCGCAGGTCGCGTCCATCGACTTAAAGACGGACAAGCTGCTGGCCTTGCTGGATGTGGGCCAGACACCCCTCAGCCTGGCGCTCAAGCCCGATGGCGGCGAACTGGTGGTCACCAACTTTGATTCCAACGATGTTTCGATTATCGAGACCTCTACCAACGAAGTGGGTGGCAGCCACCTGATCGGCACACACCCGGCCCGGGGCATCGTGACCTCCGACAACTCGAGGCTGTATGTGAGCAACTTCGACTCGAATACGATCGCGGTTTATGACATTGATATGGGCAAGTTGATCGCTTCAGTGCCGGTGGGTAGTCATCCCGACGGGCTGGCGCTTTCAAAGAGCGAGAACTACTTGCTGGTGCTCGATTCGCAATCCGGCGACGTGACTGTCATTCAAAAACGCCCACCGACCAGGCTCGATCCCACCGAGTATTCTCTGCTCACCATGATTCCCGTCGGAGTGCAGCCTAATAACATTGTGGTGAAATCGTTTGTGCTGGCCCAGCCGATGCCGTGATGAGAAGCCGTGATAAGAAAGAGCGGCCACCGATTACGCGCATATTCACGAATCCAGCGCGCCATGAATATTTGGTGGCTTCGCGGCGCTGGCCGAGAACAGCACTATGCCTGCGCTCCGCAGCACTTCTTGTACTTCTTGCCCGAGCCGCAGGGGCAGGGGTCGTTGCGGCCGATTTTCGCGGTGCCGCGCACCACCTGTTGCACCGGCTGCGAGTCTCCCGATCCGGCCATGCGGGCCTGTTCCAGCTCGCGGCGCTTCTTGCGCTGGAAGGATTCTTCGAGTTCGTCCACCGAGGTTGCGACTGCCCGAGGTGGACGCCGGCCGTTGCCGTCCGTTCCTCCGCCTAACCTAGGCGTAAGCAGGCCAGCCTCGGGGCCTGCGCTGGGACCAGCCTCGCTCGCCTTTCCGCTCTCACCCGGACGCTCCAGAATCTGCATCAAGTAGAGATATCGAGCGGTGTCCTCCTGGAAGCGCTGCATCATGGCTTCGAACATATCAAAGGATTCGCGCTTGTACTCGACCAGCGGATCGTGCTGGCCATAACCGCGCAGGCCGATGCCCTCCTTCAAGTGATCCATGTCGCGAAGGTGGTCTTTCCACTGCGAATCGAGCACGCTCAACATGATCATGCGCTCGTGATAGCGCATGGCGTCGGGGCCGATCAGCTTTTCCTTCGCGTCGTAGCGTTCCTTCAGCTTGGCGAATATGGCGTCGCCCAGCTCTTGCCGGCTCAGCGATTCTGGCTTGACTCCTTCCGCCAGAATGTCCACACCGAAACGGGTGAAGATCGCGTCTTTGAGGCCCTTAACATCCCAATTGTCGGGGTGAACTTTGGCTCCACAAAATTGGTCCATCCCATCGCTGAGGATGCCGGAGACGTAATCTTCGAGAATCAGTTCTTTCTGATCAACCCCCTCGAGCAGCTGGCGGCGCAGGCCGTAGACCGCCTCGCGCTGCTTGTTCATGACGTCGTCGTACTCGAGCAGGTGCTTGCGAGCTTCGAAATTTTGGGCTTCGACTGCTTGCTGCGCGGTCGCAATGCGGCTGGTGATCAGCCGGGACTCGATGGGGATGCCTTCTTCCATGCCCAAGCGCTGCAGCAGTTTCGACACCCACTCCTTGGCGAAAATGCGCATCAGGTCATCTTCGAGCGACAGGTAGAAACGGGAGGAGCCGGGATCGCCCTGGCGGCCGGCGCGGCCGCGAAGCTGGTTGTCAATTCGGCGCGCCTCGTGGCGCTCGGTGCCGAAGATGTGCAATCCGCCGACGGCGGTCACTTCGTCGTGCTCTTTATCGGTCTGCGCCTTGTAGCGGTTGAAGATTTCGATCCACTGATCCGTGGGGGCAACGTACTCGTTGCCGGCGTAATACCAAACCGTACTTTTAGTTTCGTCGACGTCAACCTGAATCTTGCCCTGGGCAGCGCGCAGCGGCTGGGCAATTCCCTTCTTCACGCATTCCTGCTTGGCCATGAATTCGGGATTGCCGCCCAGGAGGATGTCGGTTCCGCGGCCCGCCATGTTGGTGGCGATAGTGACCATGCCCTTGCGACCCGCCTGGGCGACGATTTCGGCTTCGCGCTCGTGATACTTAGCGTTAAGCACGACGTGTTTTATGTTTTTCTTCTTCAGAAGTTCGGAGAGGCGTTCCGATTTTTCAATGGAGGTAGTGCCGACCAGCACCGGTCTGCCGGTCGCATACAGTTTCTGAATTTCGTCGGAGGCGGCGTAATACTTCTCCTTTTCGGTCCGATAGACGACGTCGGGGTTTTCCAGTCGCAGCATCACCTTGTTGGTCGGGATGACCATAACTTCCAGGCGATAGATCTTGTCAAACTCGGATGCTTCGGTTTCCGCGGTGCCGGTCATGCCGGCTAGCTTTTTATACATGCGGAAATAATTCTGGAAGGTGATGGTGGCCAGCGTCTGGTTCTCGCGCTCGATCTTTACATTTTCCTTGGCTTCGACTGCCTGGTGCAGGCCATCGGACCAGCGGCGTCCAGGCATGAGGCGGCCGGTGAACTCGTCCACAATAATGACTTCACCGTCTTTCACCACGTACTCGACGTCGCGCTTGTAGAGCGCGTGCGCTTTGACCGCGGTATCCACGTGGTGCTTCAGATCCCAATTCTCCGGGTCGGCAATATTTCCGATGCCCAGAAGTTGTTCCACCTTTTCCCATCCGGCGTCGGTGACGGTAATGCTCCTGTGTTTCTCATCCACCACAAAATCACCGGTGAGCTCCTTCGGTTCCCCGGGCGCGGTGTCAATTTCCTCGCCTTTTTCCAGTTTGGGAATGATGCGATTGACCCGGGCGTATTTGTCGGTGGACTCTTCGCTGGCGCCCGAAATGATGAGCGGGGTGCGGGCTTCGTCGATCAGGATGGAGTCGACTTCGTCCACGATGGCGAAATTGTGCCCGCGCTGCACGCAGTCGTGAACATCGAACTTCATGTTGTCGCGCAGATAGTCGAAGCCGAACTCGTTGTTGGTGCCGTAGGTGACATCGGATGCGTAAGCTTCGCGGCGCTCTTCGTCGTCCAGATCATGCACGATGACGCCCACTGACAAGCCCAGGAAGCGATAGAGTTTGCCCATCCACTCCGAGTCGCGCTTGGCCAGATAGTCGTTGACCGTGACCACGTGGACCCCGCGACCACTCAGCGCGTTGAGATACACCGGCAGGGTCGCGACCAGGGTTTTTCCTTCGCCGGTCTTCATCTCGGCGATTTTGCCCTGGTGCAGCACCATGCCGCCGATCAGCTGAACGTCGAAGTGGCGCATCTGGAGGACACGGCGACCGGCTTCACGGACCACGGCAAAGGCTTCCACCAGAATCTCGTCCAGGGCCAGGTTGATTAGCTTGGTCCGCTCGTCTTCGAGCTGCTGGATGCGATCGGGATCGGCGTCTGGTTCGTCGGGAATGCTGGCCAGGCGCGTCTGGACGCGCTGCCGGAATTCATCGGTCTTGGCGCGCAACTGGTCGTCCGAGAGTTGCTGCATCTGCGGCTCAAGCACGTTGATAGCCTCAACCTCAGGCATCAGACGTTTAAGTTCGCGCTCGTTCTTGGTCCCGAAGACCTTACCTAATAGAGTGTTAATCAATCGAAATACCTTTTTGGAGGCAGCACGGCCCTTAGCTAGAAGCCTAGCATATTAGATGCAGGGGTAGGGTGTAAGTCGCTGGGTGGAGTCTTATGTCGCCGACTGCCCTACCCAACCCAATTTACGGTTTAGTCCGACCGCGGCCGGTTTCATGTAATATTTCCCGCGAACCAATGCCTACCTTTTACGATCGCTTCGTCGAGTGCGTTGAACAGTGGCCGCAAAACGTCGCCTTGGAGATCCAGCGCCGCGATCGGGTTGAGAGTTACACCTACGCGGAAGTGCGGCGGATGGCGGAGTCGGTCGGCTCCTGGCTCGCAAAGAGCGGATTGCAGCCGGGAGCACGGGTCGCCATTTTGGCCGACAACCATCCCCGCTGGGTGGCCGTATTTCTGGGCACTGTCGCAGCCGGATGTACCGCGGTGCCGTTGGACACCGCTTTACACCCCGATCAGATCACAACCTTGCTGAAGGATAGCGGCAGTTCGCTGTTGTTCTGCGACGGGAAACATCTCGCGACTGCCGCGGAAGCAGTTGCGCCCCTACCGATCAAGATTGTGCTGACCAACCCGGCGGAACTCAAGGCCGCGCCGGCTCAGGGCAATCCGGTGGCGGACCTGGACAGCATCTTTTCTTCCGGTCCCAGTGCTTCTGGCCCCCGCGGCGTCAACCCCGCGGCGGTTGCGTCGGACCATGTCGCTTCCCTGCTTTACACCTCGGGCACAACCTCCGATCCCAAGGGCGTGATGCTGACTCACGCCAATCTCATGGGTGAAGTGGAATCGGTGTTCAGGTGGGCCCGTGTCGGTCCCGAAGATGCCGTACTCGGGGTGTTGCCGCTCTTTCATGTGCTGTCGCAGATGGCCAATCTCTTGTTGCCGCTGGTCAAGGGCGCGCGCGTAGTCTATCTGGAAACGCTGAACACCACCGAACTGCTGCGCGCGCTCAACGAACGCCAAATCACTATTTTTGCCGTGGTGCCACAATTTTTCTACCTGATCCACGAACGCATATTTAAGGAAGTGGCAAAGCGCGGCCCGGTGGCGGGTTGGGCGCTCAAGGCCTTGATGACGCTCAACCGTGGTCTGCGCACGGTCGGATTCAACGCGGGCCGGATTTTTTTTGGCAAGCTGCACAGCACATTCGGCGACAAGATGCGCTACCTGATCACCGGGGGCTCACGGTTCGATCCCCAGATCGGACACGACTTCCACGCGCTCGGCGTGGACGTTCTGCAGGCCTATGGTCTGACCGAAACAACCGGCGCCGCTTTTGCCGCGCTTCCACGTCGCAACGTAATCGGCTCGGTTGGACCGCCGCTGCCAGGAGTGGAAGGCAAGATCGTTGATCCCAGACCTGCAGACGATGGTGGGCCCGCGGTGGGCGAAATTGCCATCCGGGGCACGATCGTGATGAAGGGCTACTGGAACCGGCCGGACGCGACGGCGGCGGTGTTGAAAGATGGTTGGTTACATACCGGCGATCTCGGCCATTTCGACTCCGGCGGCAATTTGTTTATCACCGGCCGTGAGAAGGACGTAATTGTTCTGAGCAATGGTAAGAACGTTTATCCCGAGGAGATTGAGTCCTACTATATGAAGTCTCCATATATCAAGGAAATCGGAGTGATGGGACTGGAGAGCGAGCCCGGCAATCCCGCTTCAGACCGCCTGTACGCCGTGGTGGTGCCGGATTTCGATGTGTTGAAAGAACGCAAGATCGTCAATGCGAAGGAGGTAATTCGCTTTGACATCGAGGGCATCTCCGCACATATTCCATCGACCAAGCGCATTGGCAGCTACGAAATCTGGCAGGAGGCCTTGCCGCGCACCACCACGCGAAAACTAAAGCGCTTCGAACTGGAAACGCGGGTACGCGCGAATCAGAAAAAAGGGCAAGCAACCGATTCCGAAATCGGCTCCCAGCCAGCGTTGAGCGCTGAAGATAGCCAATGGCTGGGGCAGTCCGAGGTGCAGCGGGCGCTGAAGATCATCCGCGAGGCCGCAAAGACGACACCCGACCTGATCCGCCCCAGCGACAATCTGGAACTTGATCTCGGTCTCGATTCCATGCAGCGGATCGAATTGCTGGTGGCGCTCGAGAAAGAACTTGGCGGCGACGTGGAAGAATCGATCCTGGCTGAAATCTACTCCGCGCGCGAATTGGTGGACGCAGTGCTTGAGAGTGCGGCCGCGGGAACCGCGATTTCCAGGTCGCGGGGGCAGCCGGCGGGGTGGAAATCAATTCTGCAAGAGGAATCCACGGATGTGGAGGTTCTGGCTCTGGCCCGGCCCGGTCGCTTTCGAGAACGGGTCTTGTACGTCCTGTTCCGGCTGGTGCAGATGGTTGCGCACGACCGCTTTAGGATGCGGGTGAGCGGGCTGGAAAAACTTCCCGCACAGGGTTCGTACATTATTTCCTCCAATCACCAGAGCTACCTCGATCCGGTATTGATGGCAGCGTTTTTGCCGTGGCCAGTATTTCGCAATCTGTTTTCGGTGGGCACGAGCGACATTTTCGGTTCAGGCTTTATGCGCCGGTTGGCGCGCTGGCTGCGGGTAATCGTCGTCGATCCCGATGGGAACCTGGTTCCGGCCATGCGTGCCGGGGCTTTCGGGCTGCGGCACGGCCGCATCCTGATTCTTTATCCCGAAGGCGAGCGCAGCATCGATGGCACCCCGAGGACCTTCAAGAAAGGCGCCGCTATTCTTTCCATTCAGCTCCAGGTGCCGATTGTTCCGGTGGCGATTGAAGGCTTTCACGACGCATGGCCGCGGGGCAAACGGTTTCAAAAATTCGCGCCGCTCAAGCTCCAGTTTGGCGATCCGATTTACCCTCCACCGGAAGCGGAGGCATTGGAAGCGGCTTACGAAAAGCTCACGGGTGAGGTGAAGTCACGGGTGGTGGAAATGTGGAAGCGATTGGGTGGGCAGCAGGAAGAAAAATCTTCTACAACCGCACAGCAATAGAGTTGGCCCAGAAGGGCCGACCCGCCAGCGCTGGCCTAGTTGCCGGCGGCCAGGGCCTTCTCACTGAAGGCCCTTACCAAGGCATCCACGATCATGGAATCGTATTTGCCGTTCGATTCGTTCGCGATCTTTTCGACTGCCTGGGCGGAGGTGATTTTTCCGGCACCAGCAGCGGTGACCTGGGACTCAAACTTTTCCGCGAGGTTCAGGATCTGCACTTCGACGATGGAATCAGCGGGACTGGCGCCGTTTTTGTGTAATTGCTGTGCCGCCACCAGAATGGGGATGGCGCGCCGCAGCGACCCACCCATGAGCTGGGCCCGGGTGGCTTTACCGCTTCCCGCCTTGCGCATGCCTTTTTCCAACTCCTCCTCAGAAAGGTTAGCGGCTTTGTAGAGGATCTCATTGCTGATGCCGATCTCGTTCACGTTTCGCAACAAGGAGGCGGTCCGGAGGTCCTCGGTACTTTCGGGATCGAGGCCAAGAGTTTCGGCAATTTTGACCGCGTACGACGAAACCCGGAATGAGCCCGCCTCGCTGCCTTTCTGGTTGCAGAGAAACTGTTGCAGAATAACCAGCATTCCGTCGTACCCGTCTTTCAATTCCGTCAAGCTCTTCTGATTGCGCTCATACAATGTGCCCATGACGTAGGCGCTGACCACCAGAACTCCACCCCAGACGGTGAGGTCAAACCAGCGGCTGTCGAGGGGCATATAGTCCAGCCGACGATTGAACATGGTGGGATTCAGGTAGGTAAGCAGCCCAACCAAAGCCACACTGGCGCAGGCAGTGAGGGTGGCATGACGCCGCCCAAAATAATAGGCCGAGTACAGCGTGGGGAGAAAATAGAACACCAGAGACACGGTCTGTGAGGCCACCAGAAAATGGATCATGGCGGCGATGCCGACCAGAAATAGCAACAACCAGAGCTCTTTATTTATTTTTGGCGCCATTTATTTTTTGCACCGTGTTTTCCCAGGGGCGACTCTCGGGCTTCATAGCCATAGATTTCCTCCCGCTATCCTCTTCGGCGGAAACCCTGCAGCCTAGCTATGGTGGAGCAAACATGCCGGACACTCCAAATTACTGAGGTAATGGGCCTTCGGAGCAACCGAGAATGTTGTTACTTGGCCCGAGGATGGGTCTGGTCGTAGACCTGGAGCACGTGCTTGATGGAAAGCTGGGTGTAGCGCTGGGTGGTCGAGAGGCGCTCGTGGCCAAGCATCTCCTGGATGGCACGCAGGTCGGCCCCCTCCTCCAGCATGTGGGTCCCGAAGGCATGGCGGAGCGTGTGCGGGTGGACGTCAGGAGAAAGGCCCTTGGCAACCGCGATTTTCTTGATGATGCGCCCCACGCTGCGGGTGGTGAGGCGGCCGCCTCGCCAATTGACCAGCAACGCTGAGACGTTTTTCTTTCGTTCCCCAAGCATTTGCTGGCGAGCCGGCAGATAGGCCGCCAGAGCGGCTTTCACCGAGTCGCCGAAGGGCACGTAGCGTTCCTTCTTACCCTTGCCGCGTATGAGTATGGCCTCCCTGCTCAATCGGATGTCTTCGAGATTAATTCCGATCAACTCCGAATTCCGGATGCCGCAGCCGTAGAGCAACTCTAACATTAGCCGGTCGCGCTCGGGAAAAGCGGCGACTTCGGGCATTTTTCCGTCGAGCACGCTGTTCAGTTCCTCGATGCTAGGAACCCGCGGAAGTATCTTGGGAAGTTTCGGGGTCGATACCAGGGCGGCGGGGTTGTGGTCGACCACTCCCTCCTGCGCTAGCCAGCGATAGAGCGACCGCACCGCCGCCAACGATCGAGCCACGGAGGTCTTGCCCAGGCCTTTTTCGTAGAGACGAGCTAGAAATCCGCGGACGGCGACGTGGTCGATCTGCTTCCAGCCGCGCGAACCGACGTAAGCCCCGAATTCAGCCAGATCGCCCTGGTAGGCCTTGATGGTATGGATCGAAGCATTGCGCTGGCGCAGGGATTGCAGGAATTGAGCGACGGCTTTACCGACGATAGTTTTCATCGCGTCCCATTGGCTGGGGGCTGTTCCCGCCAGCACGGCTGAGAGGGGAAATATCAGCTGTCAGTTAACTGTTGTCAGCGCTGCGCGTCCTCGGGCCTTGCCAAAACCTTGGTCATCCCCGCGCCTTGGCTCGGGGATGGTGCTTCTGATACACATTCTTCAGCCGGTCGAGAGCCAGGTGGGTGTACACCTGGGTGGTCGAAATATCTGCGTGACCGAGGATGGTCTGCACGGTTCGCAGGTCGGCGCCATTTTCCACCATATGAGTGGCGCAACTGTGGCGCAGCATGTGGGGGCTGGCGTTACGCCCTGCGCTGACGGACGCGGCGCGAACCATCTGCCAGACCCGTTGGCGGGTCAGCTTGCCGGCGCCCCGGCCCAGGAATAAAAGCGGTGAAATGGTCCCTTTCGCAAGAATCGGACGAGAGTGTTTGATGTACTCGGTAAGCGCATCCTGCGCGCCTTTGCCTAAGGGCACAATTCGTTCCTTGTCGCCCTTGCCGCGCACCAGGACGCAGCCCAGGTCGAGCTTCAGGTCTTCCAGCTTGACGCCGATGATCTCGGAAACACGCAGCGCCGCCGCATAGAAGACTTCGAGCATAGCGCGATCACGCGCCGCCATTGCTTCTGCCTCTTTGCGGTTCGAAGCCGGGCGCGGGCGGCCGAGCATGGCTTCTATCTCGTCGCGGGCCAGCGCTTTGGGCAGCACTTTCCACTGCTTCGGGGAATCGATATTCAGGGTCGGATCATGCTCGATGAGCTTGTCGAGCAGGAGATAGCGATACAAGTGCCGCAATGCCGAGAGCTTGCGCCCCACCGATCGCCCCTGCACGGAATTGGCAAACAGCTGCTGTATGAACTCGCACACCTGTTTACGTTGGGCATTGAGCAACGTATGTTTGTGTTTTCCCAGGAATGCAGCGAATTGCTCGATATCCGTGGTGTAAGCCGCAACCGTGAGCGATGCCAGCCCCTTCTCGATCTTCAGGTAGTCGAGGAATCTCAAAACAACGCGGGAGTTGGCGGCGGAGGACACAGGTTCGAGTATGCGTGTTATCGGACGCTGGGGGGAGTGATGAGGCATGTACGGGAACTTTAGCCACCAGGCTTTCACCCCGGAGGGCGGAGAGAATGACAGAGGTTCTTAGAAAACGTCTTCCTCGTTGATTCTCCCTGTCCGCGGTGGTTAATTGTTTTCTTTCAAAATTTCCACCGCGTACAACGCGCCTTCCGGCGTTTCCTCATGCTTGAAATATGCGAACACGTTCCGCTCCTCGCTAAGATGCTGGCGAATTCGATCGACCATGGCGCGGCGCTCGTCGGCCGTGTACGAGGGCTTACGGTAGCGGTAGTAACAGAAATCGGCAGTAACCACATCGGGTGTCACGCGCTCTTCGGTTTCGGCCACGCACAGCGCCCGATTGCTGCTCTTCAGCAGATTGAAGATTTCGTCAGCGAACCACGAAGGGTGGCGGAATTCGAATGCCGCCTGAACTGCGCGAGGCAAAGCGGGGAGAAATTCTTCAAGCAGCTTCGCGTCAGCTTTTAAATTCGGCGGCAACTGGAATAGCACCGGACCAAGCTTTCCGGCCTGGGCCAGGGGCTCGATTGTGCTTAGGAAACGAGGGACAAAATCGACCGTTCCTTTGAGCCGTTTGATGTGGGTGATGACCTGGTGCGCCTTGACCCCAAAGCGAAAGCCAGGGGGCGTCTCCTCAATCCATTTCTGGGTAGTCGTTTCTTTGACCAGCTGCCGGAAGGTGAAGTTGACCTCGACGGTGTTGAGCTGGGTGGCGTAGTGCTGCAGGAATTTCTTTTGCGGAAGTTTGGCGGGATAGAAATCCGGCTTCCAGCTTGGATACGCCCATCCTGAGGTGCCAACGAAGAGTTGTGCCATGGCAGAATCTTAAACTGACACGTTATGTCCTGCGACTCTGTTTCCGCGCCGCCTTCTGTTTGGGCGCAGGTTTGACAGTTCTCCTGCGGCTTAACGCTGGCGGCGTAGCCTGCGCCGATATTTCCAATCCAGCTTCGATCGCCGCCGATGTGCCCTGCTGAATCCCGGTGAACCTCGGCAACTTCTGCTTCAGCTTGAGCACTGGTTCAAACAGGTCTCCCAATTTTTCTACGCGCTTGAGAGCCTGTTCGGCCTCGAACACCAGCAGGGCCGGGTCTTTCTTCTTAAACAACTGCTCGACCTCCCCCCATTTCACTGGCGTGGAAACCGTGGGACGCTCTCGCGCCCGCAGCGAGTAGACGGCTATCGTAGTCTTGTGCTGGTCGTTCTGGCTCCAATCCACCAGCACCTTGCCTTTACGTAATTCCTTTTTCATATCGGAAACCACCAACTCGCGGTGCTGGTCTTCGAGCAGCCGGGCGAGCGCGTGGGCAAATGACTTGGTGTCTTCGTAGCCGGTGGGGGTGTTCAGGGGAACGTAAATCTGCAGTCCCTTGGAACCGGATGTTTTGGGGAAACTCTGCAGCCCGAAGTGCTCGAAAATCTCCCGCAGCCACAGGCCGACCTGGGCGCAGTGCACGATGTTCGCGGGCGGCCCGGGATCAAGATCAAAGACCATCATGGTGGGACAATTGATTTCTTTGGCCAATGAAAGGGAGGGGTGCAATTCGATGGCAGCCAGGTTGGCCATCCACACCATCGTCGGCAGATCGTTGGCCAGAATATAGTTGATGGTGCGCCGGTTGTGCTCGCTCCAGAGGGGCGCGGTCTGGACCCATTCCGGCCGGTGTGCGGTGGCGTTCTTTTCAAAAAAGAATTCGCTGTCCACGCCGTTTGGGTAGCGCTTGAGCGTCAATGGCCGTCCTCCGAGGTGCGGCACAATAACGGGCGCGACGCGGGCAAAGTAATCGATGACCTGTCCCTTGGTGAAGCCGTTTGCGGGATACAAGACTTTGTCCAGGTTGGACAGCTTCAGTTGCCTGCCCTGAATTTCAATCACCGGTGAGTTGCTCACGCTGCCTCGCTGGGTTTCGCTCGCCTAGTTCTTTGGTTGGACCTCTCGCTTCGCGGTCAAGCCGAGTGGAACGAACCATCGCCGTTTAGTATAGTGGCGCTCCTTGGCCGGCGGGCGTCTCGTGTTTTGATGCCCGGTGCCCAAGGGTGGAGATGAGTATATGTCCAGTTCACGCCGTGAATTTTTGCACGGACTCGGATCACTGGGCGCGCTAGCGCTTTTCCGGCTGGAACGCACGGAACCAGATCTCATTCTTTATAACGGCAGCATCTGGACCGTGAATACGCGCCAGCCACGCGCCGAGGCGGTGGCGATCTCGGGCGGACGATTTCTGGGTGTGGGCTCGAACGACGAAATCTTGGCCCTGGCAGCGGGCGGGGCCAAGAAGATTGATCTCGGCGGCAACACTGTGCTACCCGGCTTCATCGATGCGCATAGCCATCCCGCCGAAGCCGGTCTTGATCATCTGCGCATGGTGGATTGCGACTTGCGATCGATTGCCGACATCCTTTCCGCCTTACGAAAACGCGCCGCCGAAACCCCTGCTGGTGGCTGGGTGCTGGGCTTCAAATACGACGATACCAAGACCTCCGACGGCCGCCCCCTCATGCTCGCCGATCTTGACGGCGCGGTTCCCGATCATCCCGTGTTCGTGGAGCACCGCGGAGGGCATACGGCCTGGGTGAACTCGCTCGCCATGAAGATGGTGAAGGTGGACGACAAAACGCCAGATCCTGCCGGTGGCAAGTACGATCACGACCCCGTTACCGGGCATCTGACCGGTCACATCCGGGAGAAGGCCAAGACCGGCTTCCAGAGTCTCATCCCTTCCAACTTCACCCGTGCCGACCGGCGGGAGGGCGTGAAGTTGATCTCGAAGATGATGACGCGCAGCGGCGTCACTTCCGTGGGTGACGCCTTCGGCTCCCCGGATGATTTGCGGGCCTACCAAGAAGCGCGCGATGCCGGAGAGCTTTCATTCCGGGTGTACTGCTTGATCGGGTTTCAGTTCATTAGCCAGATGCTGGCGGCGGGCATAGGCACCGGATTGGGAGACGAATGGGTGCGAGTAGGCGCGATGAAAATGATTTGCGACGGCTCAATTTCCGAGCGCACGGCGCGGCTTTCCCAACCCTACATCGGCCGGCCTGATGATTTTGGCATCCTCGTCGCAGGCGAAGATGAGCTTTACCCGCTTGCGCGGAAGGCACATGCAGCAGGCTGGCAACTGGGAACCCATGCCAATGGCGACGTTGCCATCGATACCACGTTGCGTGTATACGAGCGCCTGCAACGCGAACTCCCTCGCCGTGACCCGCGCTTCCGCCTGGAACACTGCACCGTAGTCAACGATTCGCTCATCCAGCGGATCAAAGCGCTGGGCGCCATTCCCACACCATTCTCCACCTATGCCTACTATCACGGCGAAAAAATGAAAGAGTACGGTCCTGAGCGCGTGAATCACATGTTCGCGCTGCGAAGTTTTATTGATGCCGGCATTCGACCCACCCAGGCTTCGGACTACCCGCCCGGGCCCTTCGAGCCCATGATGGCACTTCAATCCGAAGTCACTCGTACCGACAGCAAAGGCAACGTGTGGGGGCCGATGCAGAAGATCACGGTGGAAGAAGCGATCCGCGTAGGCACGATGAATGGATCTTACGCATCCTATGAAGAGGACGTGAAAGGATCGATTGAGCCCGGCAAGGTGGCAGACCTGGTTGTGCTTGGACGTGATCCCTTCAAGGTTGATGCCTCCGAGTTGATCGACATCCCCGTGCAACGCACGATGGTGGGCGGGAAGTGGGTGTGGGAATCCTGAACCTGGTTTGACAACTTCCCTTCCCGCCACGTAACTTCAAGGTCTTCCCGTCATGTTTCGTCCAACCGCAGTGGAGGTCCGATGAAATATCGCGTACTCAAATCTCTAACGATGATTGTGGCATTTTCTGCATTGGCCACGGCGCAAGACCTGGCTTCATTCCAAAAGCGCATTACAGTCAAGAAGCTGGACAACGGCTTAACAGTCATCATTTGTGAGCGGCCGGAAGCGCCCGTGTTTTCCTTCGACACCCACGTGGACGTCGGATCGGTTCAGGATCCCATGGGCCAGACCGGCATGGCCCACATGTTTGAGCACATGGCGTTCAAGGGCACGGACAAGATCGGGACCACCGACTATGCCGCCGAGAAGACTGCGCTGGCCAAAGTAGAGCAGGCGTACGCCGCCTACATCGAAGAGCGGGACAAGAGCGTAGGCCGGAATGACCAGAAACTCAAGGAACTACAAAAAGCATGGCAGGACGCGATCGCTGAGGCACAGAAATACGTTAAGCCCAACGAGTTTCCCCAGATTCTCGAAAGCAACGGCGCCGAGGGGTTAAACGCCAACACCAGCCTGGACGAAACCGCGTACCACTACTCTTTGCCGCAAAACCGGCTGGAACTGTGGGCATATCTCGAGTCGACCCGTTTCATCCACCCGGTGATGCGCGAGTTTTACAAAGAGCGCAACGTAGTGATCGAAGAACGCCGCATGAGAACCGACAGCAATCCCATCGGACGTCTGTTGGAGCAGTTCGTAACCGCTGCCTACCAGGCTCATCCCTATCACCGGCCGACCATTGGCTGGATGGCGGACCTGAATTCGTTTTCCGCCACCGACGCGCAGCACTTTTTCGACCAGTACTACATTCCGTCGAACATGGTGGTGGCGGTGGTGGGCGAGGTGAAGGCCGCCGAGGCGATGCCGGTCATCGAAAAGTACTTTGGCCAAATTCCGTCGCACGAAAGGCCTGATGAGCGGACCACGACCGAGCCTCCGCAAAACTCCGAGCGCCGGGTGGTGCTGTATGACCGGGCGCAGCCGCTTTACCTGGAGGGCTACCACCGTCCGGACTACCGCAGCCCGGATGATGCCGTCTACGACGCCATCGCCGATCTGATGTCGAACGGGCGCACTTCGCGCCTCTACCGGGCGCTGGTACGAGACAAGAAGATCGCGGCCGATTCGGCCGGTTTTACGGGACTACCTGGCATCAAGTATCCGCACCTGTTCGCCTTCTACGCTTTCCCCCTGCCCGGCCACAAGCCGGAAGAGATGGCAGAGGCGATTCACAGCGAAATCGAGCGTTTGAAAAACGAGGACATCAGTGACGAGGAACTGAAGATGATCAGGACGCGGGCCAAAGCCAACCTGCTGCGCGGGCTCAGCAGCAATGAAGGCCTGGCCTCGGAGCTGGCCTTGTATCAGGCGCGCTATGACGATTGGCGTGAACTCTTCCACCAGGTGGACAATCTCGATAAAGTGAGCAAAGCCGATATCCGGCGCATTGCCAATCAGACCTTCGTTCCCACCAACCGCACCGTGGGGATTATCGAAAACGTGGCCCCAGCGCGAGCGGCTGGCCAAAACGGAGGTGGCCAATGAGCAGCTTGGCAATGAAAAAGAGAATGAGAAGGCTTCCATTCATTCTGCTCATCTCTGGTTTGGTAACCATCGCAGGCTTGCCATCAACCCCGGCTGCCGCGCAGACCTCCGAATGGCAACAGATCAACGTTCCGCCCCTTCCCCCCTTTCATCCGCAGGAACCCAAACGCTTGGTGCTGCCCAACGGTATGGTGATCTTCCTGCAAGAGGATCATGAACTGCCGCTCATCGATGGCGTGGCCCGGATTCGCGGCGGCTCCCGTTCCGAGCCAGCCGCCAGGGCCGGACTGGTGGACATCTACGGAGAAGTCTGGCGTACAGGAGGCACGAAAACTCAGACGGGCGACCAACTCGATGACTATCTCGAAATCCGGGCGGCCAAAGTCGAGACCAGCGGTAACGCCGATTCTACCTCGATCTCGTGGTCGTGCCTGAAGGGTGATTTCGACGATGTGTTCAAGATCTTCGCTGAGTTGTTACATGATCCCGAATTCCGCGAAGACAAGCTTGACTTGACCCAGAAGGAATATTTCGACGCCATCTCCCGCCGCAACGATGATGTCGACAGCATCGCCGGCCGCGAGGCCACCAAGCTGGCCTACGGGGCGCACAATCCCTACGCACGTGTCCCCGAGTACAGGACCGTGGCGGCCGTGACCCGGCAGGATCTGATCGACTGGCACCATACCTACGTTCATCCCAACAACATCATTTTGGGTATCGTTGGTGATTTTGACGCGGGCGCGATGGAGGCCAAACTTCGCCAGGCGTTCGGCGCATGGCCAAAGGGGCCAGCGGCGAAAGAAGAAAAGGTCGACTTCCAGCCGGCCAAGCCGGGTTACTACCAGGTCGAGAAAGAGGACGTCAACCAGAGTTCCATCAACATGGTGGGGCTCGGTATTCGGCGGGACAATCCCGACTACTATGCGGTTCGAGTCTTCAATGAAGCCTTTGGCAGCGGGTTTTCCTCGCGCCTCATGCAGAGCATCCGCACCGCGAAGGGGCTGGCCTATCACGTCGGGGGCGGGATCGGAAGTGCTTTCGACCATCCCGGCGTCTTGCGTTTGTCCATGGGAACGAAGAGCGCGACCACAGTCGAATCCATCCTGGCGCTCGATGAACAGATCGACGACCTGGCTAAGCATCCGATTTCAGAAGCTGAGATCAAGCGGGCTAAGGACTCCATCCTGAATGGTTTCGTCTTCAATCTTGATTCGCCGGAGAAGATTCTTCGGGAGCGCATGGCCTACGAATTCTACGGCTATCCCGCCGATTACCTCGATAAGTTCCGTGCCGGAGTGGAAAAGGTAACGCTGGCGGATGTAACCCGGGCAGCGTCCAAGTATCTGCACAAGGACCAACTGGCGGTGTTGGTGGTGGGGCACTCGTCGGAGTTCGACAAGCCGCTGTCGTCGCTCGGTCTGGTAACGAATATTGACATCACCATTCCGCCGCCTCCGGGCCCGCCGGAAGCGCCAGCCAAACCGGCGCAGTAAGCCTGCTACTTTATCATCCGGCTAGAAGTGTGGGGGCGGACACTCTTGTCCGCCTTTGACTTGGATTTTGGCATGGGGAACGACTTCCAGGCCTCGTAACCAAAGAACAAAATCCCAAGCCAAATCCAGGTCAAAGGGCCGCAGACACCAGTGTCCGTCCACCCTTGACGACGCCTTGCACCGCAGCTATGATGATAGCGAACAAAAAGCGAACATTATGGCGACTCTTCCCCTTCTGCCCGAGTCTGGGACCAAACTTGTCGGCATCGCTCGGCTGGCGGCCGAGGGCGAACCCCTGCGCCAGGGACACGAAGTCGAATACTTCACCCTGCCCGCGCGTTCCTTGCTCAACCGCTGTACTGGCGTGCGCATGCCCTTCACCTGGACGATCAACCCCTATCGTGGCTGTGAGTTCGCATGCAAGTACTGCTACGCCCGCTACACCCACGAGTTCATGGAGATGCGCGACGGCGTGGACTTCGAGCAGAAGATTTACGTCAAGCAGCACGCCGCCAACCTGCTGCGACAGGAAATGAGACGCGTGAAGCCGGGGGAACAGATTGCGATTGGCACGGCCACCGATCCGTATCAGCCCGCGGAGCGCCGCTTCGAGGTGACCCGCGCCATTCTGGAGGAATTGGCCCGGCATCAGGGTCTGGAGATGGGCCTCATCACCAAGGGGAACCTGATTCTGCGCGATCTCGACCTGCTCAAGGAACTCGCGCGAAATAACCGGCTGTTTGTGAACCTTACTATCACCACCTTGAACGTGGACCTGGCTCGCATTCTCGAACCACGGGCGCCGCGACCCGATCTGCGGATGGAAACGGTTCGCAAGCTGAATCTGGCTGGTATCACGGCCGGCGTGAGTTGCTCGCCGGTGATTCCCGGCATCACTGATACGCTGCGCAACCTCGAGGCCGTGGTTCGCGCCACCGCCCAAGCGGGCGGGAAACACATCTTTGCCAATCCCCTGTTTTTGAAGCCCTGCTCGGCGGCGGTCTTTCTGCCCTTTCTGGAAAAGGAATTTCCACAGCTGGTGGCTGACTATCAACAGCGTTACAAGGATCGGGCGTTCTTGCCCAAGAGATACGGGAAGAGGATTTCGCAGCTGATGGCGCGGCTGCGCCAGAGGTACGGCATGGTCGGGGGTGGTGAACGCTACGGTCCTCGGCAGCCCGCGACCACGCAAGCGGAAACGCAACTGCCTTTGTTTTGACCTCGCCCAGGCTAGCGATTCAACCTTCTCCGCCGCGCGAATAGCAGACCCAATCCCGCGCCCAGCAACAATGTGGCGAGCAGCTTCTTCTTGTCCCCAATCGCCACGAAGCGCGTCTCCTTGGGACCAACTTCGAAAACGCCCACTGGAAGGACCCCGACACCACCGCCACCGCCTCCGCCCTCCCCGCGCGCCGTCTTAATCTCCAAACCACCGCTGCCGGTGCCACCGCCAAAAGCATAGGCGATTCGTGCAACGGGGATGATGGTTTTGTCGCCTGCAATGATCGCCTCTCCGAACACGCTCTTGACCTGTGCCCGGCTGGACAGGTTCTCGTGCAATGATTGCAACAAACTCAAACTGCTCATGACAGGCTCCTCAGTGGGCATTCATCACCTCCGCATACATGCGATGGAACGCATGCACGCCCTTCTCCTGCTTGATGCTGTAACGCCCGCGCTGGTAGCTTCGCGAGTGCAGATTTTTCTGAACCGTCTCGCAGATTCCTACATCCTCCATCTGAATCTGATGGCTGAACTCCATCGACGCTTTGGCTGCGGCGCTGTCCAATTCTTTCTCCGGCAGGTACCATTCGAAAATTGCCAACGAGCGCTCGGCATCAAGCGGCAGGACGATGTTCAGCGAAACATTATCGGGATAACAGTTGAGCATCCAGTTGGGGAAGATCCAGAAATAATCCGTGGTCAGGTTTTCTGCGGATTCCTGGTAGCGGCGAGGTGTGGCATCCCCAGGCTGCGCGCCACGAATGGGGCTGAACTGGCGCACGTGCCGCTCATAGGGCTCGACCCTGTAGGCGTTGTAATCCAGTTCGCGGTTCAGTCCGGGATGGACGCTGGGCAGGTGGTAGCCTTCGAGGTAGTTATCCACGTAGGTCTTCCAGTTGCACTTCATGTCGTAGGTGCGGCGTTCAAACAATTTCATCCCGGCGAAGCCACAAGGTTCGGCTTGCCCGGGAAGCTGGCCCAGACTGCTCACCAGCGGTCTGGCGCTGGGATCAAGGTTGACGAAGATCAGGTTGAACCATTCCTCGGTTCGCACCGGAGAGAGCGCGAATTCCCTGGCATCGAAACCGGGCTGGCCTTCGAATTCCGGCGCGCTGATGAGCGAGCCGTCAAGCCCGTAGGTCCAACCGTGATAACCGCAGCGGAACAGCTTCCGCGAACCGCAGCCCTCGGCGGGAGGGCCGGCGCGGTGACGGCAGACGTTAAAGAAACCACGCAATTCGCCTTGGGCACCGCGCACCAGCAGCAGAGGCTCGCCCAAAAGTTCCATGGTAAAGAAGTCGCCGGGTTTCGCCAGCTGGCCGCAATGCCCAGCTACCTGCCAGGTCCGGGCGAAGACTCCTTCTTTTTCCCGCGCGAACACGCCGGGATCGGTGTAGAAAGGCGCGGGAATCGACCAGGCGCGGGAGATCTCGGAATCGATCTGAATGGCTGGTTGCTCGGTCATGGCAGATGCCTGAGGGAATCATTCTACGGGACGAAAGGCCGCTGAAACGGGCGGGCTTCGGCCCGGGCCTAAAACCGACACCTGAAGTCCCGAAGCCCGGGGTCTGAGGTCTGAGGCCTGTCTACTTCTTCGTACTGGGATCGTCGTTCGGGTTGACGTAGTTGATTTGAAACGGCGCCGCGCCGTGAACTTGAACCACAGTCTCGCCCACGGCCATGCCGTAATGATGCATGTCGGGATCAAGGTAAGCAAAGCTGCCGGCTAGCATCACGGTCATTTTGGGCGCGTCGAAGCTGTCTCCCATGCCGACTTTGAAGCCCCCGGAAACCACGGTCACGTTTTCGCGCTTGGGATGCCAGTGCGGCGGGATGCGGTAGCCATCGGGCATTTTCAGACGTATGGTGAAGTCTCCGGAGGAAGCCATCGGATCTCCTTCAAGAACGGCGAGTTGCGCTCCCGGTGCCAAAACCGGGGGAACCGGACCGAATTTGATCTGCTCCGGGCTGAATGCATTTTGCGGCGGCGCCGGCGCGGCGGCCAGACTGGCGGCGCACAATACAGTAGCCAGAAACGTCGTTTTCATGAGTTCGCCTCCAAGCAAGCGCAGGAATAATAATGCCAGCGGCAGCCTTCGGCAAGGCAAGTTCCCCGCCTTCATCAGCTTTCGCCTCGCGATCGCCAGGCAGAGCCAGTTGGTCGAGAGTTGTTCTCCCGGTCGCAATCTGACACAATTTGTCAATGGGCGACAAAATCTGACACAAAATCGTGGGATTTGAAGCAGCCCCAGGGGTGAAAGCAGGGTGACGAAAGGCATGATACGCCATAAGAATGAACCATCTGCACGGGGGCACCCGGACTCTTTGGTAACCCGGGCTCTGGCCAGCAAAGTGCGAATATGTTGGCCAGTCGGTCGGTAAAGACCAAAAAATTTCAAATCGGAGAAGAGGGAAAACGAGATGCGGAAACAGAAGGGCTTTTCACTTATTGAGTTGCTAATCGTGGTTGCGATCATCCTGATCATCGCTGCGATCGCCATTCCAAACTTGCTGCGTGCACGTATCGCGGCTAACGAGTCGTCCGCGGTAGCTTCCGTGCGTACCATCAACACAGCGGAAGTGACCTACCTAACAGCGTATCCCACCGTGGGTTACGCGGCGAACCTGGTAAGTCTGGGACCCGGCGCCGTGACCTGTCCTGCTACCGGCCCGGTTCAGGCCAAGGCCTGCTTGATTGATAACACTCTGGCCGGCGGCACCAAGAGCGGTTACAACTATGCTGCTGCAGGCGTGGTCGGTGCTACCGGAACGCTGCTTGTGACTTACTCGGTTGGAGCGGCGCCTCTTACTTTCAATCAGACGGGTGTGCGTATGTTCTGTGCGATTGAAGACGGCGTTGTTCGTTTCGACCCCAACACGAGCGGTGTGACGGTGGCGGCCACTCCTATGGCGCCGGCGACGTGCACTGGCTACACGGTCCTGCAATAGTTGGACGTTTAGGGCGAAGTACCTGGGGGAGGGTACGAAGCCGGAACACCGGGCGAAAACGCCCGGTGTTTTTTTTTGCGGCAAACTGCTCGTTCGGCCCTGAGGCTGGCGGCGGACGCCCGACACGATTTGTCATGCTCACTTAACGAATTTTCGAATAACATTGAACCGAGTATTAAAAACCCGTTAGGCAGATTCGATCTGCACGTCTATGAGACGACTTATGGTTTCGGAAGACATGAGCGGAATGGCCATCTGCGTGCCGTTTCAAAGGTACTAGTCTATTGCTTGGGGAAAACTATAAATGCGAAGACAAAAGGGCTTTTCACTGATTGAGCTGCTGATCGTGGTGGCGATCATCCTGATCATCGCTGCGATCGCCATTCCAAACTTGCTGCGTGCACGTATTGCGGCGAACGAATCCTCCGCCGTGGCGTCCATTCGCACCATCAACACCGCAGAAGTAACTTACCAGATGGCGTATCCCACCGTGGGCTACGCGCCGAACCTGGTAAGCCTGGGGCCCGGCGCCGTGGTCTGTCCTGCCACCGGCCCGGTTCAGGCCAAGGCCTGCTTGATTGATAACACTCTGGCCGGCGGCACCAAAAGCGGTTACAACTATGCTGCTGCGGGCGTGGTCGGTGCTACCGGAACGCTGCTTGTGACTTACTCGGTTGGAGCGGCGCCTCTTACCTTCAATCAAACCGGTGTCCGTATGTTCTGTTCGATTGAAGATGGCGTTATTCGTTTCGACGCCAACACGGGTGGTGTGACGGCCGCGGCCACCCCTATGGCACCTGCAACCTGCACTGGCTATACGGTTCTGCAATAGTTCGGGCTTCGAAAAACACGACCGGGGACGGTGCCAGACCAGAGAGCAACCGAATAGTCGGTTGCTGTCTTCTTTTCCCCGATCTGCCATCGATGACACATATTGTCTCTGATCACAGCTATTCTGGCTCCTTAACCCGAGGTACCGGGGTTACCACGTTCGTAAACCCATCACTTATCTAGACATGATTCTCCCCAGAGCAAGATTGGGCTACACCCGCTATTTGGCGCTCAAAGTGCTCTTACAGATTGACATGAGGGGCAAGGGAACCAACTTCGGCGTGACAAAGCCAAGCAGCAGAGGGTTCTCTCTGATTGAGTTGCTAATCGTGATAGCGATTATCTTGATCATCGCCGCGATCGCCATTCCAAATCTGCTTAGGGCGAAAATTGCCGCCAACGAGTCCTCCGCTGCCAATTCCGTGCGGAAGATCGCCACCGCAGAATACGCCTATAATGCCGCCTATCCGGCCCAAGGCTACGCTCCCGATCTTGCAAGTTTAGGGGGCACAATCACTCCGTGCCTGCCTACTGCAACCGCTGCCTGCATTCTGGATACTGTCGTATCTACCGGTTCCAAGAGCGGATACCAATTTTTGGCTGCTGGCTTCTCGCCCAGCGGAGGCCCCAACTCTACCTTCGTCGCGTCATCAGCCCCGCAGATTTTCGACAAAACCGGGGTGCGGCTGTTCTGCATAGTCACCGATGGTACGTTAAGGATCGATCCGGGCGCGAGCGGCACACCGCCAGCCGGCGATGTCGCCGCCTGTACCGCATACGCCGTCACTCAGTAGATATCGTATTATCTATCGTATTATCTCGTACATCGAGAGGGAACAAGCCAGACGACGCCCGGACGTAGATCGTGCCCTTACCTTGGTAACGTCAAGTGCCCGCACCGCCTACTGCTAATCCGTGGCAATCTTGCTTATAATTTTCCTGATCTAAAAATAACTGCGATTCATCATGGCCGCAATCGAAATTCTCGGTTTGGAAAAAACCTATAGCGTCGGCTTCTGGCGTAAGAAGCCAAAGTACGCTCTGCGCCCACTCAACCTGACAATCCAGGAAGGGGAAATTTTCGGCTTTCTCGGACCCAACGGCGCAGGCAAGACAACCACGCTCAAACTGCTCATGGGACTCATATTTCCCACCGCCGGCTCGGCACGCATTCTGGGCATGGAGGTTGACGATCCGCGCATGAAGGCACAGATCGGCTTCCTGCCCGAGCAGCCGTACTTCTATGACTACCTCACCGCCCGGGAATTGCTCGACTATTACGGACAGCTTTCCGGGGTTGATCCCAAACAACGCGCGCGCAAGGTCAACGAAGTCTTGCAGCGGGTAGGGTTGCCCGACGCGGGCGCAGTGCAGTTGCGCAAGTTTTCCAAAGGGATGCTACAGCGAGTAGGAATCGCGCAAGCCATTCTGCACGATCCTAAAGTGGTTTTTCTTGACGAGCCGATGTCTGGCCTGGATCCCATGGGCCGGCGTGAGGTTCGCGACCTCATCGAACAACTGAAGCTCGAGGGCAAGACCGTCTTCTTCTCCACTCATATTCTGTCAGACGCGGAAGCGTTGTGCGATCGTGTAGCCATCATCAACCAGGGCGACCTGCAAGGAGTGGGTGCCGTGGCCGACCTTACCTCCAGCGTTCATGGCAAAGTGGAACTGGTGTGGCAAGGGCCGGCCGTCCCGCCGGCGCTGCGGGCGCTGGGAGCGGAGTGCCACGTGACCGGGGAAACGGTTCGCGCCATACTCTCCGAAGCCAACCAGGACGCTGCCATCGAGGCCTTGCGGAGGGAACGGTTGCGGCTGATTTCGGTAACTCCGGTGCGGACTTCGCTGGAAGACTACTTCATGCAGAAGTTGCAGCCCACTTTAGCTACCTCGGGGGCACGAGCATGAGCGCGCGTATTGTGCACATTGCGACCAACACTTTTCGTGAAGCCGTACGCGACCGCGTGCTTTACAACCTGATCGCCTTCGCCTTGTTGATGTCGGGCGCCTCGATCCTGGTCGGACAGATCTCCATCGATATCGAACGCCTGGTGGTGATCAATCTTGGGCTTACGGCGGTCTCCTTATTCGGAATGGTAATCGCGATTTTCATCGGGATCGGACTGGTTTCCAAAGAGATCGAGAAACGCACGCTTTACACCGTGCTCTCGCGGCCGGTGCGGCGCTGGGAGTTTATTGTTGGCAAGTTTTTCGGCCTGGCGGGGACGCTGGTGGTAAACACGTTCTTCATGGCCATTGGAGTGTTTGGTTCGTTGCTCTATGTTTCGCGTCATTTCCAGAAGCAGGATGGCTGGGTGCTGGTGGCGCTGTATTTCATTGTTCTGCAGTTTCTGATCATCACCGCATTGACTCTGTTCTTTTCCTCGTTCTCGTCACCGCTGCTTTCGGCTGTTTTTGCCTTCTCGCTGTTTGTGATTGGCAGTTTTGCCGAGGACCTGCGCGGATTTGCCGGCATTGCCCACGGCCTTACGCGCTGGCTGGCCACGGGCGCGGCCTATTTGGTGCCGAATTTTTCTGCCCTGAATGTCATCAGTTCGGTGGCCCACGCCCAGCCAGTCCCGGGACAACTCATTCTGTACAACAGTGCCTACGCTTTGATCTACGCCACCATGGCCATATGCGGAGCGGTGCTGGTGTTTGAGCGCCGGAATCTGAAATGAAGGCATCGCGGCAGGTCACGGTTGTATTCGGCCTCCTCCTGGTAGGGTGCGTTGCCGCATCGGCGCTGTTATTGCGCCGCCTGGATCAGGCGAGAACCGGCGCCACGCTGGAAGAAGTACTCTACATTTCCTCGCCCAGGGCGCTCAAAAAGATGAGCCTTGGTTACGACGGCCTGCTGGCCGACATTTACTGGACCCGGGCGGTACAGTACTTCGGCAGCAAGCATCACGAGGGCTCCCATCATTTTGATCTGCTGGCGCCGCTACTGGAGATCACGGCCGTACTCGATCCGCATCTGCTGGTGGCATACGAGTACGGCGCCAATTTTCTGGCTCCGAAGCCGCCCAACGGGGGTGGCATGCCCGAGCGTGCCATCGAGTTGGAAGAATTCGGCATCCACAACAATCCTAACGAGTGGCGCCTCTACTACAACGAGGGATTCATCCGCTACATGGAAATAAAGGACTATGCGGGCGCGGCTGCGGTCTTTGCCCGAGGCTCGCGGGTGCCCAATGCTCACCCCTTTCTGGCCATATTGGCGGGGAAGATGGCAGAGCACGCGGGTGATCAGCAGATGGCCCGGATGATGTGGAGCACGACCTACCAGACCACAAAGGACAGCACCGTCCGCGCCAACGCCGCGGCGCATTTGCGGGCGCTGCAAGTCGATGAAGATGTGACCAACCTGGAGGCACTGAGCGGCCGCTACCGACAGCAGACCGGCCGTTTTCCGTCCAGCTTTTCCGAATTGCAGGCAGCGGACCTGCTGCGCGGCACACCGGTGGATCCGCTCGGCCATACCTACAAACTGATGCCCGAGGGACGGGTGGAAGTGCGTGTGCCGGACGACCTGCCATTCATTCAGAAGGGCACCCCTCCGGGATACGTTGCGCCGGCGGCACCCAAGTTTCTGCCAGCGGATTAGCATCCGTCGGAGTGGAAGTGTCGAGACTAGGGCAATTCCCCCCTCAAGCGAGTAGATCTCGTCGCTTCTCACAGCGCGGACGAACAGAGCCGAATCGTCGGCGCAAGACCGGCCCACGGAATTGCTTAGCGGCGCATGTCCTTCAAATCAATCACGACCTCAAAACGAATGCGACCAAAGATGATCTTCTGGCCGTCTGGAAACCATTGCGCATCCGCCTCATCGTCGTCCTTCCCGGGAAGCTTCTGCTATGGCGTCCCGCCTTGCGCCGAGATCAGAAAACTCTTCCAAGGCTGCCCCGCCTCCCGGTTGGTGTAAGCGATCTGAGTGCCATCAGGGAGACCAGTGGGGCAGGAAGGCTGAAACCGGCGAAAAGGTAAGCCGGAGGCGTTCGCTACCATCGAGGCGACTGCGCCAGAGAGTGGCGTCTGGGTAAGACACGCTAGGTGTCCACTTTCCGTCGCGTGAGACTACTTCACCGGCCGACATTCCCGACAGAAATGGAACGAACTGATGGGATGGCGTCTGCCGTACCTGTGGGTTTCCGCCAACCAGTCAACTACGGTATCGTTAACTGGTGACGGCAGATTTCATCGTTCCGCAGTTCCTCACCCTTTTGCTGGCAATGGCAACAGCTGTCGCTCCGAATTCGACGCCCGATGTCCATTCGATCGCTCACGCCGTGGACACCCACTACAACCGTCTGCAGACTCTGCAGACTGAATTTATTGAGACCTACCACGGCGCTGGCATCGAACGAACAGAATCGGGATCGCTTTGGCTGAAAAAACCGGGCAAGATGCGCTGGGAGTACCGTTCTCCCAAGGAGAAGCTGTTTCTGAGCGACGGCAAAGATGCCTGGTTTTACCTGCCGGGAGATCGGCAAGTGCGGCGAACTTCGGTCCGGAAACTGGATGATCTACGATCGCCTCTGGGTTTTCTTCTGGGGAAGACCCGGCTGGAAAAAGAACTGGAAGGGCTGTCTCTGGCCCCGGACGTGGTTCCCCTGGCTCCGGGCAATACGGTTTTGCGGGGCGTGCCCAAGGCCATGGCGGACCGCATCCGCGAAGTTATTCTGGAAATCACGCCGGAGCACCGCATTGCCCGCATCCAATTTGAAGAGGCCGATGAGTCCGTAACCGAGTACCGCTTCAGCCAGCAGGAGGAGAACGGCGCTATTGCCGATCAGCGCTTCAGGTTTGCCGCTCCGCCGGGGGTTGAGGTGATTGAGGGGGAATTTGGACCGTAAGGGCTGACCAGTGCGTAAGGTTAGCTGTTTCAATGGTTTCCTCGCGTTTCTCGCAGTCGGAATTGAGGGTTACTACGGATATGTCCTGGTATCACTCATTAGGGCATATTCACGCCGAGTCAACCTTTCTGAATGCTAGACTTAGGAGGGAAGAAGGGTAATCGGAGCGTAATCCGGGGCAGGACATGGCTCAATTTCTGGTAAAGATCGCGGATGATCGTGGGCGCCTGGCGCAGCAGGTAGAGCACGGTTACTCGGAATCGGAGGTTCGTGAGCGCTTCGTGCAACAAGGTTACCTGGTCTATTGGGTAAAACCGAGGGGGCTTTTTTCCGGGGGAAAGCTGCAACTCGGAGGACGGAAGGTCAAGCAGAGCCAGTTCGTGATCTTCAATCAGCAGTTCCTGACCCTGATCAAAGCGGGGCTGCCCATCCTGAACTCTCTCGACCTTCTGCTCAAGCGGCAGAAGAATGAGAACCTGAAGTCGCTTTTGCAGAATGTTCGTGATCGGGTAAAGAGTGGCGAGTCGCTTTCTGATGCCTTCGCCGCCCAAGGAGTGTTTCCCAGAATATATACGACCACACTGATGGCGGGAGAAAAAAGCGGCAACACGGAGGAAGTGTTGGGCCGCTACATTGCCTTCCAGCGGCTAGCTCTGACTTTCAAAAAGAAGTTGGCGGTGTCCCTGGTCTATCCGGCGCTTCTGGTAACGATGGTGCTGGTCATGATTGTATTTCTGGTGACTTATGTAGTGCCCGAGTTTGCCAAACTCTTTGAGAATCTTAATGCCCAACTGCCCGCGATCACGATATTGATGTTGGCAGTGGGAACGCACGCGCAGAAGTATGCCCCCTTCGTGGCCATTGGGATGGTTCTGGCGGGGGCGTCTTTCTGGCGCTGGAAAAATACGGATCGCGGCGCGGAGCGCCTGGATGCCTTAATTTTGAAGCTGCCGTTACTGGGCGATATATGGTTGAAGTATCAAGTGGCAAATTTCTCGCGTATGCTTTCGACCTTGCTGGCCGGGGGTTTGCCGCTGGTGCCGTCGCTCGAGACTGCCGGAGCTTCGATGAGCAGCCGACGCATTTTGAACGGCATCGTAGACACGGCGGCCCGAGTGCGCGAGGGCCAGACGCTCTCCGGAAGCTTGGAGCAACAGAAGATGTTTCCTGAGCTTTCGGTGGAGATGATCGAAGTCGGTGAATCCACCGGAGCTTTGCCCGCCATGCTGAATTCGGTGGCGGAATTCTATGAAGAGGATGTACAGACCGCGCTGGGCGCGACCATGGCGCTGATCGAACCTGTGATTCTGATTATCATGGCGGTGTTTGTCGGGGGAGTGTTGATTTCTCTGTATCTGCCGATCTTCTCGATAGGTGCGAATATTCACTAAGGCAAGCCGGAACTGGCAGGAAGACTTGGAATTGTGAGCATGGCGGAAAACAAGACAGTAGTAGCGCACGGTGGCAACGGCGGAGCCCGGTTGGCTCCTGCGCCTCATGTGGCCGACCTGGAAAAGGCCCAGGATGTCGCCCGGCGCTACCGCTGCGAGTTTGTGGATCTGCACAACTTTCAGCTCCACCACGATCTGTTCAAGAAGATCCCTGTGGACCTGATGTTCCGCTATAACTTCGTTCCCCTGGACGAGACTGAGGACGGACGTTTAGCCATTGCCATCGCCGACCCCAGCCAGCTGATGATGATCGATGAAATCAGCCTGCTGCTGGGCAAGCGCATCCTGACCAAGGTTTCTACGCTGGCCCAGATCAGCGAAATCCTAAAAAAGACGGAACAGTCGAAGCGTGTTCTCGAAGAGGCCAGCGAAGGCTTCACTCTGGCGGTCGTTTCCGAAGACGAGGCGGGCGGGGAAGACAGCATCTCCATCGACCGGCTGACCGCGCAGGGCGACATCAGCCCGATTATCCGTCTGGTCGATACCACCATCTTCACCGCCCTGCAGCGGCGGGCCAGCGATATTCATATCGAGACCCGCGACGACTCGGTGTGCATCAAGTTTCGCATCGATGGAGTGCTCACCCAGGCCATGCCGCCCATCGGCAGGGAGCACCATTCCACGATAATTTCGCGCATCAAGGTGATGAGCGAACTGGATATTTCCGAGCGCCGCGTCCCCCAGGACGGCCGTTTTCGCGTGAAATACGGCAATCCCGAACGCCCCATCGACTTCCGCGTGTCCATCATGCCCTCGATTCACGGCGAGGACGCGGTGCTGCGCGTACTCGACAAAGAGTCGATGAGCGAGAAGTTTCACAAGCTGGTTCTCGACGTAGTGGGCTTTGACGCAGATGATTTGAGAAAATTCCGGCGCTATATCGCCGAGCCCTACGGAATGGTACTGGTTACGGGGCCGACCGGCAGCGGCAAGACCACCACGTTGTACGCTGCAGTGAGCGAGATCAAGACCGAAGAAGACAAGATCATCACCATTGAAGATCCGGTGGAATATCAGATCCGCGGCATCACCCAGATTCCGGTCAATGAAAAGAAAGGGCTGACCTTCGCCCGCGGATTGCGTTCCATCCTGCGCCACGACCCGGACAAAATCATGGTGGGCGAAATCCGCGACACTGAAACGGCGCAGATTGCCATTCAGTCGGCGCTCACCGGGCACCTAGTGTTCACAACCGTGCACGCCAACAACGTGGTGGACGTGATTGGCCGTTTCCTGAATATGGGAGTGGAGCCCTACAACTTTGTTTCGGCCCTGAATTGTATTCTGGCACAGCGTCTGGTGAGGCTGATCTGCGAATCCTGCAGGACGGTGGTGCACTATCCGTCCGAGGTGCTCGAAGCCAGTGGGTTGGATCCGGGGCAGTGGTCGCAAGTGGCGTTCTACGAAGGTCAGGGTTGCATCGAGTGCGCGGGCACCGGGTTCCATGGCCGAACGGCAATCCATGAACTGTTGGATCTGAGCGACCGCATCCGCGAGATGATTCTGGCCAAGAAACCCACTTCGGAGATCCGCCGCGCCGCCCGCGAGGAGGGCATGCGCTTCCTGCGCGAGTCGGCTCTCGACAAGGTCAGACTGGGAATGACCACGCTGAAGGAAATCAACAAGGTCACGTTCATCGAGAACATGCGGTAGATCAGTTGTCGGTCATCAGTTGGTCAGTCGGCGGCCGTCAGAAAAGGTCTTCGAGCAAGCCCAGCCCTGGCTTGCTGCACGACTGAAGACCGACGAGCGACGACTGATGACGGATTGCCGTGCCCTTCCGGCTATTGCAATTTGTCCCTCGACCGCGCTTTACTTGTAGGATAGCCCCAATTTATGAGTCGTGTTTCTCATTCCGGATCCAGGCCGAAACTGGCTTGCGAGATTTCCGCTGACCGCGTGCTCGCCGGCCGCGTTTCGGAGAACGGCGGGCATACGCTGGAAGCGTGCGCTTCGAACGAACTCTCCCCGGGCAGCGTGGTCCCCGATCTGATCGAGACCAACCTGCGCCAGCCGGACGGGGTGTACGAGACGCTGCGCGACACACTGGGCAGCTTGGGAGGGCGTTCGCGGGATGTGATTGCGGTGCTGCCTGATGCCGCCGTCCGAGTGGTGCTGCTCGACTTCGAAACTCTGCCCGCCAAGCGGGAGGAAGCCGAGAGCGTGGTCCGCTTCCGGCTGAAGAAATCCTTGCCTTTTGACGTGGAAAAAGCCAAGGTTTCTTATCACGTGCAACCTTCAAACGGCGGCGTTCGCGTGATTGCGGCGGTGGCATTGCTCAACGTGATCGAAGACTACGAAGCCGCGTTTCGCCAGGCAGGGTACGAGCCGGGAGTGGTCATGCCCTCCATGTTGGCGGCGCTGGGAGCGGCCAACGCGCCGCAGCCTTCGTTGGTAATCAAAGTAGACGCACGCACCACCAGCATTGCCATTCTCGATGGCCAGCAACTGCTGTTGTTTCGCACCTTGGAGAATACGCGAGGCGTGACTATCACCGGCGAACAACTCGCGGAAGAAGTCTACCCTTCCGTGGTATTTTTTCAAGACACCTATCACTTGAACATTGGCCAGATTTTTGTGGCTGGGCTGCCGGAATCGGGCGGCGCCGCGCCCGCGCTGCGCGCGCAGACCGGCGCCCACGTCAGTGATCTGGTAGCCGCGTCACAACTGGGCGGGAGCGTAGGGACGATTCCGAAATGGAGAATGGCCGGGGTGGTGGGAGCCCTGCTTTCCTGACTATGCTGGTGGACATCAATCTCGCGACCCGACCGTATGAAGACTCCGGCCCCTTGTGGCTGCGTTGGGGCGGAGCCCTGGCGGTGCTGGGCCTGTTCACCTTGGTTCTTCTCTACAGCGTGCTGGCGGGTTGGGCGGCGGCGCGGAAGGACCGCAGCCTGATCGCGCAGCGGGAGCAGCAGATTGCCGCCCGCGATCAGGAAAAGGCCAAAGCGGAGGCGATTCTCAATCTGCCGGAAAACCGGAGTACGCGCGACCGTTCTCAGTTTCTCAACGATCTGTTCCGACGCAAGGCATTCTCCTGGACCAAGGTGTTCGAGGATCTGGAGCGGGTTATGCCGGCCCGGCTGCACCTGGTATCGATCCAGCCGGGGACAGCTGCCGACAACCAATTGGAGTTTAAGCTAGTGGTCGCCGGAGAGTCGCGGGAACGCGCCCTCGAACTGGTGCGCAAGATGGAAAGTTCGCAGCGCTTCCAGCAGACTCAAATCCAGCAGGAGTCGAGCCAGGCCGGACAGACGCCGGGCGACAATGTGCAATTTGATATTAGCGCCGTATACGTACCCGAACTGGCGAGCGCGGGAACAAGGAGCGCTCAGTAATGGCAGACAATCGGGAAGCCCGCAGGAAGGTGAAGATTGCGATCGCGGTCCTGTTGGCGGTAGACATCGTAGCGGCGGTGGTGTTGTTTTCTCCGCTGGTAGGATCGGAACGGTCGCGCCGCGAACAACTCGACCAGTTGTGGAGAGAGTTGCAGCAGAAGACGCGCGCGGCTGAGCCGCTGAGAGACGTCAACGGGAAGATCATAACGGCACGCCAGCAGATCGACGATTTCTACAAGAACCGGCTGCCGGCGCAGGATTCGGCGATTTACGAGGAACTGGGCAAGTTGGCGGGGCAAAGTGGAGTCCGTATCGGACAGATCCGCTCCAAGGCGAAGGATACCGAATCCGTGGGATTGCGGCCGGTGGAGATCAGCGCGGATTTTTCCGGTGGCTACCTGCAACTGGTGCGTTTTATCAACGCGCTCGAGCGCGACCCGCTTTTTTTCATCGTCGATAGCGTGCAACTGGGGGGCGAGCAGGGTGGCGTAGTCAAGCTGCAATTGAAGCTGGAAACTTATCAAAAGGCGAGTGTCTGAATGCAGTTGGGAGCGGAAAGCCGGAACAAAACGATTGCCGCGATCAGCCTCATGGTAGTGGCGCTGATATTGATCGCAGTGCATTTTCTCCCCGACTCCCCGGCGGCGGCCAAGTCTCCCGGCCCGGCGGTTGCTCCTCAGCCTGAGGTACGCCGGAACCTCACGGGCAAAAGCAGGGCCGGCAAAAAAGCAAGCGTGAGCACCGAGAGTTCGCTGGACCCGACCCTGCGTTACGACTGGCTGAAGGCCAGCGAGGACACCAAATATCAAGGCGCGGGCCGGAATATCTTCCGGGCTGAGGTTGAAATTCCGAAGCCGGTGGTGCCGGTACGCAAGCCAGATCCTGTCCCGCAAGGGCCACCGCCTCCGCCGCCCATTAATCTTAAGTTTTTCGGATTCGCCAACAAGCCGGGCGAAGCCAAAAAGATTTTTCTGTCGCAGGGAGAGGATGTCTTCATCGCCGGAGAAGGTGACATTATCGATCGCCGCTACAAGATTCTGCACATCACTCCGGTCTCGGTGGAAGTGGAAGATGTGCTGAACAACAATCGGCAGAGTATTCCCTTGACGCAGGGATAGTGGCGGCTCGTTCGTCGTTGGTCCTTGGTCGAAGACCAATTTTTCACTGACCCAGGATGTTATGCAGCATGTCCGAAATATCATCGTGGTTCGCTCGCCTGCCCGCCGGTCGGAGCGAGGCTATATTCTTCTCATGCTGATGTTGTTTGTGGCGCTGTTGGCGATTGCCGCTGGCGCGCTGGCTCCCACCATTACATTTCAGGTTCGGCGGGATCGCGAAGAAGAGATGATCCATCGGGGAGTGCAATACTCGCGCGCCATTCGGCGCTATGTCAAGAAGACTGGACGCTATCCTTCGCGCCTCGAGGAACTGGAAAATACGAACAATATCCGCTTCCTGCGCAAACGCTACAAAGACCCCCTCACCAATAAGGAATTCAAGCTGCTCCATGTGGGCGAGGTGCAGCTCACAGGCGCGGCGGGCATAGCCGGAGCTGCCGCCCTTGGGGGGGGCGCGATACCTGGTGCGTCGGGGCTGGGCGCGACGGCGTTGGCGGCAGCGGCGCAAGCTGCATCGCCTCTGGGAGGCGCCCGGACCGGCTCGATGTTAGGAGGAAACCCAAATCAGGTGGCGCCCGGCGCGGCCTCAGCTGCGACCGGCACGGGAGACGACCCCGCCCCGGATGCGGGCCAGTCCAAAGCAGGCCCATCCAACAAGGACCAGTCTCCAACCGATCAGGGACAATCCGGCGCAGGGAGTGACAAGTTATCCAGCCAGGTTTTTGGCGGGGGACCGGTCGTGGGCGTGGCCAGCACCAGCAAAGCGCAGAGCATTCGCGAGTTCAATCACAAGAATCACTATGACAAGTGGCAGTTCATTTATGATCCGACGATGGATCGTGGAGGCTTGATCACCACCCCAGCGCAGCCCGCGTTGCAGGTGGCAGCTCCTCTGCAGCAGAATTCATCTTCATCCGGGCAAAATCCATCCGGGATGAGTTCTTTCGGGGGACTCCAGAGTCCGCCACCCGTCCAGCCGACCCAACAGCAGCAGCAATAAAGAATGGTGTCCCCAGTTCGCCCACGACTGTCCCCGCGCGGTCCGTGGCGGCATCAGTTTTTTGCCGCCTGGCTCGAGCGTCCATGATCTCGAGCGTTGATGATTTGCTCCATTTCGATCACGCCGATCCATTGTCCGTTGCGGGCTTCGGTGTAGACCAGGGTTCCGCCCAGGATTTGAGCGGCGGCGGCGGGGGGTACATCGCGATGGTAGCCGAAAAAACGGGCCTTCCACGCTTGCCACAAGAGCCACGTTTCCAGTAGGGGATGGGCGGGCTCGTATTTGGTGGAGAACACGAGTGCGACTTCAAAGTCGGAACGGACGTCGGCTGCCGCCATGAGTTGTTCGGCGGCGAAATGTTCAATGCGGACCACTCGCATGGGGCGGGTCACGTAGCCTAGGTAGGGGCGGGTCAATTCGTCGCTGGCCGGCCAGGCAGTAAGGACGCGAGCCATGGGATAGCGCGCTTCCAGGAAATCTTCCGCATGCTGGTGAAGGCGGATGTAGTCCCGATAAGCGAGATTGTCTTCGGGCGCGAACCCATACGGCGGATTGACAAACCATCCAGCCACGAACATCAGAGCCACGATCGCTATCACGCCGCGCCACCAACGCACTCTCCGCCAGAGCGTGGAAACGGCGATGAGCATGACGAGAGGAACGACGGGCAGCATATAACGCGCCAACTCCGCTCCGCCCACGAGTGCCATCGCAAGCACATAGGTGACGATCACGGAAAGCACGGCAAACTGCGTGTTTAAGGCGATCCGCGGGCGCTCTCCGTTCTGGTCTTGGAGAGGAGGCAGCCACATGGCAAACAGCGCGGCCAGGGTCAGCAGCAGCAAGTGGAGATAGCCGAAGGTTTGCCAGAGACGGATCAGTAGCGCGAGCACGATTCGCAAAGGATGAAGCGTGCCTTGGACGTTGTAGCGGAAAAATTCCGGATTGCCGAAAACGAGACCGGTTCGCAAATAGTGGTAGACGTACCACCCGGTGAGAAACAAAAGCGGCAACAGAAGCCAGAGCGAATTCTGAACTCTGCCCTGGAGGACCAGACCTCGAGGGCCACCTTGTAGTTTGCTCCGACCCCGGATGCGAAACAGCGGGGGGAGGAGTTCCCACGCAAACAGCGCCAGCGGCGCGAGGATCGCAGTCTCTTTGGCCAGAGCCGCGAGTGAGAACCACAGCGCAGCCTGCCATGCCCTGCCCCTCACATAGCCGTAGAGGCCCCAGAACGTGAGTCCGGCGGCGGCCAGGTCGAGATGGGTGAGAGAGCTCTGAGCGAAGAAGACAGGATAGAGCGCGGTGCAGAGCGTGGCCCCGACTGCAACTTCCGTGCTTGCGACCGCCTCGGCCAAGCGAAATAATCCCAGCAGCGAAAACGATGCGGCCAGGAGCATGGCAGTACGGGTCACCACCGGCGCGTAGCCGGCAATTTTCCACCACAGCGCGAGATAAGCCATCACCAGCGGCGGATGAGCGTTGGATGGAGTGGAGCGAGGAATCAGGCTTCCTCTCAACAGCAGATCGCGCGCGGCTGGTACGTAGTAACCGGCCTCGTCCCAGAAATAGGGCAAGCGCAGCAAGGGAGCGTGCAGCGCCAAAAGCGCCACAAACGTGAGAGCAAATACCAGCGCTGGATGGGAGCCGCGCGAGGGGTGGCGAACAGTTCTCAATGCGATCGAAGATACTTGACGGCCGGTCAGTGCACCGGGCCGGGGGCCATCATACGCGGATCAAGCTTGATTTCGCCGAATGTGCTTTCATACCCAGCTACATTCTGCTGCAGGATGGCCGACAGCGCTTTGGCTTGTTGCGGGCTCAAATAGATACCCTCGAAATTGCTGACTTCCACCTGGGTTTCGCTTTGCTGCTGCAACGTACCGAATACCAGGAAGAAATCCCAGACGTTGACCCGCACCTGCACGCTGTTGGCGTAGTGCTCGCGATACTCGCTGGTATTGGTCAGTTTGATGTTGGGCTGCGTTGGATTCGACATAGGAAGCTCAGTGTAGCGGGATTGTGGCGGGAAAAGAAAGCCGGATGTTCCGTGTGGACACAACACTCGACTCGGCACGTGTAGGGGCGGACGCCCTCGCCCGCCCAGGGGAGCGAAGCTCCACAGCTTCCAGGCGAGCGGCGCTCGCCCACCCGGACGAGGTCGGGGTCTAGGTGGTCGGTGGTAGCGCCGGCTCTAACGCGGCCGAACACGTAGGAATACGATCGCGCCGACGGGATGTGTGCCGTAGATTGGCTTCAAGTTGTCGCGCACGCCGTACCAGGTGAATTGACCTCCGAACGCCGTCGACAGGTGAGGAATGTGCCCCACTTCACGCTCGTAGCCCACCGTGTAGGCCTGGACCCGGGCGAAGTAGCGTTCGCTGAAGCCAGGTGGTTCCGGGCTTTCGCCGAGAAGAAGCTGGTTGGTGCGGTCCAGATTTTCGATCCGCATCCAGGCATAGTTGCGTTCGAGAAATCGCAAGGTGGATTCGGCCAGATAACTATTGCCCACGTTCCCGCCCGAGATGTCCTGATTTCGTCCCCAGAGCAGGAGCGAGGCCCAGTTGCCCTTTCGCAGCGGGCGGTTGTATTGCAGCGACGCAGTCATGCGACGGACGTCTGCGGTGGGGGCAAGCGCCTCCGGGCTGTGAAGCTGCGCAATCGAATACTGCACGGTCCAGTTCTGGCCGGGATTGAGGTTGATGCGGGTGGACCAGGAGTCGATTTTTCCGGAGTTGATGTTCCAGCGGAATTCGTCGGGCTCGCGTCCGTGAAAGCCGGAAGCTTCCAGCCGCAGGTTGCGATGCGTGATTCCGAGCGTAACCACGTCCGCCGCAATGTGGGTCGAGTCCTGGAAGTGATGTCCGAGTGGCGCGATGGGATCCTCCGACGCCGAGGCCCGGTGAGGATAGGCGACCGGACCCATCGCTGGATCGCCCATGGGAGCGGCGTAGAAAGACAAGAGAGTGCGATCCGCCAGCTTGTAATCGTACAAAGCGGCAAGCTCCATGAAGAAATCGTGTGGGTGCTGGCCGTCCACGATGGCACGCCCGAAGGCGGTTTCGCCCTGCTGGAAAAGTTCTGGGTAGCGTCGGCTCGAAATCGTGGCCGGCTCGAAACTGAGCATGGCCCGGATGGTCAAAGTGCCATTGCCGAATTTTCGTTGTGCCATCGGCATCCACCAGTTGGTAGAGAACAATTTGTCGAAGCCGCGCGGCCCGGTTTGCTGAACGTCAACCAGGAAGGCTTCACCGTGGAACATCAGGGTCCAATTGGCCTTGGTGGCCATGAGCATGGAGACGGGAGTCGAGTTAGGCTCAGCGTCCGTACCCGAGGTGGCGTGCTGCAGCAGCGATTCAACCAGCGAATGAGATTGCATGTTCGACTGGTCGTGACTCATTCCGGCCATTCCAGGCATGGACTGGGATCCACTGGGCATATTTATCTTCATCTCGTGACCGCCATCCTGGCCTGAGGCTGGTGTGGTTGAAACCACCAATGACGTGCCCACGCAGGCAGCGGCTAACAACTTCACAAATATTCTTAGCACTAGTGATCTCCTCACAACGTTCACGCAATTGCCCACAGTCGCGGCACCGCATCGGAAGGCGCTTGGGATTGCTGGCGCGACGCCCTGATGTGAAACCGAGGTTTTCCCAGCAGCCTGCCAAGGCTGTCAGGACAACGGTGGTGTGTGGGTCTACACGCGCAGAGGAATCAAATCGGGCGGGTCAGCGGACGAGGTCGTTCGATTTCTGAGACTTTGGATCTTGGTGCCCAGCACCAAAATATGGTCCCACTCGCCTGGTGCAGGAAGGTCAAAAGAATCCAGTTGCGAAGCGGGCGAGCTTTGCAGGATCGCGGAGTCGTGCCCGATCTGGCAACACCGGTAGCTCACGGGTTCAGGAAGCGGAGCCGTACCATCATGCTGGTGGCAGGCGGCGGGCCGCACATGTGCCACCATCATCACAGAGGCATCTTGTCCCGCCACCGGGAGCGTGGCTATTACGGTGACCAGCCAGATTGCCAGCCAGTTTTCGCTACGCCTGGGCATCGGCTTTATTTGACACGCCATCCAGTTTGAATGATACAAGCACAAGCGGCGTCTCAGTTAAAATAAGCGCAAGCTGGGATCGGGGGAATTGGCAGACGCGTTGGACTTTGGAACCCAATCTGCACATGTTCACACAGCGCACCGCGAAGCACCAAACAGTATCAGGCAATGTTTACGCTGGTACAAGTCTGAGCTTAGCACCGAGCGGGGTAGCCGCTTCAAACCGCCGATCGGCTTTCCAGTCTCGTCAAAGGCCGCGACGCTGTTGGGTTGGGTCCTGTATTCGCCGCGATGATGCGCATCCTTTTCGCTGTATTTGAGCAAGTCGCGGTGCATCTGCTTGACATGGTTTTCCGTCAGGGTGATCTCTTCCCAAGACTGGAATATCAGCTCCATGGTTTCGACGTAGCCAGCCACTTCCTGGTCATCTCGTGTATGGAAGGACTTGATTTCAAGGCTGGACAGCAGCTTTTCGACCTCACTGTCGGAGAGTTTGCTGCCTTCAATGTGGGTGGATGATCCGATGCTTGCAATGGTGGCTACCCTGCGTAGGGCAGATAGATGTTCGGGAGCCAAGGTGCCTAAAGCCCGCCAAGCTCCTTTGAATTCATCGAGTTCAGCAATTGGACTGAGAATTCCTGGGGTGATCTGGAGAGTGGCAGGCCGGATCATGACATCCAATAATGCACCCAATTACACCCAATTTTTTCAACACCCAATAGCACGCCCATTTACACCCATCATTTAAAATAATCGCTGCAACAAGCGAATAAAAAACGAATCCGCTAGACTGCGATTTATGGCGCGACGGCCACGCGGTCCCGACGAGATTTTGACCCGGAAAGAACTGGCTGACCTCCAGCACCGGCTCTCGATGATGGGAACGACCGCCGTTCAGGATTTCTACCGAAGCGCCCACAACGTCTGCCGGATCGGGCCGGGACACTTTCCGAGTGCGAGGGCGATTCAGGAACTCGTGCAGGCGTGGAAGCAGATGCGGAAGTGG
>Ga0070697_100000270_pt1 | contig 42249 bp, 26 predicted proteins | sample KBSK1501metaG_FD_65475 | JGI IMG/M metagenome (GOLD analysis project Ga0070697, IMG submission 65475) | Corn, switchgrass and miscanthus rhizosphere microbial communities from Kellogg Biological Station, Michigan, USA - KBS K1-50-1 metaG | ecosystem: Host-associated > Plants > Roots >... | reverse complement strand
CAACCGCCTCCACCAGGTAACGGCCCAGGGCCATAGCGACACCTCCATCTCGGTGGTGTCAACTATGTCCTGCGACATCCGAACCCCCGACGTGTCAACAATGTGGTGAAATCCCACACCCTCGGATCCACCAAAGTTCCCACAATACGAACCTCTTGCATGGGAACCCGATACTCGGGGTAGGCGCGTCTCCCGTCGGTGGGGATCTCATGGATCAGGTGCCGCAACCGAGCTTTCTTCTGCGCCGCTGATCCGTTAAACAAAGCCACCTCGAGGCTGCGGGTATGCCAACGCCTGCGTGACCCGGTCAAACCGCGGGCGTGGCCCTTTGGGCAGACTGGGACACCTACACGTACGCGACCTTCAGCCATCCAGTACTGGCACGAGTGCCTTCACACTTCTTACCAGCATTTCGCCTCAGACCGAAGCGGTGTGTGGTGTCTCGATGTTGCCGACTCCATCGACCGACCAGTAGCTGACCGTTGTGGGCTTATTGGCCTTGAGCACGATTTGGCCGCTGTACTGTTGTGTTGGGCCACCGTTGATCGTGTAGTAGGTCGCTCCGACCCCGGTCAGGTTGTCGGTCGCAATGAGCGTCACGACGGCCTGGTTTCGCAAGCGGCTCACTGTGGCGCTCGTCGTCGGGGCCGTCAGGTCGACGGTGATCGTGCACGTCGCCACCGCGGACGCTCCGCCCCGGTCGTTGACGGTGGTCGTGATCGTGAAACGGCCCTCACCGAACGTGTGGCTGCCGCTGACCACGAACCCGGCCGTCACCGTGGCGCTCGACGTCGTGCCGTCGCCCCAGCTGATGCTCGCCGAGTAGTCTCCGACCTCCCCGTTCGGGTCGTCGTCGGTAAAGGTCGCCACCGAACCGGAGAACGCGGCGGACGGCGTGGCCGGCAACGCCTGTCCGGAGGCGTGCAGGGGTGCGTCCGCCACCGCCATGCTGTCCAAGCCCGTAGCGGAAAGGCCGGTACCGCTGGTAACCGTCAGCGCAAGGTTGTACACGCCTTCCTCGGTGTACGTGTGCTGGCCGCTCACAAGGAAGCCCCCGCTTGAATCGGTGGTGATGCCTCCCGCCGAGCTCTCGCCATCCCCCCAGGCGATGGTCGCTGAGAAATTACTCGCGACGGCGGCAAGTCCGGTTCGGAAGCTCGCGACCGTGCCCGTGAATGCGGCACCCTCGACCGGCTGGAAGCCGGTCATGGTGATCGCCAGCGAGTTGAAGTAGTTATCGAAATCGTTGCCCTCGCTTCGGAAGCCGCTGAAGCCCCCTATCGTGGCGCCCACCTCGGCGGTCAGCGTGTAACCCGCGGGCACGCGCTCCTTGACCGTGTACGTACCCGGGCCCAGCGCTCCGTACAAGGCCATGTACAGTGGGTCGAACACGTACAGGCCGGCCTGGGCCGTCACGGTGTATATCGCGGAGGGGTTGCCGCTTACGTAGAGGTCCACCAGCACCGGCTCTTGAAGGGCAGTGTCATCAACGCTGAAGCCGTCCCCGGTTTTGTCCTCCAGGATGTGGCCGGATATGTAGCCGGCCCGGAACATAGCGAAGTCCAGGGCTGCTGAGTCAACACCGGTTGAAGGCACGTCGTAGCCACCAGGAGTCGGGACCCAGACGTGAAAGCCTTCCGGGAAAACGGTGTAGGAGAGCCCGACGGTAACCTCGAACGCATACCTTCCAGATGCGTCAGTAACCGCCTGCGCGAGGAGCTGGTCGCCGTCGCCCAGGTCGATGACAAAGCCCTCGAGTGGACGGTCTCCGGGATCGTAATTGGCGTCGCCGTTGATGTCCTCGTAGACAAGCCCGCCGATGACCGTGAAGTCGTCGGCCCGGACAGGCTGGGCGCCGGCGAGACCGCCCGCGGCCACCAGCGCGAACGCCGCGAGCACCGTGACCGATCGCGCGCCGTACATGGACGCCCTCCTTTTAGGGGTTTGCTTGCGAATTTTTAAGCGATACTTGACGCCGCTCGCATCCGGGAAATCCCTCGATCTGGACAGGAAACTCGAATGGAGTCAGGAGGCGCCGTGCTGGTCGGTAGGGCGGCGGAGTGCGCCCAGATGGAAGGACTGCTTAACGCCGCCCAAGGCGGCCGGAGCGAGGTTCTTGTCGTTCGGGGCGAACCAGGGGTCGGCAAGAGCGCTCTGCTGCGCCACGCCGTGGAGCGGGCGACCCAGGCAGGCCTAACGACGGTCAGCGCCCGCGGGATGGAGTCCGAGTCAGAGATTCCATTCGCCGGGTTGGCAGACCTGATCCGTCCGGTGCGCCACGCGATCTCGTCCATCCCAGAGGTCCAGCAGGCCGTGCTTGCCGGCGCCCTCGCACTCGGACCGCCGGTCGCCGGCGACCGGTTCGCGGTGTGCGCCGCGACTCTGAGCTTGCTGGCCGCTGCAGCCGAGATCAAGCCTCTCCTCTGCGTCGTCGACGACATCCAGTGGCTCGACGCGAGCTCCGCGGAAGCGGTCGCTTTCACCGCCCGCCGCATCGAGGCCGAAGGGATTGGCGTCCTGATAGCTCTCCGGGAGGGCGAGCGGGAGGCCATCGACCTCACTAACTTCCCGACCCTCAGCCTGCAGGGTCTGGTTGAGCAGGCCGCGCTTCACCTTCTGACCGCGACCCAGCCAGGCCTTGCGGCCGACGTTGCCTTGCAGCTCAACGCCGCCGTGCGAGGCAACCCACTGGCCCTGCTCGAGATCCCGCCTCTGTTGAGCGACGCCGAGCGTTCGGGGGCCGCACCACTCCCTGACCCGCTCCCCGCTGGGCCCAACCTCGAGCGGGCCTTTCTTCGCCGCGTGCATGCCCTGCCCACGGAGTCTCAACGCGCCCTCGTGGCCGCCGCCGCGAGCGAGTCGGGCGACATATCGCCAATCCTTCGCGCCCTGGAGCTGATGCGGCTGCCTGCCAGCGCTCTCGATGCCGCGGAATCGTCCGGCCTTGTCTCGATCGAAGGCGCGCAGCTGCGCTTTCGCCATCCGCTCATCCGGTCGGCGCTCTACCAGGCCGCGGATCCGGTCGATCGTCGTAAGGCGCACAGCGCGCTCGCAGCGGCGCTCGACGCCGAGGACCTCGTCGATCGCCGAGCCTGGCACCTCGCCGCCGCGGCGACAGAGCCAGACGAATCGGTTGCGGCCGCCCTGGAGCAGTTCGCAGAGCGGTCCAAGCTGCGAAGCGGGTACAGGGCTTCGGCGAGCGCTCTCATCCGCGCGGCAAAGCTTTCGCCATCCTCGAGCGCTCGGGCTCGTCGGCTCCTCGACGGGGCGAACGCATTGCAGCTAGCGGGCAGGCCGAGCGACGCCCTCGGACTCCTGGATGAGGCCGCTTCGTATCACCCGGACGAAGCCGTGCGGTCGGAGATCGAACATCGGCGCGCGGGGATCGAGATGTGGGTGGCGGCTCCGATGGCGGCACACGAACGCTTGTTGGCCGAAGCCTCGCGCTGCGAGGCTAGCAACCCCATGGCAGCGGCGGTCCTGCTGGCCGAGGCCACTCCTCCCTGCACTATGGCGGCCGAAATCTCTTTGGCGCTGAAAACCGCTCGGCGAGCGCAAGTCCTGGCCCAGCGAGACGGCAAGGCCTGTCCTCTCATCGTCAACGTTGTCCTCGCCGGTGCCCTGATGTTGTCAGGTCGATCGGACGAGGCCTCCGCTCTGATCGACGAATCGTTCGGGCACATCGGCGCTCTTATCCCCGCGGCCGCCAGAGACGCCCAGCACATGCCCGGTATTCTGCTTGGACTTGAAAGGTATGACGAGGCCCGAGCGCTCCAGCTCCGTGCGATCTCTGAAAGTCGCCAGGCCAACGCCGTCGGCTTTCTTCCATATGGCCTGGCAATCCTCTCCGACCTCGAGTTCCGCTGCGGAAACATGGCCGCCGCCTATGCAGCCGGCACCGAGTCCGTCCGCCTAGCACACGAGACGGGTCAAGGGAGCAGCACCTCCATCAGCTTGGTTACCCTCGCACGGGTCGAGGCCGCGCAGGGGCGCGACGAGGACTGCCGTGCCCATGTCGCCAGCGCCGTGGAAATCGCCCGCGAGCATCGTATCGGCGCCATTTTCCATTTCGCCAGCGCCACGCTTGGCCTGCTCGAGCTTGGTCGTGGCCGACTTGCCGAAGCGTGCGCACATCTCGAGGAGGTGGCGCGGCTCGCTCAAGAGCACGGCTTGCGTGAACCAAATCAGGTCCAGTGGCAGCCAGACTATATTGAGGCTTGCGCCCGCGCCGGGCAGCGCGAAGCCGCCCATAACGGTCTGGAGTCGCTCGAGCGAGACGCAACTCGAACCAATCGTCTGTGGGCTCGGGCAGCGGCGGCGCGCTGCCGCGGTTACCTCATCGAAGATGACTTCGCGAAGCACTTCGAACAAGCCCTCAAGCTTCATCAGTCATCACCGTCTCCCTCGGCATTCGAGATCGCCCGCACCCAGCTCTGCTACGGCGAGGTGCTCCGCCGGAAACGCGACCGCATACGAGCACGCGAGCAGTTGGGTCCGGCCCTGCAGGCATTCGAGCAACTTGGGGCCGAGCCGTGGGCCGATCGGGCGCGAGCCGAGCTTTCCGCCACCGGAGAGAAGGCTCGCAAGCGAAAGGTTCCGAGCAGCCGCGACCTCACACCGCAGGAGCTGCAGATCGCCCTCTTGGTCGCCGCCGGCGCGACCAACCGCGAGGCGGCATCCCGCCTGTTCCTGAGCCCGAAAACTGTCGAGGCGCACCTGAGCAGCCTCTACCGCAAGCTTGAGATCCGCTCGCGGACTGACCTCGCGCGGCTCTTTGCGAGCCGGCTTGCGACGGCCGTACTGGCGTCTATCGCCAGTCTGGCCGCCCAGCAGATGTCGCTGCAGGAAGGTCTGTTGTTAGGAGCCTTGTCAAGCCCCGCTACCTGAACTGACGTCATAGTCGACGAGCGGCTCTAGGTCGGCGTCAGTGCTGCCGCCGCCGTGCTCCGCGTAGAGGTTGTCGTGGTCCTGCTCGCTGGGCAAGTAGGCGGCTTCGGCGGTCGCGAAAGCGGTTTCGTGGCTCAGCGCGAACTGCGGATTAAGGAACCCCCTGTCCGAGAAGTGCGCGCCGCCGCTTGGGTTGAGGACAACGTGCAGGAACGAAAGCAATAGCTCGCTGGTGCCCCGCACGCAGTCCACCGTGCTCAGCTGAGTCGGGACCGCGGGCGGCATGGGCAGAAGGCTCGGAATTGACGCCCGTAGGCCTGTTATGTCCACGGGTGTGGTGAATGACGAGAATTCGCAGTATGTGTAAGCAGTCCCAGTCTGCACAGCCGACGCACTGAGCAGCAAGTTCAGCCGATTGATTTCGAGGAACGCTCTGGTGGGCTGGGGTGGGTTCAGGGCCAGGTTGCTGACCTGAACGGCTCCCGCAGACTGCATTTCAGCGCACGTGTTGGAGCGGATCGAGCCGTGGGTGGCGTTGTTGAGCTGGAAGATCGCCTTGTCCCGGGTGGGCATTTCGTCGTAAGCGCTCTTCATATCCGCGGCAGGGATGAGGCGGTCGCCAGTCGACGTAACGAATAGTGCGGGCCGATCGATGAGATGGACATCCACGGGACCCATAACATTTGGTGCGCCCCCGGCCCAGGCGAAGATGCCCTTAAGGCGGGGGTCCATCGGAGTCACTCCGAAGGCCAAGCTACCGCCGGCCGCGGCCATCGCAGCGACGCCGCCACGCGAGTAGCCGAAGATGGCGACGTTGGACGTATCGACGGCGCCGTTAAGCAAGGCGCCGATGTTGGTGTCAGGCAAAGCGCCGATGTTTTCCTGCACCGCTTTGAGATCGAGCACGCGGTCGGCGATCGTCCGCCCGACGTTGGCGTCCAGGCACCGTTGAGGTAACCGCGACCCGTTCTGACAAGGAAGGAGCTGTCTTCCGGCGGCGGCGTTGACGGCGTCAGCGCGCAGGTCGTCATTGGTGTTTCCCGTGTGCCAGGGCGCCGCCACCACATATCCATGGCTAGCAACGATCTCCAGGACTTCCGCCACATCGAACGGCTGACCGTTGGTCCCGTGGGAATGGAGCACCAGCGGGTACGGTCCTCCGTTCTTGACGGCGACACCTTCCCGGGCCACCGTCGAAACGGTTTCGAACCTCAGCGGGTCCATGGTGGATGGGTTGAGCGTCACCCCCCAGAGCCGCGAGCGGTAGGCCGTGGGCTCTCCGATGGCCCACTCCTCGCGTGCGGCCGGGTACCAGACCTCGACGTCGATGGGCCTGACCTTCCCATCCGAGCTGCTGAGTGTGAGCGGGAAACGCAGGTGACCGACCTTGAAGCCACCAGGTCCTTCCACGTTTCCGATGGCCGTCTCGTTTGAGGACGCGTGGACGCCCGTCCACGCCGCGCTGAATGCGCACAGCGTCGCGATCAGAGATGCACAAATGACGGTCGCGCGGCGCCGGAATCGCGTATCGGCACGCATGAGAGGCACCCCCAAAAGGTTTTGCCGTCACGTATAGCGCCACTACGCCCTGGTCGCATCCGGGAAATCCCTCGATCTGGCCAGTCTTAACAGGACCGGTTTGCTCGCAGGGGCTCATGCCTGCGGCCGTCACGAGTCCTCGGTCGCAAGGCGGCAATGTCCTCGACGAACCGCCGGAAGGCCTCCACCGCCTCCGCATCCCGAGCGGTGGCCTCGGCGACCCACTCGAGAACCGATCCAATGGATACGCTGGGTGGGTTCGTGTTGTGGGAACTTGGGTCCACCATTCTGACTACTGGGCACGTGCGGCGCCGAGGAGCTGACGGGCTGTTTCGTGGTAGTCGCTGAAGGTGGGACGAGCCACCCGCACGACCAGGTGGCGGGCGCCGGCGGCGCGATAGGCCGCGAACCACTCGGACGCCGATTCAAGGGTGCCGGCATGCAAAGCCATTCCTCTGGCCATCGCATCTGCCGGCACGCCGTAATACCCGCGTATGTAGGCGTCGAGCTCGCCCACGGCCTCCCGCGGAGTGTCAGCAACCGCCACGGTGAGGTAGACGCCGGTCGCAACGGCCGCGGGATCGCGGCCCGCCCGTTCCGCTGCCTCGCGCACCGCACGAAGTCCTGACGCGTAGTCGGTCGGGGTCGGGCTCAGCGGCAGCCAGCCGTCGAACGTCGCGCCGGCCAGGCGCAGCATACGGGGACCGCCGCCGCCCACCCAGATCGGAGGACCACCCGGGCGAAACGGTCGGGGCTGCAGCTCGATGCCCGGCTCCTCGTTCCGCCACAACCGCCTGCAGCGTTCAACTGCTTCGAGCATGGCGCCGACCCGGTGGTCGCTCGGAACGCCAAGCGCCGCCAGCTCGGCATGTGTGCCCGGGAGCTCGGCGCCTGGACCGATGCCAACGATGACGCGGCCTTCGGCGATGCGGTCGAGCGTGGCCAGGGCGTGCGCCAGGGAAACAGGGTGGCGAAGCAGCGGCAGCAGGACGGCTGTCCCCAGCGTGACGCGAGTCGTCGCGCCGGCAACACCGGCCAGGAGGGCGAGGGGTTCGCCCCTAGGGCGAGCCAGCAAAGAGTCCCCGACCCACACCGAGTCGTAGCCGGCCTGTTCCGCCCGCCGCGCCGCCTCGATGACGAAGGCCAGGTCGCTGTCCGCCCAGAGCACAACCTCCCGCGACGGGAGCAGAAGACCGGTTTCGGGGGATTGCTCCGTCATGCCGGCTCTCATCATCTCTCTAGGAGCCCTCGACGTAAGCGGCCGCCACGCGCTTGGGCACGACCATCCGCCACGCATCGAGGACGAGCTCGCGCATCTCGGTTTCGTCGATCGCGGCCAGGCGGACGAGAACCCAGTGGTAGCGCAGATCGCTCCGATCCGGCTGCATGAACTTGTCCGGGTCCCCGCCCACCAGCCAATCGCGCTCGTCCTTGGGGAACCCAAAGCCCATGACCGTCTCGTCGCGAGAAAAGGACACGTAGACGATGCGGCCGACCCGGAACTTAACGCGGCCGCCGACGAGGGCCTCGGTCGTTCGCGGCAGCGTCATCGCAAACCGCCGCACGTCGGCCACCGTGACCATCAGGCGAACACGTTAGCCGAGGGCCGAGCGCGACCCATGGCCCGCCGAGATGCTGTTACGCGGTCTCTCGGCGACCCTCGGTCACGGGCTCCCTCTGCTCCGGACCGACCATGTCGGCCCACACCGCGCGGTAGTCCAGCATTGCCTGGCGAAGGTCCTCGGTATGGTGCCGGCGCCGGCCCTCGGCCAGCTTGCGTCGGGCTGCGGTCAGCCGGCGCGGAAGACGATCCATCCCGAGCGGGTGGCCCCGCTCCCCAAGCAGCGCGGTCACCAGCGAATCGGCCTCTTGGGCGGCCTCTTCCGGAGCGTCCATGAAGCGCTTCTCGATCCGGTGCCAGTCCGCGACGTAGCGGTTGCGAGCTTCCGGCGACAGGGCGGTGAGCCGGGCGGGACGGGTACGCCACGCTCGGGCGGCCGAAATCAATATGGCGGCGATCACGAGCACGATCACGAGGTCGACGATCAGGGTGGTCAGGTCCATGCGCACCTCCATCTGAGGTAACGCCAGGGTCCGCGGACGTAATCGAAATTGGGTACAGCGATCGGTCCAGATCGTTTGTTTCTAGAGATGGGGAAATTCAGGCTGACCCGGCTTCTCATGTTCATGGGCGCGGCGGCGGCCGCGACCTATTACTTCGACCCCGACCTCGGAGAGCGGCGCCGCAAGGACCTACGCAAGCGCGTCGACAAGATGCGCAAGATGGGCCGCAAGGCCCGCCTGGAGGCGGGACTCTAGGTCTCACAGCTCGGCCACACAGGGGCCCGAGCCTACCCCGAGTCACGCGCTTCGGCCGGTGCGTCCGCGGAACCGGAGAGAATCGGACGGGATGGCGCTGCCGAAAGCCCTTAGCCCTCTGGTCGAGCGCAACTTCCGGCTGCTGTGGATGGGGCAGGCGGTATCGGCGGCCGGGGATGCACTGGCGCCGGTCGCCCTGGCGTTCGCCACCTTGCAGATCGCCCATTCCGCGAGCGCGCTGGGCCTGGTGCTCGCGGCCTCGACCACCGCCCGTGTCGTGACGCTCCCTGTCGGGGGCGTCTGGGCGGACAGGCTCCCCCGTCAGCTCGTCATGCTCTCGTCGGACACCCTCCGCGCGGTCGCGGAGGTGATCCTCGCTACCGTGCTTCTCAGCGGTCACGCCCAGCTCTGGATGCTGATCGTGCTCTCGGTCGCGGACGGCGCCGCCGGCGCCTTCTTCGTGCCGGCATCGGGCGCCCTCGTACCCCAGACGGTCAGCGCGGCCCGGCTGCAGCAGGCCAACGCCCTCATCGGCCTCTCGCGGAGCACGACATCCGTGGCGGGACCTGCCCTCTCCGGCATCCTGGTCGCGATCATCGGGCCAGGCTGGGTGTTCGCGATCGACGCGGCGACCTACGTCGCCAGCGCCATCTCGCTGGCGATGCTCCGGGTGCCACCCCTGCCCCCGAAGCCCAGGACGAGCTTCTGGGCCGAGATGGCCGCCGGCTGGCACGCCGTCGTGAGCCGAAGGTGGTACCTGACCAACCTCTTCTCGCACGCGCTCTGGAATTTCGCCATCGCGGCGTTCTTCGTGCTGGGGCCAATCGTGGCCAAGCAGCACCTTGGGGGCGCATCGGCATGGGGCCTCATCTCCGCATCGTTGGGCGCGGGCTCCATCGCCGGCGGACTCATCGCGCTGCGCGTGACGCCCAGTCGTCCGCTCGTGGTCGCCAACCTGGCCCTGACGCTGGCCGCGCTGCAGATGCTGGCCCTGGTGCCTCCGCTGCCGACGGCCGCGATCATGGCCGCTTGCGTCCTTGGGTTCACCGGCCTGACATTTCTCAACGAGGTGTGGTTCGCCACCGTGCCGCAGCTCATCCCGCCAGACGTGCTGGCCCGCGCCAACTCGTTCGATTGGCTCCTATCACTGATCGCGATGCCGGCGGGTTTCGCCGTCAGCGGTCCGGTCGCCGATCACATCGGGATCCCGGCGACGCTGGTCGGCGCCGCCGTCATCCTCGCGCTGCCGAGCCTCCTGATCGTGCTGCACCCGGCGATACGCTCGGTCAGGCGGACGCCGGAGGGATTGATCGTTGCCGCCGACGTGTAGAGGATGAGGCTCCGGCGGGTTCCGTTTGCCTGGGTTGCGCTCCTCGTCTACGCATTGCTCGCGCTGGCGATGTTTTCGAGCACCTGGGTCGATCCGGCCGGGTCGTGGATCGGGAGCCCGAAGGATCCCAGGCTCTTCATCTGGTACCTCGGCTGGATCCCGCACGAGCTCTCTGCCGGTGACAACCCGCTCTACACCGACTACCTCTCGTACCCGGACGGTGTGAACCTCATGTGGAACACGTCGATGCTGCTGCCCGCCCTCGTGCTCTGGCCCGTCACCGCCGTGTTCGGTCCGGTGGTCGCCTACAACCTGCTCATCACGGCCGGCATCGCGCTGTCGGCGTGGTTCGGGTTCCTGGCCGCGCGGCGGTTCATCGATCAGCCGCTCATGAGCTTCGTGGCGGGGCTCATCTACGGATTCAGCCCAGGCCTCACCGCCCAAGGGCTTGGCCACCCCCATGTCGTGCTGGCGCTCTTCCCCCCGATCGCGCTCATCCTCGGGCACGAGATCCTGGTGCGCTGGCGCCTCCACCGGGTGGTCGCCGGCGGGCTCGCCGGCGCGGCCGCGGCCCTTCAGCTCCTGACCGGCGAGGAGATGCTTGCGCTGACCCTGCTGATCGCCGCCGTCGGCGTCGCCTTGCTCGCGCTGCTTCATCGCGGCGAGGTGCGGGCGGCCTTGAATTCGGCGGTCACAGCCGCCTTGGCGGGGCTAGTGACTTTTGGGGTCATCGCCGCCTACCCGCTTGCCTTCCAGTTCCTCGGTCCCCAGCGGGTGTCGGGAGACGTGCAGCAGCCCGATGTCTACGTGAGCGACCTGCTGGCCTTCGCCATTCCCTCGAGGTTCATCCATTTCACGGGCAACGCGAGCGAGAACGACGCCTATGTCGGCCTGCCTCTCTTGATCGTCTTCGCAGCCGGCCTCGCAGTGGGCTGGCGCCGGCCGAAGATCCGCTGGGCGGGTTCGATGGCGCTGATCGTCGCGATCCTGTCGCTAGGCCCACACCTGCACGTCGACGGAAGGATCACGCCCATCGGGCTGCCCTGGGCGGCGATCGCGGAGCTCCCGCTCCTGGGCAGCGCGCTGCCGGCGCGGCTGATGGTGATCGCCTTCCTCGCCATCGGCATCGTGGTCGCCTACGCGAGCACGATCGCGATCCGCGGGTCACGACCCTGGCGCTGGGCAGCCGGCGTCCTTCTGGTCGCCGGCCTGGCGGCGATCGCGCCGTCGCTGCCGTATCCCACCGCGCCGGCCGTCGCCCCGACGTTCTTTCGGCCGGGCGGCGACGTCGAGATGATCCCGCCGGGTTCGGTTGTGCTGGTGACCCCCTTCTCCAGTCACAAGTCCACCGACGCCATGTACTGGCAGGCGGTGGCGAATTACCGCTTCCGGATGCCCGAAGGCGACGCCTTCACCCCGGGGCCGTATCTCGGGCCGCGCCCGACATTCTTGCAGGCGACGCTCGACGCGCTGGAAGAGGGCAGCACGGTGGCGGTGACGCCGGATACGCGCGCGATGTTCGCCGCCGACCTTGACTCGCACCGCATCACCACCATCGTGGTCGGCCCGTCACCGGGACAGGACGCCATCGTCAGCTTTCTCACCGATGTCGAAGGCAGGCCGCCGGTCGACGACGGCGGGGTGAAAGTCTGGTGGCTTCGCTACGACCGGCTGAGATAGCCGTCGTGCCAGAGCTCGAAGACGAAAAGGGTCCACAGCTGCTTGCGGTTGTCGCGCCGGCCGGAGAGGTGGTCGCGCACGAGGGCCGTGACCGCCGCGCCGTCGAACAGCCCCTTGCCGGCGATGCGCTCGGGCGACAGCACCGACAGCATCTGCTCTTTCAGCGGGCCGCGAAACCACTGCGCGACCGGGATCCCGAATCCCTTCTTGGGGCGGTTGAGGATGCGATCCGGAAGAAGCCCTCGCAGGGCACGCTTGAGCAGGAACTTCGAGCGCAAGCCGCGCAGCTTCAGGTCGAGTGGAAGCCGCGTGGCGTACTCGACGAAGTCGTTGTTGAGGAGCGGGACGCGGCCCTCGAGCGAGGCCATCATGCTCGCGCGATCGAGCTTGACCAGGATGTCGTTCTCGAGGTAGAGCCGCATGTCAATCAGCAGGACCTGGTTGAGCGGGTCCCGCGGCTGGGCGCCGTCGAGCTCGGACACGCGGACGTGGCCGCTGCCCGCCAGGCGGTCGCGCACATCGGCTGACAGCACCGCCGTCCGCTCCTCGGCGGCGAACGAGCCCATCCAGCGGCTGTGCCGTTCGGGCACGGGATGGCCGGCGCCGCTGACGAACCGCTTGGCTCGGAAGTCGAAGCTGAGGTTGTCGCGCGACACCGGCAGCCGGCGGACGACCGGCTCGATGAGGCCCGCCCTCAGCAGCCGCGGCGCGCGGTTGTAGTAGCCCGCGAGACGGTGGGCCTGCAGCGTCGGGTAGCCCGCGAACAGCTCGTCGCCGCCGTCGCCGCCCAGCGCGACCTTGACGTGTCGCCTGGTGAATGCCGACAGCAAATAGGTGGGGATGATCGAGGCGTCGCCCAGCGGCTCGTCGAGCAAGGTGGGCAGCTGGGGGATCAGGTCGAGCAGCATCGACGGCTCGAGTGAGATCTCGTGATGGTCGGTGCCGAGGTGGTGCGCCACCTCGCGCGCGTAGCGCGACTCGTCGAACGAGCGCTCGGCAAACCCGACCGAGAAGCTCTTCACGTCGCCCCCGAGCTGCGACATCATGGCGGTCACCGCGCTGGAGTCGATCCCCCCGGACAGGAACACGCCGAGAGGGACGTCGCTGATGAGCTCCTTGCGCACCGACTCCCGCAGCACCCCGCGCAGCTCCTCGCACCTTTCGTCGAGGCTGGGACCGCGCGCTCCCTCTCCATCCTCGCCGAGCGTCGGGGCCCAATAGCGATGAAGCCTGTGGATGCCGCTGCCCAGCCACCACTCGAGCGTGTGGGCGGGCGGCAGCTTGCTGATGCCCCGGACGATGCTGCGCGGCGAGGGCACGAACTCGAGGGCCAGGTATTCGTCGAGGGCGACCGGGTCGATGTCCTTTCGCAGCGCGGGATCGCAAAGGAGCGCCTTCAGCTCGGAAGCGAACACCAGCCGGTGCCCGTCGACCGCGTAGTGCAACGGCTTGATGCCCATGCGGTCGCGCGCCAGCAGCACGCGCTGACGGCGGCGATCCAGCACCGCAAACGCAAACATCCCGTTGAGCCTCTCGACCATCGCCTCCCCCCACTCCTCGTAGCCGTGGACGATGACCTCGGTGTCGGACTGGGTTGCGAACTCGTGGCCTGCCGACTCGAGCAGCGCCCGGAGCTCCAGGTGGTTGTAGATCTCGCCGTTCTGCACGACCCACACCGTCGAGTCTTCGTTGTGGATTGGCTGCCGGCCGCCCTCGATGTCGATGATCGAGAGGCGCCGCATTCCCAGCGTCACGCCGTCGAGCTGGATGCCGCCTTCGTCGTCGGGACCGCGGTGCACCAGCGCAGCACACATGCGAGCCACCAGCTCACCGCCCTCGGTGGGATCACCGCCCGCAACGCCGCAGATCCCACACATCTACTTGGTACGGGTGCGGACAGCCGGCCTCCCGTTTGTCGGTGCGTGCTTGCGTGGTGATTGGCCTTCGATCACCTCGCGCACCACGTACACGGACTTGGCCTGCGACTCGTGATACGTGCGGATGGAAAGCTCGGCCAGCAGCCCCATGAGGATGAACTGCACCCCGACGATGCCGAGGAACACCGCCAGGAGCAGGAGCGGGTTGTTGTGGGCATACGGGTACGGCGGCAGCAGCTTCTCGATGATGACGATGGCGGCGAACACGAGCGCGAGCGCCCACAGGCCGAACGCGGCGAAACCGAAGAAGTAGATCGGCTTGGTCGCGTAGCTGCCCAGCAGCTTGACCGTGATCAAGTCCAGCAGCACGCGGGAGGTTCGCGACAGCGAGTACTTCGAGCGCCCGAACGTCCTCTGGCGGTGGTTGACCGGCAGCTCGCTGATGCGAGCTCCGACCCACGAGGCATAGACGGGGATGAACCGGTGCATCTCACCGTAGAGCTTCACGCCCTGGATGACATCGCGGCGATATGCCTTGAGCGTGCACCCGAAATCGTTCAACGGCACCCCCGTGACCCGGGCGATCATCCAGTTGGCGATCCTCGAAGGCAGCACCCGCGAGGCTTCGTCCTTGCGGTCCTTGCGCCAGCCGCTGACCACGTCATACCCGGCGTCGATCTGGTCAAGGAGTCGCGGGATGTCGTGCGGGTCGTTCTGCATGTCGCCGTCCATGAAGACGAGGATCTCGCCGTGGCTGTTGTCGATCCCGGCCTGCACCGCGGCAGTCTGGCCGAAGTTGCGGCGGAAGCTGACCACGCGAACGTGAGGATCGTGAAGCGCAAGCTGCGCCATCAGCTCGGTGCTGCCGTCGCGACTGCCGTCGTCGACGTAGACGATCTCGTAGGGAACATCGAGCCCCTCGAGGACCCCGCTCAGCTCTTCGTGCAGCGGCGTGATGCTCTCGGACTCGTTGTAGACGAGGACGATCACGGAGAGCCTTGGCGCCGTCATGATGCGGATTGTAGGTAAGCTCGGCGGGGCTATGACCGTCGGGGCCTTGAGTTTCCGATCTGCCCAGCACGAAGCGGCCCGCCCGCTGGCGTGGTGGATCGCGCCGACGCTCCCGCTGCTGGCCGCCGCCCTAGCGTTCGCCTGGACGCTGCATGAAGAGCTCCAGCGCCTGTACGGCCTGACCGGCTCGGCGTGGGACCTCGCCTACGACCAGCAGGTGGTATGGAACATATCCGCCGGCCAGGGCTTCTATTCGAGCTTCGCCCGGGCCGATTTCCTGGGCGTCCATTTCGAACCGATCCTCGCCGTCCTCGCCGCGGTGGAGAAGCTCTGGCCGCACCCCGAGGTGCTGCTCATCTTCTCCTCGGCCGGGCTCGCGGCGACCGCGCCCGCCGCATTCCTGTTCTTCCGATCGCTGCTGCCATCGGACCGGCCTGCGTCACCCTGGCTGGCCGCGGCGCTGTCGGCGCCGATTCCGTTCTGGGCCGCCATCCAGGAGGCTGCCCGCGACTTCTTCCATCCGGAAAACATGGCGCTGGCGCTGGCGCTGCTCGCCGCGTGGGCGGGAATCCGCGGGCATCGAGTGGCGATGTGGGTTCTCTGCGTCCTCGTGCTCGCGTGCAAGGAGGACCAGATCTACACCGTCGGAGTGATCGGGCTGCTCATGGCCGCTTACGGGGCGCCGGCGGTCCGCAAACACGCGCGCTTCATCGTGTACCTGGCGGGCGCGTGGTTCCTGATCCCGATCCTCGGCATCCAGACCTACATCCGCAACGGCGGCTATTCGGATTTCGTCTACTACCGATGGCTGTTCATGCACCCGACTTTCGGTGACGTTCTCGCGGCCCTCTTCCGGCCGGCGGCGCTGCTGGTCGTGGCGCTCATGATCGCGAGCCTGTTCGGCATGCCGCTGCTCGCGCCACGCTGGCTGCTGCTCGTCGTGCCGCCATACCTCGCCGACGTCCTGAGCGGGCACGATCCCCAGAACATCCTGGAGGCGCATTACGTGCTGCTTTTGATGTTTCCACTGATGCTCGCGGGCGGCGTCGGCGCACGCAGGTTCGCCACGCGCGTGCCCGCCATGCGTCCGGCGACCGCCCTGGTGGCGATCGTCCCGGCGTTGATCCTCGGCTTCGGCTTCGGGCAGCTCCCGCCGGCCTTGGGGGCCGGCCACGGCGAAACGCTGCTGTACGAACAGCCCAACCGCGTGGCGGCGCTTCGTGCGGCGATGGCGATGGTCCCATCCGATGCGCCAGTGTCGGCCGACAACGGGCTCGCGGTATGGCTGGCGAACCGCCATACGATCAACGACTTCCCCGACATGCTCGACGCGACCTGCTACGTGGTCCTCCAGCGCGATCCCTACATGCAGTACAACAAGCCGACCGACGTGGTCAACCCCGCCAAGCGCCAGGCGGCCATTGACCAACTTGCGTCCAGCGGGCGGCGGCTGCTCTACGACGACGGTGAATTCCAGGTGTGGAGCCCGGTCGGGGACTAGAGACCCAGTCTGCTCGGTACTCTTAAGGGTCCACATGGCCACCGCCACCTCGACCTCCCTCCCCGTGCGCCGGCGTCTCGACCAGCTGTTCAAGCAGCGGATCGTGATCTTCGACGGGTCCATCGGCGTGCTCCTGCAGAAGCAGGGCCTGAACGAAGAAGACTGGCGGGGCGAGCGGTTCCGCGACCATCCGAAGCTGCTCAAGAACAACGTCGACATCCTCAACCTGTCGCGGCCGGACGTGGTGACTCGCATCCATCGCGATTACCTGGAGGCGGGCGCGGACCTGATCACGACCAATACGTTCACCGCCACCCCGGTCTCGCAGGCCGACTACGGCCTGGAAGACCTGGCGTACGAGATCAACGTCGAGGGGGCTCGGCTGGCCAGGGCCGCGGCCGACGCCTACCAGAACAGGTTCGTGGCGGGCTCGCTCGGCCCGACCAACGTGACGCTGTCCCTTTCTCCCAAGGTCGAGGATCCCTCGTATCGCGACGTGACTTTCGACCAGCTCCGCGAGGGCTACGCGATCGCGGCTCGTGGGCTGCGCGACGGTGGCGTCGACTTCCTGCTCATCGAGACGATCTTCGACACCCTCAACGCCAAGGCCGCGATCGCGGCCACCAAGGAGGTGGCGCCGGAGCTGCCGCTGTTCATCTCGGTCACGATCGTGGACCGGAGCGGGCGCAACCTGTCGGGGCAGACCGTGGAGGCCTGGTGGAACTCGGTCGAGCATGCGGAGCCCTTCGCCGCCGGCATCAACTGCTCGCTGGGCGCGACGGAGATGAGGCCCTACATCGAGGCGCTGTCGCGCGTGGCGCCCGCCTACGTCACCTGCTATCCGAACGCGGGCCTGCCCAACTCGTTCGGCGGCTATGACGAGGAGCCGCCGATCACCAGCCGGCTGCTGCGCGAGTTTGCGGCGAGCGGCTTTCTCAACGCCGCCGGCGGCTGCTGCGGCACCACGCCCGACCACATCCGCCAGATCCGCAAGGCACTGGCCGGCATCCCGCCGCGCAAGGTCCCCAAGCGAGTGGCGCGGACCAGGTTCAGCGGACTGGAGCCGTTCGAGATCGGACCCGAAACCAGGTTCGTCGTCATCGGCGAACGGACCAACGTCACCGGCTCCCTGCGCTTCCGCCGCCTGATCGAATCGGGAGACTTCGGGGGCGCCGTGCAGGTGGCGCTCGACCAGGTGCGCGGCGGCGCGAACCTGCTCGACGTGAACATGGACGCCGACCTCCTCGAATCCGAGGCCGCGATGACGCGCTTTCTCAACCTCATCGCCACCGAGCCCGAGATCGCACGCATCCCGATCATGGTCGACAGCTCCAAGTGGACCGTGCTGGAGGCCGGGTTGAAATGCCTGCAGGGCAAGGGTGTGTGCAACTCGATCAGCCTCAAGGAGGGTGAGGAGGCTTTCCTCGAGAAGGCGAGGAAGGTTCGCGAGTACGGCGCGGCGGTGGTCGTGATGGCCTTCGACGAGAAGGGCCAGGCGGACACGCTGGAGCGCAAGGTGAGCATCTGCTCGCGCGCCTACGCGCTTCTCACCGAGAAGGCCGGCTTTTTCCCGGAGGACATCATCTTCGACCCCAACATCCTGGCCATCGCCACCGGGATCGAAGAGCACGCCGGCTATGCGAAGGCGTTCATCGAGGCCGCGTCTGAGATCAAGAGGCGGTGCCCTGGGGTGCGGATCTCAGGCGGCGTTTCGAACCTGTCGTTCTCGTTCCGCGGCAACGATCGTGTGCGCGAGGCGATGCACTCCGCCTTCCTCTACCACGCCATCCGCGCCGGTCTCGACATGGGCATCGTCAACGCCGGCCAGCTGGCTGTTTACGAAGACATTCCGAAGGACCTGCTCGAGCTGGTCGAAGACGTCATCTTCGACCGGCGGCCCGACGCGACGGAACGCCTGGTCGATTTCGCGAAGACCGTCCACGGGGCCGGCACGAAGCGGGAGGTGGACCTCTCGTGGCGCGACGAGCCGGTCGAGAAGCGGCTCGCGTACGCGGTGCTGCATGGGGAGGTGGCGTTCATCGAGGCGGACGCGGAGGAGGCGCGCCTGAAGTACGGCAAGCCCCTCCTCGTGATCGAAGGCCCTCTCATGGACGGCATGAAGGTCGTCGGCGACCTCTTCGGAGCCGGCAAGATGTTCCTGCCCCAGGTGGTGAAAAGCGCGCGCGCCATGAAGCGCGCGGTCGCCTACCTCCAGCCGTTCATGGAGGCGGAGAAGGAGGCGTCGGGCAGCCAGCAGGTTCGGGGCAGGCTCGTGATGGCGACCGTCAAGGGCGACGTCCACGACATCGGCAAGAACATCGTCGGCGTCGTGCTGGGCTGCAACAACTACGAGGTCCACGACCTGGGCGTCATGGTGCCCGCTGAGAAGATCCTCGACACCGCGATCGAGCTCGGGGCTGATGCGATCGGGCTGTCCGGTCTCATCACGCCGTCGCTGGACGAGATGGTCACCGTGGCCAAGGAGATGACGCGGCGACAGTTCACCGTCCCGCTGCTCATCGGCGGCGCGACGACTTCAAAGCAGCACACGGCGGTGCGCATCGCGCCGGCGTACACCGGATCCACGGTGCACGTGCTCGACGCGTCGCGTGTCATCGGCGTGGTGTCGGACCTGTTCGACGACGAGCGCCGGGTCACTTTCGATCGCGACAACCGAGCGCTGCAGGAGAAGCTGCGTGCCCAGCACACGACTTCGAAGCGGCCTGTGCTCACGCTGGCCGAAGCGCGATCGAAGCGCGCGAAGCTCGACTTCAGCGATCTTCCAACGCCTCCGTTCACGGGAGGGCGAGTGGTCGAGCCGACGCTTGCGGAGCTCCGCGAGTACATCGACTGGACCTTCTTCTTCACCGCGTGGGAGCTCAAGGGCAAGTTCCCGGCGATCCTTGAAAGCCCCAAATACGGCGCTGCGGCGCGTGAGCTGTTCAGCCATGGCGAGGAGCTGTTGGACGAGATCCAGACCAAGGGCTGGCTGCGCGCGAAAGGCGTCTATGGATTCTGGCCGGCGCACGCGGATGGCGACGACGTCGTGCTCGACAACGGGGTGCGTTTTCCGATGCTGCGGCAGCAGGTCGACCACGGCGACGACAAGCCGTACTACTCGCTGGCCGATTTCGTTGCGCCGAAGGGCGACCACATCGGCGCATTCGCCGTGACGGCAGGCCTCGGTGTCGACGAGCTGGCGGCCCGATTCACCGCGGAGCACGACGACTATCGCGCGATCATGGTCAAGGCCCTGGCGGACCGGCTGGCTGAGGCGTTCGCCGAGTACCTGCACGAGCTGGTTCGGCGTTCCTGGTACGAGAAGGGGCCGCGGCTGTCCGGCGAGGACCTGATCGCGGAGAAATATCGCGGCATCCGCCCGGCATTCGGCTACCCGGCCTGCCCCGACCACACGGAGAAGCGGACTCTGTTCGATCTTCTCGACGCGCCCTCGATCGGGATGGAGCTGACGGAGTCCTTCGCCATGACCCCGACCGCGGCCGTGGCCGGCCTGTACTTCGCGCACCCCGACTCGAAGTACTTCATGGTCGGCAAGGTCGGCCGCGACCAGGTCGAGGATTATGCGCGGCGCAAGTCGATGCCGGTCGCAGAGATCGAGCGGTGGCTGCGCCCGATCCTCGGCTACGAGGAAGACGAGGTCGCGACCACCTAGGGATCGTCTAGTCCCAGTTCGGTCCTCGCCGTGATCAGGCCGGCACGAGCGGTGGCGGCTCCCCTTCCGATCCTCGCCATGGTCTGCGCGTTCCTGGCCCTGGTCTCACCCTGGACGATCGGCATCCCCCAGGCCCACGCCGACGTGAACTTCGGATTCGAGAACCCCGTGTGCTGGCTGATCCTGATCGCGATGGCCGCCGCGCTCCTTGCCGCCGACGTCCGGGCAGCCGTCGCGGCGGTCCTGGCCGGAGAAGCCCTACTGCTGGGTTGGTTCGCCTGGGTGATGTGGATCGCGGGCACTCCGCGGTACACCGCCCTTGACTTCCCTTTCATCGGCATCGACCTCGTCGGACCGGGGTGGTTCGAAGCCGCGCTGGGATTGCTGGCGGTCGGCGCCACCATCGCCCGCCGCTACCACCAGCAGGAGCTGCCGCAGGGTCCCGAGCTGTGGCTCCTGGCCGCTCTCCCCGGCTTAGGCCTCATCCGCCTCGGCCGCACGGCGCGCGGCGTGATCTGGGCGACCCTCGTGGGGGCGGCGGCGTTCCTGGCCTCGGTCGATTCACCCGTCGCGCCGCTGTTCCAGCCGATCGTCGGCCACTTCGACCTGCCGCCGGCTCCGCCGACGAGAGCCCTTGAATGGATCTTTCTCGGCGGCGGCCTTGTGCTTGCCGCCGCCAGCGTCGTCGACACTGCCCTGGTCAAACGCCGGCATCGTGAACCCTGACGAGCTGACCTAGCGCCGCGAAGCCGCCGCCTGGATCGCTTCCCACACCCGCATCGGGTGGCACGGCATGTCGATGTGGCGTACGCCCAGATGAGAAACGGCATCGATGACCGCGTTCTGAACCGCCGGCGTCGCCCCAATCGTCCCCGACTCCCCGACTCCCTTTGCACCCAGCGGGTTGAGCGGCGACGGCGTCTCCATGTGGAGCGTTTCGATAGGTGGAATCTCACCAATCGTGGGAATCGCGTAGTCGACCAGGCTAGTCGTCAGCGGATTGCCTTCGGCGTCGTAGACGAACTCTTCGTACAGTGCCTGCGCCGCGCCCTGCGCAACCCCGCCGTGAACCTGTCCCTCGACCAGCATCGGATTCAAGATCGTTCCGCAATCATCGACCGCGACGTGGCGCATCAACCGGGCGTCGCCGGTCTCGACATCGACCTCAACCACAGCGACGTGGCATCCGAAAGGAAACGTCTGCCCGTCCTGTTCGAACTCGTCCTCGACGGCCAGTGCCGCCTCGGCGGCGAGATCGGCCCAGCTCAAGGAAGCGCTCGGCACGCCGCGAACACCAAACCCGCCTCCTGCAAACCGTTCGATGTCATCGACGCTCGCCTCGAGCCTCCGCGCCGCCTCCTCGCATGCCTTCTTGATCAGACCGATGCATGCGCCGCGCACCGCGCTGCCGCCGAGCTGCAGCGACCTCGAGCCGTATGTCCCATCGCCGCTCCGCACCTGGTTCGTATCCGACTGCACGATGACGATGCGGTCGATTGGCACGTCGAGAATCGACGAAGCCAGCTGCGCGTAAGCCGTCTCATGGCCTTGCCCGCTCGAGCTGGTGCCGGCGCCGACGGTGAACGTTCCGTCCGCGGAGACACGTGCAGATCCGAACTCAGACGTGAGCTGGACCGCGGTCATCTCCACGTAGCTGCTGATGCCAACTCCGAGCTGAACGCGTTCTCCACGCTCGCGACGCGACTTCTGCTCGCGCCGGACCGACGTGTAACCCACCGCCTCGAGCGCCGCCTCGAGGGCACGCGGGTAGTCGCCGGAGTCATACGTGGCGCCGGTTGCGGTGGTGTAGGGGAATTCGCCGCGAATGAAATTGCGGCGTCGCAGCTCGGCGGGATCCAAACGCAGCTCTGCGGCCAGCATGTCCATCGCGCGCTCGATCATCGAGATCGCCTCAGGGCGACCGGCACCTCGGTAAGCAGAGACGATGGTCGTGTTGGTCAGAGTCGTGCGAGTGCGCACGCGGATCTTCGGGATGTCGTAAACGCCTGAAGAGAGCAGCATCGTGTACCCCGGAAGAGCCGCCCCCAACCCGGCGTCCGCGCCGCAGTCGGCGACGATCTCCAGGTCGAGGCCGACAAGCTTGCCCTCGCGCGACGCCCCCAGGGCCACGTCCTGAACCTGCGCACGACCGTGACTCATCGCCACCATGTTCTCGGAGCGGTATTCGAACCAGCGTACTGGCCTGTCGAGCTTCCGAGCCAGGGCGCACAGAACGCTCTGCTCGGGATACGTCATGAGCTTGGCGCCGAACGCGCCGCCAACGTCCGGCGCGATGACCTGGACCTTCGTTTCGGGCAGGCCAAGCGCGTCCGCGACCTGTGTGCGGACTCGGAACGGCACCTGAGTCGAGGCCCAGATTCGAATTCCGCCATCCACGCCGGGTTGTGCCACCACCGCATTGGCCTCGATGGGCACGGCGGCCAGGCGCTGATTGATGAAACGAGCCGTCACGGTCACGTCGGCGCCGTCCACGGCGCCGGGCTCCCCGACCTCGAAGTCGACGACCAGGTTGTCGTCGCGATCCAGCTGCACCAGGTCCGCATTCGGCTCGAGCGCCTTGATGCTGTCGATGACGGCCGGCATCGGGTCGTAATCGACAAACACGGCCGCGGCCGCATCCACGGCCTGGTCGCGCGTCTCCGCAACCGCCACCGCGATCGCATCGCCCACGAACAGAGCGATTTCGGCTGCCAGCCGCGGACGCGCGGTTACGCTCTCGAACTCGAGGTCTCCAGCGCCGAAAATCCCGACCACGCCAGGCATCGCGGCCGCGACCTCGACGTCCACGTTCTTGATGCGGGCGTGTGCCATGGTCGACCGCACGAACACCGCGTGAAGGCAGTGGTCGAGCCGCACATCGTCCGTGTAGAGACCCGCGCCGGTGACCAGACGTGGGTCCTCCCGCCTCTTGACGACACCGCCAAGTGAAGCGCTGACCGCCATACGGCTAGAGCTCGTCCAGGTTCTCGACGATCGCTTCTTGCGTGGTGCGGGCGATCACGACCACCGCCTCCTCGTCGGAGTTGGCGTTCGACTCGATGTGGTGGACGAACGGCGGCACGTACACGTAATCACCGGGCTTGGTCAGCATCCGCACCTCGTGCCCGTCTTTCGAGTAGATGAACTCTGGGTGGCCGGACACGACGTAGATCCCTGTCTCGCTCTCACCGTGGTGGTGCGGCCCCGACGACACGCCCGGCGCGACATGCGTCTCGCCCATCCAGATCGCCCGGCTGCCCACCGTCTCCCCTGACAGGGCCGCCATGCGTGACATCCCGGCCGTCTGGGCCGTGGCCGATGTGCACTCTTCGGAGGGCACGTGATAGAGCCGTCCCACGGCAGCAACGATACTTCGAGCATGTCGGACCGCGCGCGCGCCTGGGGGGTGGTGCCGCAGTACTTCGGCTATACGGGTGAGACGGTCACCGCAAGCCCGGCCGCGGCCGAGGCGCTCCTCACCGCGCTCGGAGCCCGGACCGAACGCCCGCCGCGAATCAAGCCCTACGACCTTTCCGACGGCCCGTGCGCGCCCGCGCCCGAGCGTGCCTGGGGATGGGCGGTGCAGCTCTACGCCCTGCGCTCGGGCGACAGCTGGGGCGTCGGCGACTTCTCGGACCTGCGCCGCTTCGGCCGTTGGGCGCGCCGCCAGGGAGCGTCGGTCACGCTTCTCAACCCACTCGGCGCGCAGGTGCCCACGCTTCCCTACCAACCCTCTCCTTATTACTCGTCGACCAGGCGCTTCTTGAACGTCTTGTATCTCCGCGTGGAGGAGGTCTCCGGGGCCGAACGGTGCGCCTCGGAGATCGAAACCCTGCGCCGCGCGGCCCAGACCCTGAACGCAAAACGCCTCATCGATTACGACCAGGTCTTCGAGCTGAAGTCGAAAGCGCTCGAGCTCATCTACGCGGCGGCCCCGAATCCACGCGGGCTGCCGTCATGGGTGCGCCAGGAAGGCGACGCGCTGCGCGACTTCGCCACCTTCAACGCGCTGGCGGAAACGCTCGGCCCGGCATGGCGCAATTGGCCCGAGGGCCTTCGGCGACCGGACGGAGTCGAGGTCGAGAGCCGGCGCCGCCGGCTGCACGAACGCATCGCCTTCCACGAGTGGCAGCAGTTCCACGCCGACCGCCAGCTCGAGCGCGCGAGCGCGGAGATCGGCCTGATCGCCGACGTCCCGCTCGGCTTCGCCTCCGACGGGTTCGACGCGTGGCGCTGGCAGGACCTGCTCGCTCCGGACATGCGGGTCGGGGCGCCGCCCGATGAGTTCTTCCAGGACGGCCAGGACTGGGGCGTGCCGGCCTTCGACCCCTGGAAGCTGCGGGCCGCGAGGTGCGCGCCGTTCGTGGAGGCGATCAGGAGCGCCGCTAGACATGCGGCGGGTGTGCGCCTCGACCACGTGATGAGCCTGTTCCGTCTGTTCTGGATCCCGACCGGCATGACGGCATCCCAGGGGGTCTATGTGCGCTACCCGGCGAACCAGCTCCTCGCCCTGCTGGCCGATGAGAGCCGGCGCGCGAACGCGTTCGTCGTGGGCGAGGACCTCGGCCTGGTCGAACCGTCGGTTCGCCGCCGGCTTCATGCAAGGAACGCGCTCTCGTTTCGACTGCTCTGGTTCGAGCGCTCGACGCCGGGGCGGTGGCCGCGGGATGCGGTCGCCGCTGTCAGCACCCATGACCTGCCCACGGTAAGCGGGATCTGGAACCTGACCGAGCCTGAGTACCGCCTGCATGGGCTGCGCCAGAGGCTCGTGGACGTGACCCGCGCGACCGAGGGAACCCCCGCCCTCGAGGTGGCGATGCGGGCGTACAGGGTCCTGGCGCGCACGAGGTCACGCATCGTGCTGGCCTCGCTCGAGGACGCGCTCGGCGTCGAGGAAAGGCCCAACGTGCCCGGCACCACGACCGAGTTCCCCAACTGGCGCCTGGCGCTGCCAGTTCCACTCGAGGAGATCGAGCGATCGGCAGGACCAAGGCGCATCGCCACGGTGATGAGGCGCGCCGGCCGTGCTCTCATAACTTCCAGATGAGCGCGCGCTTTGCCGGCACGATCGGCAACGGCCGGATCCTGGCGCTCCTTGGGCGCGATGGCAGCCTGATCGGGCTCAGGGTCCGGCAGTTCGAGCAGGAGCTCGTCGAGCGTCCGCTGCACGCGGTCATCGTGTCGCCGGCAGGTCGGCGCCGCCTCGGTGGCCGTGGCTGGAAGCACCACCTCGAATACGTACGCGGCACCAGCGTGCTGCGCGTGCTGTCGCGCCACTCGACCGGAGTCAGGGTCGAACGCCGGCTCGCAGCCGTCGGCGATTGCCTGTGCACGGCGTTTCGCTGCGACGGCGCGGCCGATGTGGCCTGGGAGCGGGGCTTGAACGACGTCCTGCCCGAGGCCGGCGTCCGCGCGGACGAGTCGTGGCCGGAGGCGTTCGATCCCCCGCCGCTGGCCGGAGCCACCCGCGCGGCGATCGTGGCTCGCGTCCCCGACCTCGCCGATCGCGCCGCCATCACGGACCTGTATGCCCGGAGCGTGCTGGTGATCGCGCAGCATCACGATCCATCGGGTGGCTTCGCAGCCGCCCCGGGCGAGGACGTCCTCATGGCCCATGCCCTTGATGTTTGCGGCGAGCGCGGTGCCGCGCGCGACTTCTTCGAGTGGGCCCTCGACCACGAGCGCGTCGACCCGCAAATCGCCTGGGCCCTCGAGCGCCACCTCCGCTGGTCGCGCAGCCCAGGGCTGCGCGCGCGCCTGGAGGAGCTCACGGCGGGCATGGGCATCGAGCCGCCGTCGCCGCCCGATGCCGGCACCAGCGCAACGCTCTGGGCCGCGTGGCAGGACGCGGTGGAAGGGCGCCGCGCCGGCGCCATCGCCGCCCTTCACTCGGCCGCGACCAGGCGATCTCCATTGAGGCTGTTTCTCGCCGGCGGCGGCGTCGACCTGCGCGCGCATGCGCTTTTCCTGCTCACCGTGCATGCGCTGATCCCCGCGACGGCGCACGTCGAAGACGGTTTCTTCGAGCACCAGGCGACCGTGCAGCAGCGGCGCCGAGCTCGCGCGCTCTACAGCGGCGCCTTCCACGCGGGGATGCCCGAGCCTGGCGAGCCGCGGCACCTGGTCACGGAGGTGCGGGCGGACCTCGACCCGTCGGCCGTCACCGTCGTCATCCAGGAGCGCCCCGCCGAGTCGATGGAGCCTCTCTCCGCCGGTCCCGGACAGCCGAAGCGGTGGACCGGATCGCTGCCGCCGGAGCCGGCCGGGCAAGTCACCCGCTACCGCATCCAGGTGCGCCGGCCTGATCCAGGAGCCACCCCTCTGTGGGCCACAGATTCCGATCCCAGGCCGGATGGCCAGCTCTTCGCAGCCGAGTCCGATCCGCCGCCGCCACCCGAATGGGTCCGCGACGGGTTGTGCTACCACGTCATGGTCGACCGGTTCGCCAGGCCGGGCGAGAGCCTGCCCGCGCCCGGCGATCCCACGTCGCTGTACGGAGGCACGCTCGACGGCGTCCGCGAGCATCTCGACCACATCGCCGACCTGAGCTGCAACGTGCTGTGGCTCAGCCCGGTGCACAGGAGCCCCTCGCACCACGGCTACGACTACGAGGACTTCCTGGAGGTGGAGCCCCGCTACGGCGGCACTGCGGCGCTGCTTCGCCTCGTCGATGCCGCCCACCGCCGCGGCATGCGCGTGCTGCTCGACTTCGTGCCCAACCACACCGGGCGCGGCCACCATCTCTTCCGCGACGCGGTCGAGAAGGACGGCGATGCGGCCGCCTACTACCGCTTCTGGCAGTGGCCCCACTACTACCGCGCGTTCGGCGACGTCATCACGCTGCCGGAGCTCGACACCGGCAATCGCATCGTGCAGGACGTATTGGTTCGCACCGCCCAGCACTGGTTGACCGCGTATGGAGTCGACGGCGTCCGTTGCGACCACGTCGCCGGGGTCGACCCGGCCTTGTGGGTGGAGCTCCGCCGCGGCCTGCGCGAGGTCAAGCCAGACGCCTTGATCCTGGGCGAGGCCACAGGCACGACGGATTGGCTGGCTCGTTATGCGGGTCGCCTCGACGCGATCTTCGACTTCGACCTCGCCTACTACGTGCGCCAGGCGCTGGCGCGGGGCCGGATGGATGCAGCCGGCTTTGCGAGCTGGCTCGACGAGCACGACCGCGCGTACCCGGGTCTCGCGCTCGCGACGCTGATGGACAACCACGACATGAACCGTTTTCTGTGGATGGCGGATGGCAACGCTGAGCGGGTCAAGCTGGCGGCGACGCTGCTCCTGACGCTGCCGGGAATGCCGGTCATCTATTACGGCACCGAGGTCGGCCTCAGCCAGCGCTACGACGGCGTGATCGAGAACGCCGAGGCGCGCCTGCCGATGCCCTGGGGCGACAGCCAGGACCAGGACCTGCTGGCGCACTTCCAGCGCCTGGGACGGTTGCGAAGCGAGTCGCCGGCACTACGCCGAGGCGTGCGGAGGACTTTGCTCGCGGACGCGGAGGTGTTCGCGTACGAACGCAGCACGGGCGACGACAGCGTGACCGTGGCCCTCAACTTCAGTCAGCGCCCGCAGCGCCGCGAGCTGCCCGGGCTGCAGGTGCCGATCGAGCTGGGACCGCTTGGATCCGCCGTCACGCGACTGGGCACGATAACGGTCGCGAGCTGACCGGCATGTCGTCGATCCTGCCGGTGGTCGCGGCCTTCTCCAGGACGATGTACTCGGCCTGCGCCCACACCAGCGGGCGCGCCGAGCCCGTGGGGCCGCCGCTTTCCTCCCACACCTGCTCTCCGAGCAACCCGTCGGATCCCGCCAGCGACGACAGGGTTCCCATGTAGATGCTGGGGTCGCGGCCGAGCGAAACCGTGTAAAGGCCACGTTCGCCGGTGAGGAGCGGCCAGAGGTGGCCGTGCCCAGGCGGGCCCGAGCCCTCGTTGGTCTCACCGTAGCCGTCGTGCGGATAGCGGTACCAGAGCCTTGTGCCTTCGGCGGTTCCCGATGAGGCTTGATCCACGGCTCGGAGAGTCGCCAGCACCCGTGCATCATTCGGGCACCGAATGCCGAGGCGCACGAGCTCCAGGAAGCTCGGATCGACGATCTCGCGCTGGTCCCAGACGCCGGCGCCGTTCGCCAGGTCGACCAGCTCGCCAGAATCCGGCTTGCCGTCCGGCGTGATGCGGAGGTAATAGACGCCGCCGGCCAGAGGGCCTGTCCTGGTGAAGGTGTCCGCCTCGAGTGAGGCGTCCCAGCGATCGGCTGTGCTTTCCCAGCCCGCGGCTTTGTCAACCGAAGACCCGGTGTGCCGCGACCACCAGACCGCGGCTCGGAGGGAGGCGATCTCCGCCGCCATGGTGGCGGGCGAATAGCCGCCGACCTCCTCCCAGCGCTCCTGCTGCGTGACGGGACCGTTGGCGACGAGGTAATCGGCCGCCCTGGCGATGTCAGGTCCTGATGCCTTGCCCGTCAAACGCGCTGCGAGCAGGATCGCATCGGCGGTCTCGTCGAGCTGACGGCCGGTCCAAACCGGCGCGCCTTCCAGGTTGGTGTTCTGCGGCATGCCGCCATCAGCCTGCTGCTGCCGGCCCATGAATCGAAGCACGTCATAGGCGGTGGAGGTGTCGCCCGCCGCGAGCAAGCCGCCGGCCGCATGGTAAAGATCGCGCGGCCACACCTTGCGGTAGCCGGTGTCGACGGAATCGTCGGTGGCGGTGTCGCCCCATGGCACCGCGAGCGACGCGACGATCGCGCCCGGGTGCTGCTTGTCCTCCGCCATCTTGATCACCTCGGCGCTGTAAAAAAAGTTTGGGCCGGCGGCCGGCGGGGCTCCGGTCAGGCCCGCGGCATAAAGGCGCCAGCCATCGCGATAGTCGAGAAAGCTGCGCTCAGCGCCTTTCTTGAACGCGGCGTCGAGAGCGGCGTCGGCGGCCGCGCGCGTGGTTCCAAAGGCCAGGGCCGTCGTCCAGCCGGCTGAACGCGAGAGCTCCCACGTCAAGGTGACACGGCCCGGCCCTGCCTGCCGGTAGCGATTGGTCAGCGCGCCCTGGTGCAGCTGGTCGTAGCCATCGCCATGCCCCAGGTAGCCCGCGGTGCGTGCGCCCATGGCGGTGTCACCGCCGATCGCGAGCCAGGTTCCGCCTTTGCTCACGTAGCCTCGATCGCCCGCGAAGAAGGCTGTTTGGCCCGTGCCCGACCCGCCGAGGTGAGGGACGAGATACGCATAGAGATGCAGCCGCGAGCTGTCGCCGATCAGCCTTGTGCGCACGAGAACCACCGGGTTCGAACTGTCGGCGGCAAGCTCGGTCACAAGGCTGGAACGGTGCAGGGTGTCGTCGACGCGGAGCTCGTAGGTGAGCGCCCGATCGTCGGTCACGCGCGAGGTCGCGACGCCCTGCCTGGACGCGTCGAAGAAGCTCGTTCCGTCGGTGACCAGGTAGCCGAACTGGCGGAGGTTGTCGCGATCGACCGTCGGGTAGAGCAGATCGGCAAGCGTGCCGTGGACGGCTGTGAACCAAACGGGCGACGCCGTGCTTCGAGCGGTACCGACCGCGTCTTTGCTGCCGCTGGTCCAGTGATCGGGCGCCGTTGCTGAAGCCGGCGCCGTGCCGGCGGTCCATTCGTTTCTCGAGCCCAGGAGGAAGACGAGCGTAGCCATGGCGCCGAGGAACACGAGGCCGACGATGACGACGATCAGCCGCCGGCCCGGCGGGCGCACCACCTAACCCTTGACGCCGCCCACCGTGAGCCCGGACCGGAAGTACCGCTGGAGGCCGAGGAAGAGCGCCATCACCGGGAGCGAGACGATGAGCGAGGCCGCGGCGAAATATCCCCACGGAACGCGGTAGTCGTTCTGCAGACCCCAGAGGCCGACCGGCACGGTGTACGTGTTTTCATCGAGGAGCAGCACAGAGGCCATCACCCACTCGTTCCAGGCCGTCAGGAACATGAGCAGGGCCGTGACCGCGAGCGCCGGGACCGAGAGCGGCAGCACGATGCGCCAGAACGCCTGCGACACCGAGCAGCCGTCGATCAGCGCCGCCTCGTCGAGCTCACGCGGGATCGTGTCGAAGTAGCCCTTGAGGTTCCAGGTGCAGAACACCAACGCGATCGACATATAGGCGAGCACGAGGCCGAATGGAGATCCGACCAGGCCGATGGTCTTGAGGATCAGGTAGATCGGAATGAGCGCCAGCACGGACGGGAAGGCCTGGATGGCGAGAAGCAGGATCAGCGTCATCTGCTTGCCCGCAAAACGAAAACGCGAAAGTGCGTAGGCGCCGGTCGCCGAACCGATGAGGCCCGCGACCATCGTGCCGACCGAGACTCCGAGGCTGTTGCGCAGCCACAGAGGGAACGGGATCTTGGTCCAGATGTAGACGAAGTTGTCCCACGTCGGATGATCGGGCCACAGGCTCAAGGTGAGCGAGTAGAGCGACTGCCCCGGCCTGAACGCCGCCTGCACCACGAAGAACACCGGGAACAACGCGAATATCAGCATCGCGATCAAGAAGGCGTAAATCAGGGCCGGAACCACAACGCGTGAGAGGAATCTCACCGGGCCTCCTCGCGCACCAGGCCGCTGAAGCGAAGGCTCCCGAGCGTGACGCCGAAAAGCATCATGAAGATCACCACGGCAAACGCGGCGATGTAGCCGAAGTTGAACAGCTGGAAGGCTTCGCGGAACGCGTACACCATCACGAACTCGGTGGCTCCCGGTTTGGCCGCGCTGACGAACGGGCCTCCGGTCGTGATCAGGTAAGCGGTGTTGAGCGTGTTGAAGGTCAGGATCGCGCTCAGGACCGTCGCGGGCAGGAGGGCCGGCCTGAGCAGGGGAATCGTGATGGCCCAGAACCTCCGCCATGCCGAGGCGCCGTCTACGGCCGCCGCTTCGTACAGCTCGGTCGGGATGCTTTGCAGCGCCCCGAGGATCACGACCATGAAGAAGGGGTAGGACATCCAGAGATTGGCCAGCACGATCGACCCGAACGCCCAGTTGGGATCGCTCAACCAGGGCAATCCGGCTTGCGGGCCGGCGACCACCCTGTACAGCTGGTTGAAAGTGCCGAACTCGCCGTTGAAGAAGAACTTCCAGACGAGCGCGGTGATGTAGCTGGGGACGGCCCAGGGCACGATGAGCGCCACGCGCCAGAAGGCCTTGAAGCGGATGGCCGGGTGGTTCAGAGCGAGCGCGTTCAGCATCCCGAGCGCGAGGAAAAGCGGGATGCAGATGGCGACGAAGGCAAACGTTCGGGCCAGGACGATGAAGAAGTCGGCGTCCAGGGTCTTGAGCAGACTCTGATAGTTGGTCAGGCCGATGAAGCTGTAGTGGCGGAAGTGATAGAGGTTTTGATTCGTAACCGAGATGAAGATGTTGTAGAGGATCGGATAGAGGCTGATGAGGCCGACGCCGATGATCATCGGCGCCAGGTATGTGACTGTGGTCAGGGCCCTGACCCGGTACATCGGCTAAACCGGAACTGAGGGCGGCGGCAGAGGCCACCGCCCTCGCTTGTTGGTCACCCGACTACTTGAGCTGGGCTACGTTTTTCTCGGCCGCCGATTGGGCGTCTGACAGTGCGGCATCGACCGACTGTTTACCGGTCCACACGGCTTCAAGTGCCTTCGCCACCGGGTCCCACAGCGCCGACATGAAGGGTGTGTTCGGAAGAGGGACGCCATTCTTGACCTGGGCCCCGAATCCGGCGATGTCCGGTATCGCCTGGACCTTGGGGTCGGCCAGGGCGAGCTTGTTGGCTGGGATCTCCCTCGTGGTGAGGACCATGTTCGTCTGGTTGTCCTTGTTGGTGAAGAACTTCATGATGTCGACCGCCAGCGCCGGGTTGGTCGAATAGGCCCCGAGCATCAGGGTCTTGACGCCGACGAATGGCGATGCGGGCTTACCCGCACCCGTGACGACCGGCAAGGTCGCGTAGCCGTAGTCAACTCCCGCCTTCACGTAGTCGGCGACCGACCACGGACCGTTGATGATCATGGCCGCCTTGCCCTCCTTGAAGAGCGTGTCGGCGATGCCATAGTCGACCCCGGCAGGCATTGCGCCCTTGAAGCTGGCGACGAAGTTGAAGCCTGCCTTGGTACCGGAGGTGTTGAGACCGACGGTGCCGTCCGCCTTGACATAAAAGCCGCCCGACCCGTAGATCCACGGCGCCTGGAAATACGCGTCCTTAGGGTTCCAGACCACTCCATACGCTCCAGGATGTGACTGGCTGTAGCTCTTGGCATAGCTGACCAGGTCGTCGGTCGTCTTGGGGATCTGGTCGCTGGTGATGAGCTTCTTGTTGTAGATGATCGTGATCGCCTCGACAGCCTCGGGCATGCCGTAGGTCTTGCCTTCGAAGGTCGCGGCATCGACCGCGGCCTGGCTGTACTGCGACGTCATATAGTCCTTGGACACCCACGTGTCCATGGGCTTGATGGCTTCGAGCTTCACCCACTTACCGATCTGGTCGTCGACCCACGCAACGATGTCGGGACCCTGTCCCGCGCCCGCGGCAGCCGTCACCGCATCGGTGAGGTTCGGCTTGTGGACCAGGTTGATCGTCACGTTCGGGTACTGCTTCATATAGGCGTCGTAGATTGCCTTCTTGGCGTCGAGGTACGTGCCTTCGTAGCCGTGCCAGATCGTGATCGTGCCGCTGCGGTTGACCGTCGTCGAAGTGTTCGATTGGTTGCTGGCGCCGCAGGCGGCCGCGAGCATCCCCACCAACACCACGGCGGCGAGGCCGGCCGAACTGCTCCAGTGCTTCCAGGCGTACACGATCTCCTCCTTGAATACCCACCGCCAGAGAAAGCTGCTGTCCAGCAGCAGCTAAAGCGATTCGGCGCGAATTTAGACCCACCCCCAGGTCCTGTCAAGGACACGATCGTCTTCGCGCGAAAAGCTCGACGCGATCGAGGCTAGTACGATTCGAGCATGATCGAGGCGCGTTCGAGGTTGTCAGGCACCGACCTCGATCACTACTCGCTCGCCACGCTGGCCAAGACCGGCCACGGCGACCCTTCGGGCCTGCCGATGACGGTCAGGGTGCTGCTCGAAGGCCTTCTCCGCCTCGCCGACGCCGGCACGACCGACGAGCAGAGCGTGCGTGCTCTCGCGGCCTGGCCCGCGCCGCCGCCGAAGGAGGCGGAGCTCCCATTCCTCCCCGCGCGCGTCCTGATGCAGGACTTCACCGGCGTGCCGGCGGTTGTGGACCTCGCGGCCATGCGCTCGGCGATGAAGCGGGCCGGCAAGGACGCTGGCAAGGTCGATCCCCTGGTGCCGGTGGACCTCATCATCGACCACTCCGTGCAGGTCGACGCTTTCGGATTCCGAGACGCCTATACGCGCAACATCGAAAAGGAGATCGAGCGCAACCGCGAGCGGTACTCGCTGCTCCGCTGGGCGCAGCAGGCCTTCCACAACTTCTCGCTCGTGCCGCCGGGCATGGGGATCTGCCACCAGGTCAACCTCGAGTACGTCGCCAAGGTGGTCCAGGTGCGCGATGCCGGGGGCCGCAAGATCGCGATCCCCGACACGCTAATGGGCACCGATTCGCATACGACCATGGTGAACGGGCTCGGCGTGCTGGGCTGGGGCGTCGGCGGCATCGAGGCCGAGGCCGCCATGCTCGGCCAGCCCGCGTATCTCGCCACCCCGGTCGTGGTCGGCGTCCGCTTCAGCGGCGCCCTGCCGGCGGGATCGACCGCCACCGACCTCGTGCTCACGCTCACCGAGATGCTGCGCAAGCACGGCGTCGTGGACAAGTTCGTCGAATTCTGCGGCGACGGCCTGTCCAGCCTTTCGGTGCCCGACCGCGCGACGCTCAGCAACATGTGCCCCGAGTACGGCGCCACGTCGGCGCTGTTCCCGATCGACGCTCAAACGCTTCGCTACCTCGAGGTGACCGGCCGCAGCCGCGAGCAGATCGACCTGGTCGAGCGATATGCGAAAGAGCAGGGCCTGTTCCGCGTCGACGGCAGCGGTATACCGAAGTTCAGCGAGCTGCTCGAGCTCGACCTCACGAAGGTCGAGCCCAGCCTGGCCGGTCCGAAGCGGCCGCAGGACCGCGCGTCGCTGCCGCACGTGTGGGAGAGCTTCACGGCCGCGTTCGGCAACGGGCCCAAACCAGATGCCGATGCCCTGTCCAAGCTGTCTGAGGAAGGCGGACCCGTCAACGGCCGCTCCGGGGTGGCCGTGGCGGCGAAGCCGGCCAGGAAGCTCGAGGACGGCTGCGTCGTCATCGCCGCCATCACCAGCTGCACGAACACCTCCAACCCGTCGGTGATGGTCGCCGCCGGGCTGCTTGCGAAGAAAGCGGTCGAGCTCGGCCTCGAGGTCCGCCCCTATGTCAAGACCAGCCTCGCGCCGGGGTCGCGCGTGGTGACGGACTACCTGCAGACCGCCGGCTTGATGGAGCCGCTCGAGAAGCTCGGGTTCTACCTGGTCGGCTTCGGCTGCACCACCTGCATCGGCAACTCGGGTCCTCTGGCCACGCCGGAGATCGAGGCCGCCGTCGTCAAGGAGAACCTGAGCGTCGTGGCGGTGCTTTCAGGCAACCGCAACTTCGAGTCGCGCATCCACCCGCTCGTGAAGGCGAGCTACCTCGGCTCGCCACCCCTCGTGGTCGCCTATGCGCTCGCGGGCACCGTCAACATCGACCTGACCAGAGACCCCGTCGGCGAGACGCGCGACGGCAAGCCCGTGATGCTGTCGGAGCTGTGGCCCTCGCAGGCGGAGGTCAACGAGGTCGTCCAGCGGTGCGTGCAGCAGGACATGTTCAAGCGCGAGTACTCGCGCATCTTCGACGGAGACGAGCACTGGAAGCAGATGACCGCGCCGACCGGCCCCATCTTCGAGTGGGACCCGCAGTCGACCTACGTCAAGGAGCCGCCATACTTCGAAGATTTCGGGCCGCAGCCGAAGCACCTCACCGACATCGAGGGCGCGCGAGTGCTCGCGGTGCTCGGGGATTCGGTCACGACCGACCACATCTCGCCGGCGGGCGCAATCCCTGCCGACAGCCCCTCAGGCCGCTACCTCATCGAGCATGGGGTGCAGAAGCCGGACTTCAACAGCTACGGGTCGCGGCGCGGCAACCACGAGGTGATGATGCGCGGCACGTTCGGCAACATCCGGCTGCGCAACAGGCTCGTCGAGCGGGAGGGCTACTGGACGCGCCACTTTCCCGGCGACGAGGAGCTCACCATCTATGAGGCGTCGGAGCGCTATCGCGCGGAGGGTGTGCCCCTGATCGTGATCGCGGGCAAGGAATACGGGTCGGGTTCCTCACGCGACTGGGCCGCAAAAGGCCCCCTGCTGCTCGGCGTGCGAGCGGTGATCGCCGAGAGCTTCGAGCGCATCCACCGCTCGAACCTCGTGGGGATGGGCATCCTGCCGCTCGAGTTCGCACTGGGCGAGAACCCGCAGTCGCTGGGCCTGACAGGTCGCGAGCAGTTCACCATCAAGGGCATCGACGCGATCACGCCCGGGCAGGCGATCGAGGTCGAGGCAAGGTCCGACGACGGCGAGACGACCACGTTCAGGACCCACGCGCGCGTCGACAACGACACCGAGGTGGGCTACATGCATCACGGCGGCATCCTGCCGCTCGTGCTGCGGGAGCTGGTCGCCCAGAAGTGATGGCGAGGCGCCGTCGCATGATTGCCAACAGCCTCGTCGCCATGGCGGTGGGCGCGGTGGCGTTCGGTGCGGTGGCGATGGGGGCTGTGGCTGTCGGCCGCCTCGTGGTCGGCAGGGCGCGTTTGCGTCACGTGGAGATCGAGGAGCTGCTTGTCCACCGGCTCACGCTGCCCGGCCGCGACCAGGATGTGACCTAGCCCAGGCGGCTATCGCTCAGGCGGCTGCGTCGTCCGTGCGGATCGGCTGCCGGCGCTCGTACCCACACTCGGGACACTCGTAGAGCCCCACCACCGTGTCAGGGCGCTCGGAGTCGGAGTGCAGCGTTCGAAGCTGCATCTGCACCGCGGAGTCGTGGCGCTCGCATGCGGGCGCGTCTTCGTGGCTCACGTCTCCAAGATTACGCACTGCGTCGAAACGGGCCTAGTGCCCACTCCACAACGGGTGAGCCCAAACCGTTGTCCCCCGCGCACACACATAATGTTGAGCATGGCCACCAAGAAGGCCGCGGACGAACTCGCCGAGCCCCGCCCCACCGTTCGCGAGGCGATGCGCTTTGGCGCCTTCGCCACAGCGAAGCTGGTGGCGGGCGCCGAGGGTCTCGACCGCCCCATCGAGTGGGTGAGGATGATGGAGACACCCGAGATCAAGCCGCGCTCGGGCGACCTCATGCTCACGACCGGGTTTCCCATCAAAGACGACCACGACGCGCAGGTCCGCCTCATCTCCCGCATCGCCGAGAGCGGCGGGGCCGGCCTCGTGGTGCGGCCTCACCCGTACCTGCGCAAGCTGTCGGCCGAGATGATCACGGAGGCCGACAGGCTCAACGTGCCCGTCTTCACCATCAGCGCCGATGTCCAGATGATCGACCTCATGACGCCGCTGCTGGAGCGGATCATCAACGCCGAGCACTGGCGCCTGAAGCGCTCGCTCGACATCCACCGCCGCTTCACCGAGCTGGTGCTCGACGGCAAGGGCGTCAACGAGATCTGCCGCACCCTGGCGGACCTGCTCGAGAGCGCGGTGGTGATCGAGGACGCGAGCTTTCACCTGCTCGCGCACGCGGGCGGCGGCGGCGATCCGCATCGCAAGGAGACCATCCAGCGCCAGGGCACGCCCCAGCGCGTCCTCTTCGATCCGCAGATCCAGCGCATGCTCCGTGAGCTCGAACAGAAGCGCGGCCCGGTCAAGGTCCCTGCCTTCCCGCATGTGGGCATGTCGCGAGAGCGCCTGATCGCTCCGATCCTGGCCGCCAACCAGGTGCTCGGCTACATCTCTGTGCTCGACCACCCGCCGCACCACGAGGAGCTCGCCTTCATGGCGATCGAGCAGGCGGCCCTGGTCCTGGCGCTGGCGATCGCCAAGGAGCGCGAGCTCGCCGACGTCGAGGGCCGAGTTCGCGGCGAGTTCCTGGAAGACCTGCTGCACGGCACTTACGGCGATGACGCGGCCGCCCAGCGCCGAGCGCGCCATCTCGGCTACCCGTTGCACGGGAACCACATCGTGATGCTCGTCGACATCGACGACTTCCGCGGCTTCAACCGGGCCCGCCAGGTTTCCGAGGATGCGATCCAGGCCCTCAAGCGCGAGTTTCTGAGGCGCGTCGCGGGAGTCGTGCGGGCCAGCTACCCGCGCGCCCTGGTGCAGGGCCGCTCCGACAGCGTCGTCTCGCTGCTCCCGCTGGGCACCGAGCCGGGCGACCACCAGGCACGAGGCCACGCGCTCGGCATCCAGGTGCGCGAGACCATCGCCGACTGGAAGCCGGGTTTCACCGTGTCGGTCGGCTTCAGCGGGCCCACCGAGGCGCCGGCGGGGGTCGCCGCCGCACAGCGCGAGGTGGTGTCGGTGATGGACTCGCTCGCGCGCTTCAAGCGATGGGGGCAGGTCGTCGCAGTGCCGGAGCTCGGGCTCACCGGCCTGCTCGCGGCCGTGACCGATGAGCGCCTGGTCGACTACAGCCGCCGCCACCTCGGACCGCTGATGGAGCACGACAGCTCGCGCAAGGGCAGCCTCGTGTCCACGCTGCGCGCCTATCTCGAGACCGGCGAGCAGCAGCAGGCGGCGACGCGGCTGCGAGTGCACCCGAACACGCTTCGCTACCGGCTCGACCGCATCCGCGAGATCAGCGGCGTCGACCTGGAGGACCCCGAGACGCGCCTCAACCTCGCCGTGGCGCTCCGGGTCCAGGCCCTGCTGGGTATGTGAGGACGGCATAACCGTTCGCCACTTCCTTTGTCGCTAGCGCACTAGCCCGATCAGGCGTCAACCGGTAGCCTTCGCAGCAGTGCCCCCAACACTTGCTTCCACGCGCCGCGCCTGGCCGGGGAACTTGCCTGGCGATCGGGCGGCGTGCGGCATGGGCTTCGTGGCCACGCCCGGCCTGGGCCATGAATCGGTTGCGCTCGGGGTGCAGGCGCTGGCGCGCCTCTCCCACCGGGGCGGCCTCGACGCCGACGGCAAGAGCGGCGACGGCGCCGGGCTGCTGATCCAGGTCCCCCATCGGCTCCTGGGCGGTGAGGTCGCGGTGGCCGTCCTTTTCGAGTGGGACGATCGAGCCCGCGCGATCGTGGCGGAGTGCATCGCCGAGGCCGGCCTTTCGCTCGTGGACTGGCGCGCCGTCCCGGTGGACCCGGACAGCCTGGGCGAGCGCGCCCGCGCGACCATGCCCGCGGTCTGGCACGGCCTCATCGCCCGGCCCGACCTCGAGCCACAGGAGTGGGAGCATCGCCTATATCTCGCGCGCCGAAACGCCGAGCGACGGGCCGCCGGCGAAGGCGTGCGCATGTATCTCCCGTCGTGCTCCAGCCGGACGGTCGTCTACAAGGGCTTGATGGCCGGCACCTTGCTCGCCGACTTCTACCTCGACCTGCGCGACGAGTCGTGTGAGAGCCGGCTGGCCGTCTTCCACCAGCGCTACTCGACCAACACCATGCCCGACTGGCGCCTCGCGCAGCCTTTCCGGCTGCTCGCCCACAACGGCGAGATCAACACGATCACGGGCAACCGCGCGTGGATGCGGGCGCGCGAGGCCGAGCTGGAGCCGGAGCTGCGGGGAGTCGTGTGGCCGGAGGGCTCGGACTCCGCCTCGCTCGACAACGCCCTCGAGCTGTTGGTCCGGCGCGGCTGGGAGGTGTCGGAGGCGCTCATGAGCCTCGTCCCCGACGCCTGGGAAGGTCGCGGCGACCTCGCCGGCCCCGTGCGCGACTTCTACCGCTACCAATCGATCCGCTTCGAGCCCTGGGACGGGCCGGCCGCGCTCGCGTTCAGCGACGGTGAGGTGGTTGGCGCGGCGCTCGACCGCAACGGCTTGCGACCGCTGCGCTGGCAGCGCACGCGCGATGGGCTCGTGGTCGCGGCGTCCGAGGCCGGGGTGGTGACCATCGCGCCCGGCGAGGTCGTGGAGCGCGGACGGCTCGGTCCCGGCCAGATGCTGCTCGTCGACACGCGCGACGGATCGGTGTTGAGGGACGCCGAGGCCAAGGAACGCGCCGCCGCGCGCCACGACTACGGCCTGCTCGCCGACCGGATCCTGGTCCCGGTCGAGCGGCGGCACATCGAGGTCGAGGCTCTCGAAGACCTCGAGGGTCAACAGAAGCTCCACGGCTGGGGTAACGAGGATGTGAAGATCGTGGTTGCGGCCATGGCGGAGACGGGCGCCGAGCCCGTGTACTCGATGGGCGACGACATCCCCATCGCGCCGCTAGGCCGCACCCCGCGCCGTCTCTACGGCTACTTGCGGCAGCGTTTTGCGCAGGTCACCAACCCGGCGATCGACCCGCTCCGCGAGAAGGCCGTCATGTCTCTCCGGATTCTGCTAGGCGCCCGCCGCGGCACGCTCGAGCCAGAGGGCGGCGCGGATCGCGAGCTGCGGCGAAGACACCACCCGGCGATCCCCGGCACCCCAACCTTGCTGGAGCTCGAATCACCCGTCCTGGGACCAGCTGAGTTGGCGCGGGTGCTCGAAGACGCGACCGTCCTCGACGCGACCTACGGGCCCGGCGAATCTCTGCGCGGCTCCCTGCTGCGTCTGTGCCGCGAAGCCCTCGACGCCACGGGCATCGTCGCCCTCAGCGACCGCGGCGCCGGCCGGCACCGTGTTCCGATCCCGATGGCGCTGGCGGTGGGCGCGGTCCACGAATCCCTCCTGGCCAAGGGCCAGCGAATGGAGAAGGATGTCATCGCCATCGCTGGGGACGTCGTCGACGTGCATGATGTGGCTTGCCTCATCACCCTCGGCGCCAGCGCGGTCCACCCCTACCTGGCGCTGGCCACGGCCACGGCGTCGTCCGAGGGAGGCGACACCCGCTATCGCAAAGCCCTGGAGGCCGGCCTGCTCAAGGTCATGGCCAAGATGGGGATCTCGTGCGTCGACAGCTACCGCGGCGCGCAGGTCCTCGAAGCGCTGGGCCTGGGGGCTGAAGTGATGGAGCTGTGCTTCCCGGCCGTTCCGTCCCACATCGGCGGCGCCGACCTTGCCGCCATCGAGAGCATTTCGCACCGGTTGGCCGAAGTTGCCGCTCTGCCCGACCACGGGCGGGTTCGCTTCCGCAAGGCGGGAGAGCACCACGCGTACAACCCGCTGGCGGTCCGCGCGGCCCAGAAAGCCGCGCGCGAAAACGACCACGACGCCTACCTCGACTGGCGCCGGCTCTCGAGCATGGGCGAGCCGCAGTCGCTGCGCGACCTGCTGCACATCAACAGTGCTGCGCGACCGATGGCGCTCGAAGACGTCGAGCCCGCCGATGAGATCGTCAGGCGCTTCGTGAGCACCGCGATGTCATTGGGCGCGCTGTCGCCGGAGGCGCATGAAGCGCTGGCGATCGCCATGAACCAGATCGGCGCACGATCCAACTCCGGCGAGGGCGGCGAAGACCCCGCGACATACGACGACACCGACGGCGGCCGCCGCGACAATCGCGTCAAGCAAGTTGCGTCCGCTCGGTTCGGCGTCACACCGCGCTACCTCAAGCGCGCGGACGAGCTGGAGATCAAGATCGCGCAGGGCTCGAAGCCCGGCGAGGGCGGCCAGCTGCCCGGGCTCAAGGTCACGAACCTCATCGCGCGCTTGCGGCATGCGCAACCCGGGATGCAGCTGATCTCTCCGCCCCCGCACCACGACATCTACTCGATCGAAGACCTCGCCCAGCTCATCTACGACTTGAAGACCGTCAACCCTCGCGCGCGCATCGGCGTCAAGCTCGTTTCAGAGGCGGGCGTCGGCACGATCGCCGCCGGCGTCGCCAAAGCGCGAGCCGATTACATCCTCGTTTCCGGCCACGACGGCGGCACGGGCGCGTCGCCGCTTTCGTCCATCAAGAATGCAGGCGTGCCGTGGGAGCTGGGACTGGCCGAGACGCAGCAGGTGCTGGTGGCAAACCGCCTTCGGGAGCGCGTCAGCCTGCGCACCGACGGCGGCCTGCGCAGCGGCCGCGACATCGTCATCGCGGCCATGCTCGGCGCCGAAGAGTTCGGATTCGGTACAGGTGTGCTGGTCGCGCTCGGCTGTGACATGGCGCGCCAGTGCCACCTCAACACGTGCCCGACCGGCATCGCCACCCAGCGTGAAGACTTGCGCGCGAAGTTCGAGGGGCGGCCCGAGCATGTGATCAACCACCTGTTCCATATCGCCGGCGAGGCGCGCGTGCAGCTCGCCGCGATGGGCGTCGCCAACCTCGACGACGTGGTGGGCAGGGTCGACCTGCTCGAGCAATCGGGCGGATCCGAGCTCGACCTCTCATTCATCCTCGGCGCCACCGATAGGGCGCAGCCCCGCCGCCGCGCGTGGGCTCGCAATGGTGATGCGCCCGCTCCGCCGCCGCCGAGCGGGATCATCGACAACTCGAAGCGGACCGTCGGCGCGGCCCTGGCTTCGGGCGAGTCGCGCCAGTATCGCGGCAGCGCCGGGCAGAGCTTCGGCGCCTTCATCGACGAGGGCGTGGAGCTGATGCTCGAAGGCGAGGCCCAGGACTACGTCGGCAAGGGGATGGGAGGTGGGGTGATTGCGATCCGGCCGTTCGCCGACGACATGTCCCCTGACCCTGTCCTGGCCGGCAACACCATCTGCTACGGCGCCACCGGCGGCCGGCTGTTCGTCGCCGGCCGGGTCGGGGAGCGTTTCTGCGTGCGGAACTCCGGCGCGATGGCGGTGGTCGAGGGAGCGGGGGATCACTTCTGCGAATACATGACCGGTGGGGTGGCGGTCGCGCTGGGCGCGGTGGGCTGGAACGCCGGAGCCGGGATGACCGGAGGGGTCGCCTACATCACCCACTGGCAGCAGCTCAATGCGGACAGCGTGGTCGCGCGCGAGGTCCCCGAAGAGGACGAGGGCGAGCTCCGCTCACTCATCGAGGAGCACCACCGCCGGACCGGCAGCCCGCGTGCAGCGGCGCTGCTGGCTGATTGGCGTTCGGCGATTGGGCGGTTCCGCCAGGTGGTTCCGGTGGCGCGGCTGCAAGCCGAGGCGACGCCGGACACGGCCGCTCAGCCTGAGGCAAACGCCCCCAAAACCGCCGCCTGACGGGGCGCCTCTACTTCCCTCGCGCTCAGCCCTTGACGCTGCCCACGGTCACGCCCTCGATGAAGAAGCGTTGGAAGGCGATGAACAGCGCGACCACCGGAAGGACGATGAGTGTGGAAGCCGCCATCAGCAGGTTGTAGGACACGTCATGCTCCTGGCGGTAGAACTGCAGGCCAATCGAAAGCGGGTACTTCGTCTCGTCCTGTAGGTAGAGCAGCGGGGCCAGGAACTCGCCCCAAGCAGCCACCGCCGCGAAGATCACGACCACAGCCACC
>Ga0070697_100000269_pt1 | contig 42444 bp, 66 predicted proteins | sample KBSK1501metaG_FD_65475 | JGI IMG/M metagenome (GOLD analysis project Ga0070697, IMG submission 65475) | Corn, switchgrass and miscanthus rhizosphere microbial communities from Kellogg Biological Station, Michigan, USA - KBS K1-50-1 metaG | ecosystem: Host-associated > Plants > Roots >... | reverse complement strand
TTAATATGTTTTAAAGAACGGCAGATTTATTACTTAAAGCGCGACTGCTGAGAGATACAATGCAGGCCGCCGTCGAGGCTGAGGTTGAGGACTGGACAATCCCAGTGCCAAAGACAAACAAAAAAATCGTCATCCCGCCGGAAACACGTTTCCAAAATGTAAAGACATACATCGCCCAAAAAATGCGCAACAGCGAAAGCACCGGCGCGACCTATTCGATGGCACTGCTGGCACTCCAGCGCTTCCTGGTAGTCTATTTTCCCGCTTACAATATTGAAACCGTTCTTGAGCCCCTGCAGAAAAAAGAGCTTGATGTGTACAACATGCTTGACGAATATGTCGGCTATTTGCTGACGGACGAAGAAGACTCGGCCGCCACCGTGCTGACGTACATGTCCGGCATCAAGGGATACATGGCCAAGTTCGATGTGGACATCACCGACGCAAAGTTCCGGAGCAAGGTGACAATGCCCAAGATCCGCAGAGAAGACGAGGCCGCCATCGATGTCGCAGATGCGCGCAAGATCCTGCTTGCAATCAACAATCGTCGCCTGCGGCCATATTGTAAAGTCGATGCCGGGGGTTTTGGCTTTCGGCCGGTTGAGGGCCTTGCGATTCAGAACGGCAACTGGGACTTTGAGAGCAGGCCCGTCAGCTGCTACATGAAGGCGCAATTTGCGAAGAACAAACTGCCACGCACGATCTATTGCAGCGACGAGTCGGCAGAGGAGGTCAAGGCCTGGCTGCGCTTCAAGTACGGCTCTGACGAAATTGGCAAGATCGTAAAAGAGTTTCCAAACGACTATACGTTTGCGGTCCGCCAGGATGCCGGGCCAGACGGGATGTACACCGGAGTAGAGACGGAATTCCAGAGCGTGCTGCGCTCAATAGGGATGTGCAAGCTTCGACCGGAAGACGAAAAGAAGGAGGGCAGGGCTGGCAGGCGCCACATGGTCACGCTCTATTCGTTCAGGCGCTTGGTGAAGACGCTGACAGAGGACGCGACGACGCATTCTTATTCTGAATACATCCTCGGGCACAAGAAAAGCCCGTACTACGCCAAGAAAGAGCCGGAGCGGGCCCAGCTCTGGTTCGAGCGATGCATGCCTGTGTTCACGTATTTTGATTACAGCGGGCTCGAGCAAAAAGTGGCGGAAAAAGACAAGCGCATCAAACACGTCGAAAATCAGATGCAGGCGCAATTGGATGATCTGACCCGGTGGAAGGAGCAGTGGATGGCAAACATGGACGCAAACCCGGAGCTGGCCGCGCAATATTTTCACGCGATGCGCAAGAAGCAGTTAGACAAAGTCTAACCAAAGTTAATTTTGAAGTTAACTTGCATGTTAATGTAAGCGCTCACGTGTATGCCGGGCAAGGTCTAGGTAATGGTCTTTGTCAACCGAAGCCGACTAATCCCAACGACTATACCAAACACAATAGCAGGAATGAATAAGAACCCGATTGGAAACTCGGGTACGACATTCAGCCCAAGGATCTCTACACGAGTTGTTCCGTCCGGTATCTTGATTTTCATGTTAGTTGCATATTCCTTCATACTTTCAGCTGCGTTGTAATTGGCATCCATAATAATATTGAAATTCTGATGTACTTCCGCGGATAGTGACTCCCCATTGTTATTTGTGACTGCTGTGATCTTGCCATTTATCAACCCGCGAGGGATATCCACTTCGAGGCTACCAGCCTTCCCCGTAACATCGATGTAAATAGATTTGTTGGGGTTTATTTTGAAAGAATTGACAGTCAAATTCATGCTTGAACCCTTGATCAGGTACTCGTTGCCATCTAACTCTGTTGATAGTTTGAATTGAATTGGTAGAACCTTGGCAGGACCGGGCTCCCTGACGCCACTAAGGAAATACTGGGTCTCGGCTTTATTGTCACTGGAGATATGGACAATGCGGTAATAGCCGGTCGGTAGATCCTTACCTTGCGCAAAAAAGATGTAACTGAAGGAGCCGTCTTCTCTGGCATCAAATTGTAAGCTGCCTACACCGGCATTTTCTGGGCTATATACAATGAATGCCAACATTGGCATTTTTTCGCCAGGATCAAGTATTACTCGGCCAGTAAATGTGATCCTATCTCCAATATTATAGGAGGATTTGTCGGTCCTCAGATCGGTGAGACTATAAGCTGATGCACTACCTGAGTAAGAAGGAATTGCAATCAAGATTACTGCAGTAATGATCCCAATAATGGTCAGGGCTAATTTTCCGGCTTTCACTCCATAATTGCTTCCCCCTAGAGTGTATATCAGCAGCCATGCCAGATACCCGTGGAAATGTGAAGAATTCTAGCGCTTTGGTGCCGTCGGGGGCCGCTTAACATCCAGCTTGGCCACTTCCTGTAGTGCCCAAGCAAAGTGTGTGTGCACACAGTCGGTAGTGCGGTCAACATCACATCGCAGCTCTCCGTCAACCACACGGACATCCACAAGCCCCCGCTTCTCTGTATCCTTCAATACAATGACATTGGGCTCTTGTAGATCGTCAAGGCTGAGATGCGGCGCATATCGCTCCAAGAATCTGTCTTTCTCAACCATCATCCGCAAGGCCTCGTTCACATAGTTTTTAACGAAATAACGCTTCTGCGCAGCCTTCTTTTTTATTTCCTCATAGACTGCTTTGTCGATGTCAACGGTGACTGTCTGGGCCTCGCCTTTTGGCGCATTTTCTGACATCTGCTGACATGCATAAGCATGCCTACATTATAAAAGCATGTTGCCCGATTTCCTGCCCGAGCACGGTATAGCATGCCCGAGCATGCAAAGTATAAATAAAAGCATGCTGTAGGATGTTCCAGCATGTCCGTAAAAACATCTTTGACGACTGACATGATGACCAGTTGCCGACTTTCGGTTCTGGCCGACCTCGAGCAGCGCGGCAAGCTGGATGAGCTCCGTTTTCTGATAAAGGGGCGGGTGAAGGAGCTAAAGATTTCCGAAAAGGAATTCGAGCGTCTAGTCCAGAAGAGGCTGGCACAGGAGAAGGAGGTTCCAGCCTGATGGCTCCGATTGCAAAGCGCGTGAGCAAGAAGCTCCAAAAGCTCATCGATGAGGCTAACAGCACTTTTGGCAGGGCCAAGGGGCTCGTCGCCAAGGCCTACAGGCTGGCGCTTAGTGAAGGCTACTCTCCCCAGGAAGCCAAGGCCCTTTTGATTGATAAAATTACGCTATTCAGCCAGCGAACGATTTACAGTTACCTGCCCGATGAAGCGAAGGATCAATCGCAGAGAAACAGAAGGCTCGGCCATCCTACCCGAAATCCGGTTGCAAACTTGCAACCAATTGTTTCCGAAGGAAACCAAGCAGTCGAGAGTGCGACAATTCTCTCGAAGGAAGCCGCCGAGCAAGTCATCCGTGACACTCGCGAAACCATTATCCCAAGCGAGCCGGAGGCCGGGTCCGCTGTTACAAGCCCGGCCCCGGACAGATCCAAGGATGAGAAGCTGGCCGCGCAGGCAATCGAAATCAAGAACCTGCACGCGGCACTCGCAGAGATCCATGGCAACATCGAATCGGTCCCGGCCGTCAAAGAACTAAGGCATGAGCTCCTGCATGAACGGGACCGCAACGCGCAGTTAAGTGAAGTGATCAGGGAGCAAGGCGTCGGATTTCAAAAGGCTACCGTAGTCGCAGAGTCCAGGCGCAAAGTCATGATGAACAAGAAATTCGTCGGAAGCATCTTCCAGATTAATGCCAACTATGGCAAGGTCCTGGACTATGATATCGAGCTCATTACGGAAGGCGACAGGGTCGCTGAGATCAACAACAAGCCAATCATGAAGCAGGAGATGAAAGCTTGACAGAATCGCCAAGGCACGCGAACACAATCAGGAAAATCAAGACTTGCCTCATCGAACTTCGAGCATCAATCTGGGAGAATAGCGACGAGCGCGGAGTCGGAGGTTGGAAGCTGCCTCCAATCATGTTCCGTCATCAAATTGTCGAGTTCACGCTGGACATCTTTGCAAGGCTTGCCAGCGGAGCCATGGTTGTTTTCGAAGTTGATTATCAGATGAAAGGTTCGCCCAAGGCGGCGAGCAAGATGCTGCAGAGGGATGCAATACTCAAACAATTTGGCATTACCACTATTCGATTAACGCCCAAGATGGTCGATGGGATGACTGCTGCGCATCTGCAGGAGGAGATCGACTACTGGCTGCTTGGCAAGCGGCCGCTGGAGGCTATGACGTGATGATGGTGTTAGCAATCGGACAGACGATAGCGGCGCACCAGGACCATGTAAGCAAAGATATCCGCGATATTCACTGCGCGTGGTGCGCCTACTCGGCAGAGTTGGACGGCGATAAGCAATTTCTAAAAAAAGTGCCACGTCAGACGATGGCAATTCTGCCTTCAATCAGGCAAATCGCAGAAGGAAAGCGAGGATGATATCGATGTCAAAGAATTCGCGATTAGCCGATGCTGTTGCAACCGAGGACAACTTTGCAATAGAGAAGACAGCCATAGACTCTTTCCATGGCAAGACGAGATTCTACTGCAGAGATTGCCGGGAATGGGTGCCAGTCGCATTCCACCACAAGGGCAAGATGCGCAGCCCCCATGACTCCAAAGAAATCATTTACGTCGATTACCTGGCTGACGAGCTCGACCACACGCTCTTGGAGATGAGCCATTGACGATGAAAAAGTTTGAAATTCCGTATAAACTAAAGGCCAACCAGTACTTCAAGCTGGCCAAGGCGACAGGCTGGGATGCGCACACAGGCAAGACCATCAACTACCGCGACAGCATCGGCAAGGTCGTTTCAGTTCCCTGCGCTATTTCAGACCCGGAACAGATTCAGCTCTGCAGCCAGACAGTCATTCATGCCACAAAGGACCCGCTGTACTGGCTCTCCAATGTCGGCCTTCCATGCTCGCTGTTCGTTGTTGAAGGCGAGGAAGTGATCCATGATGACGAAAAGGCTGGCTTTCAGAAATTCAAGATCGTAAAGGAAATCCCGTCGAGCAAGTTCGACGAGTTGTTAGGCTTCAAGTATAGCCAGGCGATTGCGCCCTTTGACCCGCGGACAGTCACGCCGCCGCTGAAGATTGACGACAGGATAATGAAGGAGCTCAAAATCTGGGATTCTGTCAGGGGTTCTGTCAGGGATTCTGTCTGGGATTCTGTCAGGGGTTCTGTCAGGGGTTCTGTCTGGGATTCTGTCAGGGGTTCTGTCAGGGGTTCTGTCTGGGATTCTGTCAGGGATTCTGTCAGGGATTCTGTCAGGGATTCTGTCTGGGATTCTGTCTGGGATTCTGAGGCCGCGTACATTGGCACGCTATTTCCGACCGTCACTGAATGGAAGTATGTCAAACACGCTCCTGGCGAATATCCCTTCCAAAGTTGCGTGAATCTGCTCAAGCTCGGGCTCGTGCCTGCCTATAATTCGTATGACAAGATCTGGTACCTGTGCCATCCCAAGAAGGATTCAAAGGCTGATATTCTCTGGCAGGGCCCGCTCGAACTTGCGAGGAGTGTGAAATAGTTGGCAAAGAAAGAACTCATGTTAGAGATCAAGTGCGCCGGTGACAACTGCCGCCGAATGGTCGAAGTCAAGGCCGATGTCGGATTGTCGCTTGACATGTTCAAGTTCAGCTGTGATGCCTGCGGGCTGCAGACAAAGACCCAGAAGGATTCGAAGAAATCGTCGCATGTGCGAAAGATGCTTGACGGCCAGGTCAAGCTTGTAGACGAAACGCCGGAGGAGTCTAATTGAGCTCGTCAGATAAGGCCTCATCTGTACCTGACGAGGATCGGCTCTTGCCGCTGGGTCAGTTTAGCCCACGGCAGGAAGCCGTTTCCTATCTCTTGCGGATGGCTCTGCCTGCCCCGATCGTCAACATTATGGACCAAGATATAGCGCTTCTGATCAAGAGGACCATCGAGGAGCATGTCGTCGACGGGCAGCACTGGATGCAGGCGCACGGCGATCGGCTCAGGCGCATCGAGATCGAGGAAACAAATGTCGACACTACTGTCCTTTTCATTTTAGAATGTAGTAGCTGTCACAAGGACGCGGTTTTCACTGCAGAAGGTCCTAACGACGAATATCCGGATCCGCTCTGCGAAAAGTGCGAGGCTGGAGAAGAATGAGCCAGCAACAAGAGAGCGAATTTGAAATCATGGACGCGCTGGACGAGCAGCAGATCGTCGACGAAATAAAGGGCCACGTCCTCGAGCAGTTCTTCTATGAATTCACGCAGGGGAACAAGCAGGTAGTCGGCATCAGCTACGCCGGAATAAAGAGCGTGTGCCAGAAACTATCGAATGACGGCCATCCGATCAGCATCGAAGAGATGCATGTCGACGTCGGGCCTGAAACGATTTCCGCCCTGGCATGCGCTGTCGATCTCACCACCAAGGAGAAGCGCTGGGGCGCTGCCGAGGCCAGCAAGACCATAACTTTTTTCGATTACAGGGACAAGACGGAAAAGACCAAGCCGAACCCGTTTACCCGCGCAGTCGCAGTCAGCAAGGCCCAGCGCAACGCGATGCGCAACTTTGTGCCAGAGGTCGTTATCCAGGAGGCCTACAAGGAATGGAAGGCCAAGAAGGGTCAGCAACAGACAGAGAAGCCGGTCGTAATGACTGCAGCCGAGCTTCAGGCAAGGGAAGCGGCGAAGAACTTTGACAAGCGCGTCGTGTGCCCAGACTGTCAGGCGCGCTTTAGCACGTTTGAAAAAATGACCTCTCATAGGAAGGAGAGCCATAGCCAATGATATCTTTCACACTCATGTACGGGGAGCTCGGGCCCTGCATTTCGCGGGATGCTTCCGTTTCGCGTGACACAAAGGAGGTGCCAGGCTGAACAGCGCTGCCCGTGGCGCTCTAAAGCAATCGCGAAATGAAATCACTACAACAGAAAATTAGAGTAACGAAGGAAAAGATCCACAGGGTCAAGATCTGGCTGCGCCGGACAGAGAAGGCAGTCGAAAAGAAGGCGCAGAAAGTCAAGACGCAAAAAGAAATGCGAGAAATAGCAAGGGGTCGGGCACTGATCGCAAAGAACTGGCGCGACATCAAGGAATGCGAGAAGGAGCTCAAAGAGATCGAGCAGACGCAGAGGCTAAGAAGGAAACTGAAATGACCATCAAAGATATCCTGCTAGGTTTTGAAGTTGGCAACGGCAAGGAAGTCTACATTCAGCCGTCGCATTTGGTTGTAACGGGAGTCTCTCAAGAGTCCGGCAAGACGACGACATTGGAGAGCCTGATCAAGCGCAGCAAGAAGAAGGCAATCGTGTTCAGGACCAAGATCGGGGAGAAGTCGTTCCTGGAAGGTACCATCATCCCGCCATTCTTCCGCGACAGGTCGGACTGGAAGTTCATCAAAGGAATCGTCGAGTCGACGATGAAGATGCGCATCGACAAGTTCGAGCAGGCCACGATAATCCAGCTCTGCAAGGAGACCGGAGGCAACAGCCTGCTAGACTTCAAGAAGAAAGTGGATCAGAAATTACAGGAAAAGATAAGCGCGAGCGCCAAGGTCACGCTGACAAACCTGCAGGCCTACCTGGAGGAAGTCGTGCCAAAGCTGATGACGATCACGTTCTCCAATACGCTCGAGTTGGTCGAGGGCCTGAACATTGTTGACCTGGAGAGATTCAGCCGCGACTCTGAAGTGCAGGGCCTAATCATCGCCAGCGTCCTGGACGAAATTCTGTACAAGTTCAAGGACTGCATCGTGCTGATCCCTGAGGCATGGAAGTTCGTTCCGCAGGATAGGGGAAGCCCGACCAAGCTTGCGCTTGAGGAATTCATCAGGCAGGGAGCGACTAATCACAACTACATCTGGATTGACAGCCAGGACATGTCCGGTGTTGACAAGACGCCCCTAAAGCAGATATCGACATGGATCCTCGGCTACCAGAGCGAGAAGAACGAAGTAAAGCATACGCTCGAGCAGATCCCGCTCCCGTCGACGCAGAAGCCAAAAGCCGACCAGATAATGAGTTTAGGAAAGGGAGTTTTTTACAAGGCCACGCGTGAGCAGACAGTGAAGGTCTACGTGCTGCCATTCTGGCTCGACGAAGAGCGCGGCAAAAAGGTGGCGATGGGTGACTTGCAAATATCAGAGCTCGACGGGCCGAAGCAAAGTCTGACTCCGCACAGGAAGGTTCAAGCGACTGCGCCGGATTCCACTGTTCCAACAACCACAGCAACAAAAGATGAAGTCAGAAAAATACAGGTCGACATGAACGAGCTGCGCAAGGACTTTTTCGACAAGGTCCAGGACCTGCAGGAGCAGATCATCAATACAAACGTCAAGGTAAACGAGCGGCCAGCGGAGGCACCTGCCATCAACGACGATGAAATAGTCGGCAGGATCCTGCAAAAGATAAAACTGCCTTCAAACGGTCCTGTCACCGCCACTCTTGATAAAGAGGCCATTGTCCAGGAGGTCCTGAAGCGCGTGCCGGTCGGCGGTGTTACCAAATACGAAGTTGCGCCGCTCGAGAAGTTGAAGAGGGACATCTTGGAGGAGACGAAACAAAAACTGCTATCAGAAATTCAGGCCTTGGAGCCAGAAGCGAAGAAGATCCTGAAATACGTCGAAGCAGCGCAAAAAGGAATCAGTTACACCGAGCTTACAGAGAAATGCCTGCTGAAAAAGATTGGCGGGAACACGATGCAAAAGACAAGGGACATGAGCAAGGACCTAGCTGCGATCAATCTGGTCAAAATTGACACCGGCCATGGAAGAGTAGCTCCGAACCTGAAGGAAGAGATCAAGCGCTTTGTGTTTGACGCATCGGAGACTGAAGTTGAGCAGACTTATTCGCATATTATCATGGAAATGTTGCAGGCATGAGATACACACTAACTTCCTCCAGTAAGAAGTGTAGCAAATGCAACGAGGAAGGAAAGAAGTGTAATTTCTGCGGACTCTATTTCTGCCGCAAGCACTGGATGGTGCATTTTGCCACAATAAAGGATCCACCAGATCCCTGGGCGACAGTCGACTTATGAAAAAAGGATGGCGCTGTAGACATTGCGATCATGTTTGGGACGTCGCTCGCTATGCGGAGGAATGCCCTAAATGCCACTTCGAAACTTATTGCGTTCCTCCAACGCCGGAAGATCTGGGAGTGCCAAAAGTAAGCAATCAAGATGGGTAAGACAACTTCAAGGGCCAGACCTCTATTTCCACTGGATGGTCTACGATTACATATTAATTTCATTGTAATACAATGTACTATGTACTACGTAATATTACAATGAAATGAAGAAGAAGGAGCCGCATGATATTGTCAGTGTGAAAATCCCATGGCGCATCTTAGGCAATAGAGATAACCCCGATGACGATCCACAATTTACTATTGCAAAGTTTGAGAGAGACTATCACAAACGGGATAGGAGTGAATCGATAAATGATCTCCTAGAATTGGCTCTACAAGTTGTTGAAAAGAAAGATGTAATCAAGGATAGTGCATTATTACAATATCTGAAGGAAAACCTATATCATGAAAAGATCGTTGATTGGTTTGGCACTTTGGATGATGATAGGGTTGATGCGCTCTATGGGGCCCTGAAAGGCGAAAAGGAAATAAGATTCCAAAATAAGATACAAAAACACTAAGTATGCAGCCCGCCACTATCCTTCGAGCCAAACTCGTCACCTTTCTAGGTGCAAAGTGTGTTAGTTGCAACGAAACAGACGTGGAGATGTTACAAATAGATCATATTCACAATGATGGATCCGCTGACCGGCATCGATTCAAGTCAAACTTGGCCATCTATATCTACTATCTTGAACACCCAATTGAAGCGAGAGAGAAGTTGCAAGTAATGTGTGCAAATCACAACTGGAAGAAGCGATCGTTAAGTATGAAGCGCTCAAGTGTTCAACGCAAGCTTATGCAAGCCCCTTCAATGCTGGCAACTCAGGAAGAATGGTCAGAGTTCTTAAACAAATGCACCATTCCCGAATTGGAAGCAATCATAATGCAAGCGCAATTGATATTTGATTTGGCTCAAGTAGGAATAAACGAGTTGACTGGTCAAATGTCAATTAAACAATTCCTTGAATAGAATTGCGCGCAAACTCTGGCTAGAAAAGCGCAAATGAGCAAGTACAAAGACGGTGCTGCCATGTTTGTCACTGCCAACAAGATCCCACATCAGTCAGAGATGGAAGCTACTTTGCAGCTGCTGAAGTCAAGGCATTCGATGATTCACTGGGACGCAAAGACAAGGACTTGGCGTTGCGAGACCTGCAAGAAAAAATCTCGGGATGCCAGGAAGCTCGCAGAGATGCCATGCCGGAAATAGTTCTCTATTGTCCGCTCCAAGCCTCGTTTTCCAAATGAACTGGGGTGGATATCGCAAAGGGAGTGGAGGCCAGCCAGGCAATGCTGCTAAAGACCATACCTTTGATCACATTGTCGCTACCGAGGAAGTCAAAAGGCGTCGGGGCATACTCATGTACCCGATGGATATCCTTGACATCTACCGGATACGCGAGATCGAAAAATTGCGGGCCAAACTGAAAAGCAGCATGAAATGAGCCGCTGGACGTATCAAACTCACAATTACTGCAGGCGTTGTGAATTGCCACAATCAAAAGAGAACAAGCGATGTTGTGTATGCAATAATCTACTAAAGACAAAACAGAATCCAGGCAGGGCTCGACATCTCGCCGAGTACGCAAGAGGATATCAACTGAAATGAACGAGCACACCACAAAAGAGGCAGCGAAAAGGGCGCTGGTGAAATATCCTTTCCTGCTCGACCTGAAAGCAGAGGATGCCGGAGGCCTGCGTGCATATCTTTTGATAGCGCAGCAGGTCGACTGGAAGTTCCTGCAGAACGGCGAGCGAGTGAGCGATGCAGTCACTGATACTTTGCGCTACATCATGCTCAACCATCCAGGGCTCACTGACGTGCTGTTCAGTCCTGACGGGCTCCTGCGCCGGTTGCGGGAAGCGAAGGAAGAACTCGAGAAGGAACGGAGGATCCAGCCAGCCCTGGGGACAGTTTGACCAAGCCAGTTCTTATCGATCTGTGTTGCAAGGCAGGAGGATCCTCTGCCGGTTATGCGAAGGCGGGCTTCAAAGTGATCGGCATCGATCACGAAAAACAACCTCACTATCCTTTTGAATTCATTCAGGCTGACGTGCTGGGACATGGACTGCCGGAAGCCGACATTTATCATGCTTCGCCGCCCTGCCAGCTCTTTTCGATTGCAAGTAAGAAGTATAGGAACAAAGGCAAGGAATATCCCGATGTCTTGACCCCGCTCCGAAAAAGACTGGTGAAGACAGGCAAGCCGTTTATCATAGAGAACGTGCCAGGAGCGCCGCTGCGAAAGGATGTTATGCTCTGTGGTGAAATGTTTGGACTAAGGGTCATCAGGCACCGCATCTTTGAGATCCATGGCTTTACAGTGCTGCAACCTCCCCATGACAAGCATAGGCTGTCAATTCGAGATGGGAGCGGATTTGGAGTCTACGGGAGCAACGGCTCCCTGTTTCTCGTAGGCAAACCAGACTACAAGGCACGCTATGAAGAGTTCAAAAGGATCGAAGCCAAGCACAAGTCGTATTACGCCACCATTGCTGGCAATGGTGGCGATTCTTACAGCTACACCTTGGACAGCTGGAGCAAAGCCATGGGCATCAACTGGATGAACAAGACTGAGCTCACACAGGCGATTCCTCCTGCTTACACCGAGTACATTGGCAGGCAGATCATCAACTACTTTCTACCAAAAATAATAGCTTGAAAGCAGGCACAATCCGAACAACCGGGCAATACGAGCTTCCAAAAACCAAGCGAATGAAAGTGCCAGGAATGAAGCTCCATACTTGGCAATTTCTGTTCATCCGGGACGGCCGTGCCCGCTATAGATGTCTTCATTGTGATTTCTACGATGTCGCCCGCTGGCCACATACGCCGGAGCCTAACAAATGGTTCCCCTGCCCGATGCCAAGAATCTTGAAATGACTGCTCAAGAAACTTTCGATGTCCTCAAGCTGGTTAAAGCCAAGATAATCAGGGACGCCAACTATAGCATCTTCAGGACGGACCCTTGCAAAGGAATCTGCTTTGTGACCGATGAAACGCCCTATTTCATTCATGGTAGAATGGCGGTGAAGGGCAACGCTGGCGGCGCTTATCCAGATCACTATCTTGATTTCATTGATGCTGTTTTCGGCAAAGAATATAACACAATAGAAGCCTGCAGCCGCAACGTCAAGGTTGAAGTTGGAAGGACTGCATTCACTGTAGATGTTAATCCTGATTTCCAGCCGTCAATAGTTGGTGATGCGCAAATTCTGGCAGGAGTCCCAAACGGCAGGTTCCATCGCTGGCGATGTGATCCGCCGTACAACCCGGATACTGCAAAAAAGATGTACGGCACAGACCTGCCAAACTTCAAGTGCCTGGTGGAAGCCGGAGCTCGAGTCTGCAAGGTAGGATCCCTGCTCTTCCTCCTGCTGGGACCTGACAATTATCAGCACGTACCAGAAGGAGTGATGCGAGTCGGCCTGATTTACATCTCCGTAATTCCGAACAACGAAACCCGGGCTCTCAACATTTACTACAAGTATGCTGACAACGGCGAGGAAGGGTACCAAGGACAACTACTCTGAAATGCCAAAGCATAGGATCCCCCATACTCTGGTAGACAAATTTTACAAGCCTTCAGATGTTTTGGATCGCAGGCCCTACCGGTGCGACAAATGCGGTGAGCGCTTCCACAGTTACAAAGAGCTTCACGGCCACAAGGCGGACAAACACGCATATTGAAGCGCGCAGCCGTCTGCCCGAAGGGCCATCCAGTCACCCTATTCTATCTGAAAGCAAAGCGAGCGTATCGATGCTGGCGCTGCGGAGTGTACTACCACATCAACCAGTTCGTCTTTACTCCTGCAGCACACTGGCTGCGGAAGAAGAAGGGCAAGTACGTGCTTGCCGGTAACTATCAGTCCTGATGAAGAGGGCTCCTGTCCGGTGTCCGATCTGTAGCGACGAGGCTGTCAAGCGGGGCAAGTTGCAATACGCGGATCGAGTCATCCAAAGATATCGCTGTCGCAGGGGTCATTGGTTTGAGATACAGAAGATTGTACCAGAAAAAAGCGCATAGAGTTATTATAGTAATTTAGAGTCTGAGCCACTGGGGTTCGGAGCGGGTTGGGGGAACGAACAACAGTAATTTTGCAACGTAGGTGCCATTCCTGTGGCTCAACGAACACCTACACACGAAAGAACGGACAGCAAGATTGGTTTATCGATTCTGATGGTTTTCTATGTAGCAAATGCTGGGAGGCAAAACGGTCCGGCAAGAATGTTTGCTTCAGAGGTAAATCAGTCAAGTTAAAGATCAATCCAAGGACCGGCGTATGTCAAGGCTGTGGGAAAAGTGTCATCAAGGGTGAAATCAGCCGGACTCATATGCATCATTTTGAATATCATGCAGGCGATCCACTACGCGCTGCTGTAGAGTTATGTCCTGAATGTCACAAACATGCCCATATACTGATGAAGGAGAACTTGACTAGCGGGGAGGGGAAGGTTAGTGCAGAAAATTAGACCGGCTGATCTGCAGGCGGAATACGAATATGTTGTCAACCAGGGAGTCGCGCTCATCAAGAAGGTGGCGCCGGTATCTCTGAGCAGCCAGTCAATCGAAGACATTCATTACTGGTATCGCAAGGCTGCCGACCTTCGCATCCAGATGGGAGATCCAAGGCACAAGATTGTAGGCAAAGTTTATGAAGACTTTGAGCAGTTCTACGGCGAGCGCCACATCCGGCGGATCCTCAAGGAAGGCGGCATCGACCTACCGGAAGAAAACGGACAATTGTCCGAAAATAACAGTTCCTTAAATAGGTATGAAATCTCTAACGGTCCTTATTTTGAAATTTTCGACTTGCTCGAGGGCCTTTGCAAGGCCGTCAAGAACGTTCTGCGAACAGAATATTTTCTGGATCAAGAGGAGCGATGCAAGGAACAACTAGAGCTCGTAATGGAGGAGCATACCAGGGACCATCCGGATGTCAAGCAGGCGCTCCAGAACTTGAAGGATGCGCCAGAAAAACAGCGTAAATTTGATGCGGAGTTGAAAGAATTCTATCCATTTGCCAAGGCAATGATAAAAAATGCAAATGACGCTTTCGACAGGCGCAGGGAGTACAAAGTGAACACTTTGCACGTGCTCCTGCAGAAGGCGATCCTCTACGGAGTCAACGAAGCCGACTACCATTACTCCTGCTGGGTCAGGCCATTTATTGAATCGGTGGCCAAGCAAACGCGCAAGGTGATCATGGGCTGGGTGCCGGAGCTGCCAATGATCATGCGATTAAAGACCGTCGACGAAGCCGTCTATTATGAATTCTCCGGATATCCCTGCAGGGCCAGGATATGCAACGGCTGCAAGCATCCGAACAAGCGTTCGGCTGGCAGATGTGAAAAATGTGGCAATGCCACTTTCCATGTTTGCGGAAGCCTGCACGTCAAGACGGAGGACAGCGTTTCAAACGACAACATGCCAGCGACATTCCTGCAGCACTGCTTCAAGTGCGGCCACAAGTCAGATCCCGAGCCAGGCATGCTTTACAAGAATCCCAATTCCAGGGAGATCGATCTAATGCCAAGCATCCTCGAGTTTTCAAAGTGGAAGAAGGACAACCAGATCGCAATAGACGAAGAGGCCGTCATCCATCGATGAGCGATAGCACCACTGCCGATTCATCAACAATCAAGACCTGCGGATGCCCACACTGTTTTTGCAATGGGCCGTGCTGCACGACCAAGACTCACTTCAGTTTTCCGGACGCAACCACAGATAATCTCTGATTTCTAATTAAGGGGAACGAGCGGAGCAGAGGCATGACGCAGGTATCGACCGTTAGCAAACGTCTGCAAATCGAAATCTACAACGAATGGGACCTTGATCAATTGGAGGGCGAGTTTGAAGTCGCAGCCTTTGAGCGCGACATAAAGCAATCGCATGTAAAAGAGATCGCAGAAGCGATCATGAATGGCAGACTGTTCGACCCGATCATCAGCGTGATGGCCAGGAAGACTGACGATGTGCCCTATGAAGTCATTGATGGCCAGCACCGGATCGAGGCCCTCAAGCTCCTGCGTGACGAAGGCAAGATTTCACAGTACACTTTCGGCGTGAAAATCCTCTACGGAGAGGATGCGCGGGTCGCCTATCGAATGCTCAACAGCGGCAAGCCCCTGACGCTTGATGACATCCTGAAATCCTATGATGATGGATCCATCGCACTTTTCAACCGGCTAAAGGAATTCTGCGTGTTCTATTCAACCCACGAAAACAAGCTGCCTTTCAGCCTGATAATCAAGGGCTCGCATTACGGCAGCGTCAAGAGCATAAGGGAGACGGCGCACCGCGAGAGAGTAATCAACCTCGCCATCAAGATGCCAGCAAAAGATATCGATGCGATGCATCAAATGCTCAGCCTGATCAGGACAGCACAGGCAGGAGTGATTGAAAAGAGAGGGCCGGTGCCAAAGACCACGATCTTTTTCACAATCTGCAGGATATTCGCGCAGAATCATTCAGACAATCCAAAGTTTACTCAAAGATTCATTCACTTCATCAAAGCAGTCTCCAAGGACAAGCAAGTGGCAGAGCTGTCAAAGCTTGGCCGGGGCATGCTGCAGTTCGAGCAGGCCAATGAAGTATTGAATAGCATCTGGAACGCTTCCTGATTTCTGCAAAAACCATTCTACACCTGCACCAAGTGCGGCCAACAACAGGACCGGGTATATGACAAAGCCCACCAGGCATGGCGCTATCTCTGCAAAGGCTGTGGCAAGAACGATCGCCTGTGCACTTGTTATAGCTAGGAATCAAATAGTTCCTTAGTTCGTTTTTTTACCCCCGGGGGTCATGCTCACGCTCACAGGGAGTATGTTCAATAATCATGGCAAATCGCACCTGGTCCGATAACAAATATGAGGGCCTTGCTCTACGCAAAATGTTCAAGCGACTGCAAACAAGGGCCGACAAGAACGCCAATAATCTAAAGTTGCAACTTGTCATCAGCCATGAGCTGTGCTACATAGCTGCGACCAAGGGGCACATTGCCAAGTCAGAAAAAGAGCGAGAACTCGAAGAGCGCCTAAAGAAGCTGGAAGAGTTAGCTGGACTTGTACAAAAGACCGCGCCGGTGACAAAGTAGTTGAGCTCATCGGATGCCCGGCTCAAGCGGCTGGAGCAACATTTTTCGCTGGGCGAAAAAGGCTGGCAGCCGCCGAGCCTTCAGTATGGTTTTTGGTGTGGACATTACCTTCGTGATGGGCAGGTTATTCCCGACGGCAGCGCTTGTTGCTTCTGGCATTGGCGAGGCCTACCGAAGCGCTGGGGCCAGCGTCATCCGCTCTATTCTTGGCAGGAAGACATCCTACGAGACCTGCAGAACGGTGTTCGCTATTTCTACATCCTGAAGCCACCGAAAATAGGCGCAACTGAGTTCTGGCTTTCCTACGCTGAAGATCAGGCTCTAAACAACATTGCCTGGCGCAACGGAGAAGTTGCCATCGTAGTCGGCACCGGTCTTGGCGAGTCGGAGGGCATGATCTCCCGGGCTAAAGGCATACTGGAAATCAAGGACATAGAAGACAGGGGCACTGGCAACTACAAAGTCCCGATCAACGAGCGTTACAACACCCGCAAGGAATTCACGCTGAACACGGTCCTCTTCAAGGCCTATCCTGCCGACAACAAGGGCATCGACGCGGTAAGGAACAAGCCCAACATGAAGCTGATACTCATTGACGAAGGTGCCTTTTTCAGGATCATGGCGGAGCAGCAGCAGAAGGTCAAAGATGCTGCAGAGCATTATATCGGCGGGGCCGATGTAATCATTGTGTTTGTTTCGACAGCCGGTGATGTCCCGGCGGGCTTTATGTACGACATCGAAAGGGAAGAGCCGAGTATCTACAAGAAATACATTCTCGACTATCACGTCGGCCTTGAGGTTCATCCGGAATCCTTCACTTCGCTCTATAGGAAAGATGACATCGATCTGATCAAAGACGATCCAAGTTTCCAGCGCAATTACATGCACCAGTGGGGACACGGCTCCGGCGACATATTCGACGTCAAGGCCCTCGAGCTCTGCACCGTTTCCTATCCAATCAAGCACGAGAAGCAATATGAGCGGGTGCTTGATGTCGACCCTGGCTATGGCTCAAGCAAGTCGGGGCTCGTTGGCTTTGAGCAGCGCGACGGGATCCCGCACGTGATCCAAGCAGCGGAATATTCCCGGCCGTCACAGACAGAGTTGATCTCGATAATCAACAACTCTATCACGTACTATGGCTACATGGTGCTCCGAATCGATGCCGCCAATCCTGGCCTGATAGAGGAGTTTAAGCCCAAGATAACAACACAGCCTATCAACTTCCGGGAAAGGGGCCAGATAATGACTGACAACGCCAGCATACAGGTCAAGCAGCTGCAGGTAAAGATAGAGCTTCAATTTGAAGAATTGCTCCGGCAACTGCGCGCAGCAAAGAAGAACGAAAAGGGAACGATCGACAAGAAACTCGGCACCTTCGACCTTTACGATCCATTTATCATGGGCCTCGATTACTTTGCCAATAACATGGACTACAAGATAAGGCCAATCAACCGAAAGGGATAGTCCTTAATTCAGTTTACAAGTGTTCACTCCCTGATGTCGCAGCTCAGACACGTCCCAGACGATAGGGGAATACTTTTCGCGGAATTTGACTGGATAAACATCGGCGAGCGGTACGGTCGATTCACTGATGGCGGCGGCTCTATCTACCGCGATGTGCAGCATCGCGGTAGGGGCAAAGCATCCTGTAAAATATTGTCCGGTGCCACAAACGGAAATGCCCACGAGGTAAAATACGTGACCATGCCTTATGCTGTAAATGTTTTGAGCTTTGAGTGTCTTGTTGCTCTCGGACTGATCACTGCGGGCGAAAATCTTGATATGGGCATAGAGTACCGCGATGGAACAAACAGCTCAACTAGCTTCAGACAAGCCCGACTGCGATATCTTAATTCCACGAACAAATGGCAATATGAAAACGATGTTGATACCTACGCAGACTTTCCCTCTGGAGCGTATGTGGCAGACCCCGCCGGTGAGGAGCCGGGATTCGCATCCACTCAACTAACGCAGACTGCCGGTGATCGATGGGCAAAAGTCAAACTCGTGGTCAATTTCAAAAAGAACGAATACGTTCGGGCTGAAATTGGAAACCAATTCTTTGACATGCGCGGCTCTCCAGTTGTCTTCCGCCCTGCGACAACAACCCTTTCCCATCTCTTCTTTGTCCTTGGCAAGCAGGCCAGCACGTCTATCCATCGCTGGTGGACCACGGACTGGATTGTTAGAGAGGAGAGCGGTTAAAATGCCAGTTCAGAAGGTTTTCAACGCAAAGACCGGCACCGGCGTTAGCGAGATCGCTTCGATGGCCGTCTGTCGGGATGTCATCGCGTTTTGTCGCTTTAGCTACGGCGCCACGCCGACAATCACGATCCAGCTTGAAGGATCGGCTGATGGAGAAACTTGGATATTGACTGGAACCGCGCTGGTCACAACAACTGGCACGCCGAAAATAATAATCAAGGGTACTGGAGAAGTCTTTCCGCTCTACCGGCTGAACATTACGGCTAACACCAATGTGACGGTGGACGAAGCCTGGATAATTGGGGACGAGCCCGCGGCCTGAATATGTCCAACATTTTGCAGCGCCTGCAGCAGGTTTTTCGCCCAAGCAATTATTCGATGTCAGTTCACAAGCAGTCCTCTCTTCCAATAATGTCGCTTGCCAGGCAGTTCCGCGCTAACGGAGTATCGGAACAGGTGCTTGTTGATCCAATCTTCAGACCGATCAGTTCCTTCAGCCAGTTTGTAGCGCCAAACCCGCCGAACGCGTTTGTGCTGATGAAGGATGCGTACGAGAACGACCCGGAGGTCAGCTTTGGCATCGACTTTATCACGGCCGTCTCTGTCGGAGTCGGCTTTCATTTTAGCGCAGCCAAGGATAAGCTGGTGGATCATGTCAACCAGTTCGCCCAGGATTCTAACCTTGACGATATCGTCCAGACATCCGGCAGGGAGACGCTTGCTTACGGCAACTCGATCTGGCAGTACAAGGACATTACGACAAGAAACAAGGGCTATGATGTGCTCGAGCAGATCCCGTTGACCGCGCTGAAACGCATCTGGTGGACTGGCATGGCCGACAACGCCACTGTCGGCAGCTACGAGTTCAGGGGGTGGAAGACTCAGAAGCTCATGCCATCAGAAGTGATCCATTTCCGCTGGAGAATCAGCAACGCCTCGCCTATTGCCTTGGGCCTGCTCTATCCACTAGTAACAAGAGTCAGCTACCGGCTGAATCAGAACGGCATTGACAGCACCAGGGAAAGAATGTCGATTATTGAAATTAAGCGGTCAATGCAGGACATGACGCACAAGTTCATGCGCCGCTATCAGCCAAGGAACGTCTACAACCTGAAGAACGCCAGCCCGCAGCAGGTCACCGATGCCCAGTCGTCGCTCAACATCCTCGAGGACGAGCAGGACTTTGTAATGCCGGGAGACGCAGAGATCTTTGAACTTGGAAGCGCAGCGAAGGCCTTCAACCTCGACCACTTCCACGCACTGTACGCCAATGAAATCATAAAAGCGATTGGCACGCCGACAAGCAGGCTCTATGAAAAGGGTGCGCTGACTGAAGCCTCGGCAGACTCGGCCAAGGATGTCGCCCTGATGAACCTAGTGGGATTCCAGCGCAACCACAAGCGCATGATAGAAAGGATGCTGATCCAGCCTTGGTACAAGGCAAACCCGCTCACCGATGCAAACGGCGTCTTTATTCCATGGGAAGAAGCCAAGATTGAACTAAACTGGGGAATTCCGGAAAAGCCCAAGATGGATGCGCCAGCCTTTACCGCGTTGTTGATGGCAAAGCCCGCAGCATTCTCTGACGAAGAGGTCCGCAAGTTTGCTTCGCAGGCTGGAATTGAACTTGACGAATCGACTTGGAAGGCCGCGCGGGAAGAGCGCCAGCAGATGGAACAGCAGCAAATGAAGATGAAGCAGGATCTGAACAGGCAAAAACTCCAAGGCCTAAGAGAGTTGATCGACTAAAATGCCCTATCCTTACAATCTTTCCTACTTTTCAGACGCAAACTATCAGCAGCCGATTCCAACGGATGACAAAGGTGGCATACTCTACCAGCGGGCTGACGGGCTGGGCCCTGGCCAGAGCATTCGGGACATCATCTACATCAAAAACGACAACGAAGAAGTGCTGACCCTGGCACCCTGGTCCTCCTCGGACGAATTCCAGATCTTGAACTATCCAAAGGAATTGCAGCCCGGAGAAGCCGGAGCGATTGAAGTCTTGATATTGATGCCGAAGGAGAAGCCCAAGCCGATCAGAGCGAACTGGGGATTCAGGAGGCTTGTTGGCTAATGGTGGTGAAGCCATGAGCGAGACAATAGGTGTCAAGGACCAATCTTCCGATCCAAGTAGCAAGCCGGTCGAAGTTCTTGATGTCAGCGGGAAAAAGCGCCAGGTAATAATTTTCGCGGGCGCAAGTGCTGCAGAAATAGCAAGCTTCCTTGCGAGTGCGCCTGCAGGCACAGAGATGGCGTTGGTTGTCCGCAATATCCCTTCCGGGACACAGGCAATTTCAAATGCAAATCTTGATGCACCCATCTCTAATGTCGCGCAAGAAGCAACGCAGGCGCTAATCAAAGCCAAAACTGACAACTTGGACATCGCACTGACGGTCCTGCGAGATGCTCTTAGAGGCACAAGCAACAAGACGCTGACAGACATTGAGGCCAACACCGATCAGATAGAGACGAAGCTGGATACAGCCAACACTCACCTGACAAATGTCGAAACCTATACAGATGGCATTGAAGGCAAGCTTGATTTAGTAGCCACCCAGACAACCGCGGATCTTATCCGGCAGAAGACGGACAATCTTGATTCACCGTTATCCAACATGCAGGCAAGCCTTGATGAGCAGCTGGACAACCTTGATCTTCAGGCTAACCTTCAACAACTCTATTTATCCAAAGAGCGTGAGCGGACAGCGTATTACGCAGAAGGAGGAGAAGAGCGTGGATATTATAACAAAAACTACGGCAGACGTTCATAGAGACTAGTTCTTTCAATATACAAAGAACCGACTACCTCTAGAATGGGTTTAGACGAGGCACTTGTTTATGATAAAAGTTTTGGCGCTAAAGGCGTCCCAAGTCCGTTTTCACTTGAACAAAGTAAAGCGGTAAGAAGTGCTGACGCACACGCACGTTATCAGGATGCTATTCTGAATGGCAATTGTTACTATGCTGCCATGACTTCAGGGGCTGCACTAGGGACAGCTCTAACAGCTACCGCCGTTACCCTGACTTTATACAACCCTATTGGTTCCGGTGTTTACATTGTCGTCTTGGAAGGCACTCTTGCAGTAACGTTAGGTTTGGCCGCCGCCGCAAGTGCCGCGGTTGTATGGGCAGCAAACACAAACGTGTTAGCCGCGGCACCGACTTCCACGACACTCGCTACAACATATGGAAATGCAATTATTGGGAGTGCCAAGACTGGCGCAGCTAAAGCATATACTGCGGCAACTCTTCCGGCAGCGCCCACCGTCATTAGGTCACTAGCCAACGCAAGGATAATCGGCGCAACTCCAGTGAGCGAATATACAACGCAGATAGTCGATCCAGTAGACGGCAAAATCGTGCTTTCACCCAACACGGCTGTAACAGTTCAAGCAATCCTGACGGCAAGCGCTCTAAACGGAATTGCGAGTATGCTTTGGGAAGAAGTGCCAATCCCAACATAACATGAGTCTGCTTTTACTTTTTAACCAAGAAGAAGCAATCCCGCTAACACCTGAAGAGCGAGATGGCAACACCTATTCAGTGAGCCATCGGGCTTTTGCTATTCCGAATGTCAGGCCGCGGCAACAACAAGAGCTTCCACCAATCAACAACTCTGTCTACGTTCCTCTAGTTATCGAAATAAAGAACAAGCTAGCGATTCCTCTGGCTCTTCCATCAATCGATAATGCCGCCTACAGCAAACTTGTTCTGGAAAGTATCAATTCGGCTGCCATGCGATTATTCTTGTCGGAAGCAAATGCGGCATTGTCGAGACTCAGTCTATCGGAGACTGCGTCGGCCGCTTATTCAAAGCTCGCTGTGCCAGAGACGCCGTCGGTGGCATCGGCAAAGCTCGAACTTGCAGAATCATCAAACGTTGATATCCCACCGGATAAACCGAAATTCAGGCTGCGCAAACTGTTGAAAGTTCTAATTGCAACTTTCGAGGGAGAATCGCCATCTTGATTCGTATTATGGAAACAGCCGAGCAGGCTTTTGCATGGGTTCCGGATGTCGGTCGACTGAAGGAGATCAGCCGGACCCAGAAGGGCAAGATCCTCCTAGTGGAGGGCCTGCATCCAATGGTCACGGATCCGGTCAATAGGGGCCACGGTGCCAGGGAGTGGACAAAAGGGCAGGTGATGAAGTCTACCTATACCGCCATTGGCAAAGGGCTAAACATCCATCATGTCCTTCGCCTGAATCCTGCTTACCAGCACGTCGTGCTAGATGGCGAATTCAACGATCTGACAGAGACGGCCGAGTATGTCGTCTATGAAGAGGACCCAGAGATCCTCCGGCTGATTCGGGAAGAGTATATCACGAAAGTCTCGATGCAGGGGGATCCAAGGCGAAACCCGGTTAAGTGCGACAAGTGCGGGACTTCTGAATGCCGGTGCAGGGAAGTGCCCGAAGGCGTGATCTTTGGATCATCGCTGAACGAGTCCATGGCTTATGTCATCACGAAGGATGATGCCACGTACTATGGCAAGCCGATTCCAAAAGCTCCACCAGGCGACTGGAATACGTCTGTCAGGATCGTGGAGACAAATAACGTGATGGAAACCGTCTATGCAAGATATCCACAGCTGCGCGAAGCGTCTGACTGCATACAAGCCTGCATCGAGGGCAAGGTCGCCGCTGGAAAAGAAATCGACGATCAGGCTCTTGCCATCTGCTATTCGGAATGCGGTGCCAAGGAGATTAGTTCTAATACAAATAATCCGCTAACCAAGCCTGAATTGACTGCAATAACACGCGAAAATCTTGCAGAAATGGTTGGCAAGTATCAGCCAAAGGTGAAGGAAGCGATTTTGAAGGCAGACACTCTTCTGAAGGAGAACAACCTCAAGGAGTTTAATGAGGCACTGGCAAAAGGCGATGCTTTCACGGCATCAATGATTCTCCAGCAAAATAGTTCATCTGAACCGCCAGCGGTAGACGCGGCCAAAATAGCGGAGCAGGTGGATGTCAAGATCAAGGAGACAGTCGGCCCCATTCTGAAAGAAGTCGCCGAGCTCAAGACACTGAAGGATTCAATGGGCAACCTTAGCAAGCAGGTACAGGAAACCGCGACGGAAATGCAAGCTATAAAGAGCAAATCAACTGCATCGGTGCAGGAAACAAACACCCAACCGGCACAGAAGCCAAAAGAATACACCGTCGAGCAGGCCAGGCAGATCCTCCAAGCGCACATTCGTTGATCGATCGTGAGTTCTATTGACTGATTGTCCGACCTGCGGCCATACGCTTGATATCGTACTTGCCATTTCGGCAGAGGACATGAGGAGCCTCCGGCCTAACGCCATGGACTTTGTGGACATGGGCAAGGTTCGCAAGATGGTGAACAAGAACATTATTGTCGACATGGGATTTTGTTCTTATGGTCACGGCCTTGTCAAGTTGAAACCAGAGAATGCCAACGTCTGAACAGAAGAAATATGAAAAAGAAGCGCTGGAAAGGCTAGACCGAGACGACGCGGCTGCACAGAAAGCCGAGAAAAAAGAGAAAGACAAGAAAGAGCCAGCGGTCAAAACCATCTATCACTGCCCCGTCTGCAGCGGCGTTGTAGAAACAGAAGGCATGTGCGATTCCTGCAAAGGGGTTTATCCGGAGCCCACAGCATCAAAACGCGTATTCTAAGTAGTTCTCTTTTCTCGATTTCTTTCTTGCAAGCATAGAACGACAAAGTGCCAACAGAATCATATTCGAACATTCAGGAAGGCGCACTGACAAAAGGCGCAATTGTTGAGGAGTTTGTCGCGTCGGCAGCCATCCTTCTTTGGTCGCCAGTCATAACGGCGGCGGTTGGCACCAACGAGACAATGCCTAGAGTGGCACCGAACGCATCGCTGGGACAGGAAACTGTGATAGGCGTGGCGGTTGGGCCCAAGAGGTCTTCGGGCAAAGCGGCTGATGCAGCTGGCGACTCTGTGCAGGTTTGCATATGGGGCCTAGCCAAATGCAGGGTGGACGGCAACGCAGCCAACATCTCCATCGGGGATGTCCTGCAGACGGGCGCGACTGGAGCGAACGGTGACGCTGAAAAGCTCGCACCCTATGACGCTCCGGCAACCGTGAACGAAGCGAACTTGCAGGCAGAGTTTGACCTGAAGGCGAACAAGGGCTTTGCAAAAGCTCTAAAGGCGTCAACAGTGGACGGCGATATTATTCCTGTGATAGTTGGCCTCGGCCAGGGGTTGGTCTAATTGAACATTGGACGCAGCCTCCTCTACAGCGACGAGCTGGATGAGATAAAGCACCTCCGCGAAACGCTGTACAACTCCAACGTGGATCCAGCCGATTTCATCAGGAAGATCCCGCTGGCAGCAATAGTCAAGGACTTTGAAAGCAACAAGGTCCGCTCGGAGATCCCCGGCCTGAGATCAGTATTCCCTCAGCTGAAGGAAACTGTGGCAATCACGACAGCGCTCGCGCAGCTAAAGATAGCAGACACGGTGCTTGAAGGAGCGGAGCCGTACGGCTACTGGAAGGATGTCTGGCGAGTTGAAATGATGGACACGCCCAAACTGTCCGTCCCCAAGTCGACAAGCTCGGACCTAGTGCCATCGCTTGAAGACATCAAGGGCACTGACGGAACACCGGCAAAAATAGAGGGTGGGCAGTTCACCAGCATAGACTTTGACTGCTCTGATGACAAGGGCTACTACAGAGTAGCAGCCCAGATAAAGCGCAACTGGCTCAAGGACAACAACTTCCGAGCGATTGAAACTCACCTGAAGCAGCTTGGCGAGGCATGGTACTACAGGCTGGGCGGATTCCTGTTCACAGCACATGCAGCAGGCGTGACGGTGAGCACCGACACAAAGGCCAACCTGGACGGCGTGAGCAACACATTCCTCGAAGCGCTGATCAACATGGTAGAAGCAAAAATACCGGCAAACAGGTTCACTCCGGACACCATAATCATGCACCCCAATGACGCGTACGCGACAAAGGTGGAGCAGTGGGGAACGGCAGGACCAATCCCGCTCGTAAGCAACCAGTACTTTGACAGGAATGCCACCAACGTGAACAACTCGGGCTTTGCAGCAGTGACAGGCGTCAAGAATGTCTGGATCACGCCATGGGCCACGGAGAACACCGTGCTTTGCTTCCAGAAGGAGAAGGGCTTCATCATAGGCCTCAGACAGGATCTAGAGTTCGAGGACTTTGACGACAACCTGATGGGCCTGCAGGGCGCAGTAACATCCATGAGGATCGACAAGCAGATAGGCTACGAAACCTCCAACTACAAAGCCACGTCGTTCTGAGACTGGCTAGTTCTCTTTTCTCTTTTCTCTTTTTGTTCATTCAGACATGGGCTACTTTTCACTCTATGACCTTCGCGAAGGCATCGGCCTTGACAGGAATGACGGACACAAGGACAGCATCCTTTATTCGCTTGGAAAAAAGGCCGACTCTGCTGTTGGCAACGATACCAACGCCTCCAATGTCTATGCCCTGATGCTGTATTTTGCCGGGCCCGGGGATGATCCCAAGAAAGCGGCATTTTACAAATCGCTGATTGCGGATAGCATCACAGATACCACGGGCTTGGCCAAGACAACCGGCAACATCAACAAGTTGGATGGCTGAATAGTTTCCATTTACTGGCATTTCCCTCCACATTTTATGAAGGGCATAATCACGCACAGGATCGGCAACGATTACCTTGTCAGGCTTTCAAAGGTGCAGATACGGGCACTCATCGCAAAGGGACACAAGATCTTTGTCGCACAGAACCGCGTCGGCAGGTACGGCAAGACGGCCATCCGCTCGCTCGCAGATGAAACGACTGCCAACAACCTGGCAAAGCTTCCCAAAGTGAAACGGTAAATGAACGGTGGAATACTCCTGTCGCTGGCATGGCAACTGGCTGTACTGATAGCGGTATGGTTGATCTTGAAGGTGTTATCGATCAGCAACCGGTGGCTGGACTTGGTCTTTGTAATATTGGGCATCATCATTGTGGCGAGTGCGCTATATTCAGCGGGCAAGTTAAACCGAACTAAATGATCCACTGCTGAATTCAGATAATAATCATGATAATTCTTAGTTTCTAACTTTCCAGCTCTTGTCATGTGCCAATAGTCAGTAGTGACATTACACGGCGTTATTCCGGCGGCGCAGGCAACACGGATCCCCTTGCTTCGCTCGGGGGCGCAAAAAGTTCCACGGCAATTCCCAATAACACATTGAACGCCGTCTGGCCGGACTTTACCGGCCAGGAGAGCAATGACGGGATCACCAGATATCGGTGCTTTTACATCCATAATGCTCACGGCTCGCTGACTGCCAAGAACGGCAAGCTGTATTTTAACAGTCAGCCCGCAAATGCTGGTGTTAGCGTTGAGGCGGGCGCAGGAACCTCTGCAGTCAACGGGACAGAGCAGACAATAGCCAACGAAACGACTGCGCCTTCCGGCGTGACTTTCAACGCTTACAATTCTGGCACCAAGCTCTCGCTTGCAAACATCCCAGCAGGGCAGCACAAGGCCATCTGGCTAAAGCTGACAACCGATCCGGGTGCCTCTGCGAAGGATCTGGACCAATACGAGCTGTTCATCGACGTGGACACCAACGAGTGATAGTGAATGTCTGATTATACCCAGGTCGTTGAAGCAACGAGCAACTCAACGCCCGATGCGCCAGACACTTTTATCGACATCACCGCGCCAGCGAGCACCAGCGTCACCTTGAAAGAAGTCGGTGTCTATACAAAGGATGCAGCCAAGGATGACACCGTTACAGTCTACATCTACAGGCAGGCCACCAGCGGTTCAGGATCTGCAGCCGGATCGCCAAAAGCAACTCGTCCTCTTGCCCCTGCAGCTGTCGCCACAACGAAAATAAAAAACGGTACAACACCCTTCGCTCTGGGCGGCACCCAAACTCTGATCAGGCAGTTCAATTTCAATGGCCGTACGCCTTTTGTCATGCCGGTGGATATTGAAAGCGCATCTGCAGGCATAATCAGCATAGTAGTGGCAAGGACTGATGCGTCACTCAAAACAACCGTCGAGGCGAGATGGTCTGAATAATGGTCGAAAAGGAACTCCACGATCACAAATTCACAGTCACAACTTTTGAAGAGGCAGAGCGAGAATTACACGCCCTAAAGGAAGCGGCACACCAGGAAGGGGCGGAATTCAAATCGTTTCAGGCAACATTCTACATGAGCATTCTGGTCGAGAAGAAGAATGCCAATCAGTAGTGAAGAGCCCCGCGAGCTCTTAAAGACCGTTGTAAAATGGGACCAGAGTAACCGCTACGGTCCCCACAATCAGTATTTCCCCAAGGGCAGGATCATCATGGTCAACGAAGACGGGAGCGAAACGCAGGTCACTCCCGTTCCTGGCTACGCGCACATCACAGACCTTCTTGATGTTCACTTTTCCGGCCAAGCGGATGGCGATCTAATCCAGTACTACACCGCAAGCTCGGGCTGGGTTAATCAACCGTATCTGGACATGAGGGCGATCTCTGCTCCTGCAAATCCCTCTGCCACATTTGGCCGATTCTATGTCAAGACGATCGACTCGAATAATGAGGGTATATTTTGCAAAATCAAACGGAATGGAAGTTTCGTTGAGGTGAGACTGCTTTGACGCTCGAGTATGCAATGGCAGGCATAACGTTCGGCACTTCCTCCGACACCAAGCCAGCTAATGTGGAAGACAACGCAATCTTTATCGAAACAAACACTCTCAAAATATACCTGAAGGTTAGCGGCACTTATCTGGAGATGCTCCAATGACAGTCGCCTACCTTGGTGCAGGGATCCATGTCGGGACCTCGAGCGATACAAAGCCGTCCAACGTACCCGAAAACTCGCTCTTTATCGAAACCAATACTTTAACGCTCTGGATTCTTTTGAGCGGCGTATGGAAGGTTTTTCCCGGTGGCCTTGACGCTTACACGGCTCTCAACACCGCCACGTTCGATGAGGCACCGGAGGAATTCACTTCTAACATTACTGGGTCTTTCAGCGAAACTCCGGAGGATGAAATAACATGCAACGCAACAGCGACATTTTCAGAGTAACTCCAAGCGCTGGCCGTGATCCGCGGCTGCGGTTGCTGATTGATAAGCTTGGCCACAACGACGCGATGAAGGAATGGTATTGCGGCACCCCTGACGTCACTGACAAAAGGCTGGAAAGCATTCTTGCCGTGCACAAACTTGCTTCTAACAAGCACCCCAAACCTGCCCGTTACGGGGAATTGTTCGATCTGTTGAAAAACGATTTCCATGTCGGCTGCTGCATACCTTATTTCACAGAATACATCCATGATGTAAAAGGTGAATTACTGGAGTGTACACCAAAATTCAGCAACTCTTTCATTCAATATATGGCGGGTTGCCTACAGCAACTTCTCGACAGTGGCTCAACCGTCAGCATGGACGACACTGGCGGAACTACGAGGTCTGTCACTTCTGCTTCGAGCAGCAATCTTGATGGCGACGTTATAGCTGCTAACGCAGATAACAGCTACGGCACTGTTTGGGGCACTGGCACCAATAATGAAGCAGTCGCAGACAAAAAATTGCAGACGATCATTGCGCATGGCAACAGCACGCTAAACTATGGCGCCTGTTCTGTTGGCAACTTTGCTGCGGGTTCGACTAGCGCTACAGTGACGATCACAAGGACGGGCACAAACGGCACCGGCGGGATCACCGTTGAAGAAAGAGGCGTCTATATACGAATGCAACAAAGCTCTGCTTGGAAGTTTGGCATAATTCGAGATAAGGCCCAAAAAGTGATCAGCGCAGGCAATTCCATAACCACCGTTTACACCCTGGACTTTGCGAACTAGGCATGGTAACAACAGCCCAGAAAGTCGCAGCGGTCAATGGTTCGCGCTGTTCTGGCTATCCATTTCTGAACAACACTGTCGGCTCCGTCTCAGTGAGATCTGCCTTGCTGCCGCCAAAGCCAACGGTCAGAAAATATCCCATCATGATCAGAAGATATGATGCCTGGAAGACCGTGCCCAAACTCACGACGATCACGGCATCGTTTATCGATAAGTGGAATCAGCTTCTACGCGTGCAGAAGCAAATCGCGGACATCTGGAACCAGCTGGAGACTCGCATTGTAGAGTTCATCGACATCTGGAACCAGATCGGTCCCATCAGGGCGATCTTTACGGACAAATGGCTACAGGCAGGGTTTGTCCAGAAATCAATCACGGATAAGTGGAACCAGCTGGTAATTGTCAACGCGCCTTTCACGGACAAGTGGAATCAGCTGGTGCGAATCCGGGCAGCAATCCCTGATACTTGGAACCAGATCGCCACAATTCTGGCCACCTACACAGACAAATGGAACCAGCTTGCCAACGTATCATCGGCTTCCTTTACCGACAGATGGAATCAAGTCACAACAATCCGTTCAACCTTTGTCGATTCATGGAATCAACTCGTCACATTTAGCGCAACCTTTACAGATTCCTGGGTGCAGTTCGGCGTTATCAGGGCGACGTTCACTGACATCTGGAACCAGATCGGCCCGGTGCGCACAATATTCACGGACAAGTGGAGACAGATAAAGAGCAAGCGCAGAACTGTGATCACTCCAAGAGCGCACAAACCACCGCGAGGGCTCGAAGCCACACAGGCAAAGAACGTCGAGCCCGCTGCAATGCCTGACAAGACAAAGCTCGAGCAGGACGGCGGCGCATAGTTCCTAAGTTTTGACGAAAGAGAATTTGTTTGTATTATGGAAGTTCCGGAGCTCATCATTTCCAAAGGAAGTGTTGCTAGGGAATACGAATTCCCGCTCAGAGACGAAGAAGGTCAGGAGAGGGACATCACCGGCCAGATAGTCAGGATCGTCATGGCCGATCACTGGAACAGGAAGGTCTACTTTAACCTGGAAGCCGATCACATCACCGAGAATCCTGCTCGGGTAAAGATAACACCGGAGGCAGCCGATATCCCCGCCGAAGGCTTTTACGATGTTTTTGCAATCATTGGCGAAGAGTCTGGACCAGATGTTGTTTATGCGGAGCCATACAAAGTATTCAATGGCTACGTTCAAGGCATACCGGTGGTTGATCTTAGCCCATGATCTCCCAGCCAGAGGATCTCCGACGTCTGTTTGGTCCTCTTGACAGTGAAATTAGTGATGGCGCAGTCGGCGCTGCACTGGCCTACGCAGCAAAACAGATCCAGCAAATGTCCGGCAAATCATGGGATGGAAGGATAGAGCGGGAGTATATCGGCACGTCGGATGGCAAGACTACAGATTTTCTTACAGGCCTCGCGCCGGTACTTGATGGGCAGCAGACTGCCGAAGGCGAGATCACAGACGTTTCCAGCGATGTGACCATTGAAACCAGGGATATCGGAGGGAGCAGCTATTCCACAGTTTCTACTGGCACCTATGCCCTGAAGGGCGAGAAAGGCCACATCATCTTCAGTACAATTCCAGCTGAAGGAAAGGAGATCTTTGCCACCTATTTTTACGACAGGTTCAAGATCATCTTTGTTGAATCCGCCCTCGCAGCATCGAGACTTTTCGCCAATTCGCCCAACGGAATAAACAGATCAACTGAAATCTACAATGAATTTGTGCAGGCCATGTCGGGAGCTCCTTTCTATCTAAAGCTCGTTCCGAGAACTCCGCCAATGGCTAGGGTGTTTCCTTAGTTGCCTCTTGTCGCGCCAATGAAGGGCGTGTTCGATGATCTGAAGGATCTGTTTGACAATTACGACTGGCAGAAGAATCTGCGCGTTGAAAGTGGCACTGGGACCAGAGGCCTGATTCCAAAAACGCTGTCAGCGACTCAAGTGCAGGATAAAGCAGTGACCGATGATGCCTACGTGATCACGACGGCCCTGCCAAGGGGAATCGAAAGGCAGTCAGGCACAATCGCCTTGCGAGCCAGGATCTATGTGTCGATCCTCTGCTTTTCGCGCTCACTCGAAAATGCCTCTGCAATGGCTGATGCCGTCTGGACGATACTCTTTGCAAAAGATGATAGCGACGGTGACAGGAATTACATTTCAGGACACTTCAACACGATTAGGCAGGTGATACCGGCCACGTTCAACATCCTGACACCTGTAAAGCAGTCAAACGGCTACTGGTCAGTCAATGTCAACTTTGAAGCTGAAACACAGCAGAGCAACACAAATTGAGCATCAAAGTAGAAATTGACGGACTTGACGAGGCCTTGGCTACACTGGATCTGCTGGAGAGCGAAGGCTTCATGCTGTCAATCACCGATGCTCCCTTGGATGTGGTAGTGGCTGATGGCTTCGTGTACCTTCAGAACATCGCGCCTGTTGACACCGGCTACCTGCGATCACAGCTCATCCCAGAAAAGCCTGACGAGTTCACTCACACAATAACAAGCAGAGCACCGTATTCCTACTTTGTCGAAGTCGGCCATCTTACGCGGTCAGGATCCTTCGTACCAGGACAATTCTTCATGCTCCGGACTCGGGATCACATTATCGGCACGATCAACTCCAGCGAATTCATTGAAATGGCTGTTGGCGAGCTTGTCATACGCATAGTTTGAATAGTTCCTAATTCTCGCCTTTTTCAACTTCCCATCAGATCAGCTTGAGCAGCAATTTTGGAAACGTCTTTCGCGCTTACTATGAGACGGAAACAACGCCTGGCACTATGAAACCAAACCCGGCATTGAAAGACTTGGGGCCGGTCACACTGATGGACCCTGATCCTGGACCAGAGATCGAAGAGATCACCGCGTCCGGCGTACTTGATTATTATAATCTTCCGCAGGTCGCTTTAAGCCCAAGCGCAAAGCTCGGGTTCCTTGTTCCTCTAGTGGCGCCGTTAGTTGCACTCATTTCTGCCGATCAATATTTTTCACTGGTGCTGGCCGACGCGGCCACCGGTTCGCCGACGAAATATGTCCAGTTGCTCGGCTCCAAGGTAGACAGGATGCGATTCAATGCCGACAACCCTGGCACGCCGAAGATCGAGTGGGATGTCGAATCGCTCGACACCAACGTGAACGCGCCAACTCTCGGAAGCGGCGGATTCACTACGCCAGGGAACCTTTACACCGATAACCTGACTTCAAAGAACCTGACACTTTCAAAGAATGGCTCGACTATTTCCGACTGGGAGAAATCCTCCTTCACTATCGAGAACAACCTTGACAAGGAGCGCAGAAATCCAAGCACAGGAAAGCGGAGGGCTCTGCCTAGGACGAACCGCACCAATGAATGGAGCTATACAAGGGATGTCCTCACGGGCGATACATTTGACGAATACAGCGCCAAGATAGCAGGCACACCATTTACTTCGCTCAAGTTCCTGCTGACGAACTTAAGTGGCGGCTTGATGTGGTCTGTGACCTTCAACAACTGCATGTACAAGAAGGGTGGTAAGCATGATCTGGCTGGCATCAACAAGAGTGCCCTGACGAAGGAACTTCGGGGCTCCGGCAAGACCCTGACATACGGGACGAGTTAGATTGATTGTGATCGACAATGCTAGAAAATGAAAAGACTATCAAACTACCGATCTGCGAAAAGGAAGTAAAAATAAAACGGCTCAACGGCGGCCAGCTTGAAGACGCATTCTCCATCGCGAGGCAGCAGCCATTGTATTATGACAAGGAACTGTATTTTTACATGTACTTCTACGGCAGCGGTGGCGACAATATCGACGAGGCTCGCAAGTTCTACTTTGGCCTAGACATCGATGACTTTACTTATCTAAAGATGGAGGTCGACAACATCAATGGAGCCAGCCCTTTTTTAGAGACGTATCTAGGGCAGTCCAAAACGGGACGCTTGGGGAAGGCGAGCGCCTCTTCAGCATCGGCTTCTACTTCCAGCTCTACCAGCAGCACGGCTTCAGATGGGAAGAAATGCTAGCCGAGCCAGCTCTGATCCTGCTTGTCGCACGCGCAGGGTGGCTTGCACGCATTGAGGCCGATAAAATTCTTAGAGAATCTTTGGAGAAGAAAGAATAATGTCATCAGGCCCGGATATTCCAGTCACATTAAGGCTCACGAGGATCCAGGACGGCAGCTCATTTTCAGAAACCCGCGATGCTCTCGCAGGCCTGTCGCAGGGCCTGCAGGACAGCAGCCGATCCGCCCTGACCGAAAGGGAGTCGCTCCTCTCAAGGAGAAGCGCCATCCAGGAGAACGTCAGGGTCCAGAGGCTATTTCGCAATGAATTCAGGGAGCAGCACGAGCTCTTCCTTACTTCCACAAGACTTGTGGGTCAGGTCGGTAACGCATTCCTAAAAATCAACCAGATCTACGTCAACCACAACCTCTTACAACAGCGACAGACTGAACTTGACGAGCGTTTGCGAATTGCAAAGGAAAAGCTGGCCGTAGCCATCAGAGATGGAGGGACGGAAACGTTAGCGTCCCAAAGCGCGCAGGCGAATGTCAACCGGCTGTTGAATGATCAGGCGAACCTGGCTCATGAAGCCACCGTGCAGTACATCACCATGGGCGTGGCGGCATCCAGCGTCACCGGAGATATCGCCCAGGCAATACAGACGGCGGCATATGCAGGCTTTCTTCTAAGAGAACGCGGAGGCATTTCTGGAGTACTCAGTCGCGCATTTGGAAGAGGGCCCGGAGCAGCGCCATTGGTGGGTTCTGCAACTCCACTCGGAGGAGTTTCGCGGGAAATACCGGCAGCGGCAGGCGGCGGGTTTTCGGCTTTGTTGTCTGCTATCGCTGCGCCAGCTGCAGCATTTGTAGCCGGTGCGATAGGAGGTCTTTCGCTGCAAGAAGCTGGACTCGGAGCACCACGCGAAGCCGGGAGAGGATTTCTTGAGGAAAATGCTCCCTGGCTGGATCCCCGAACCTGGTTTGGTCTACAACCAGAATCTAGCGGTGGCGGTGACATGATCGTCCAAGGCAATGTCATCGTCTATCCACAGGGCGCAAGGTCGGGCGAAATAATTGAGCAAGTGACAAGAAGCACGCGCACTAGGCAAAGGGTGACACCTCCGCCGACATGACCGTCGACCTTGTCACTTTCAAGCTAAAGCACGTATTCACCGATCAAACATTCTACATCATCGACAAGTCCAACTATGGTGGCCTGGAAGTTCACTATGGCTGCGGAGATCATCAGTCACCGTTCTCTGTAGTCTTGGATGCAAATACCGACGATCTCTTGGACAGCACAAGCCCCAACGGCTGGATATTCCAAGGGGGCGATGAGGTGAAGTTCCTACTCGAAACGCCAGATGATACGGAAGGCCCCGGAACAATCTATGATGGCATGATCCTCGATGTTGAGCCCATCGTGAGTCAGAAAAAAGGTCGACTGCTCAGGCTGTCGGGCGTGAACTTTGGCGACTTTTGGGGCTATGGAAGCGTCTTCGAAAAGAACTATAAAGACAAGCCCCAGGAGGCGAGCAAAGTGCTGACGGAAGCAATCGCAAGCATCCATCCCGATATCACCGTTCCGGTAGTCGAGGATCTGCAGTTACTGATTGGGCAGTCCGCAGGAAGCGACCCTCTGATAAGGATGATTTTTGAAGCAGCCTATTCTGGCAGGGCGCTCTATGAAATTTGTTCGGCACTTGGTCTTGAGTACTCCTTTGTAGCCGGACTTAACATTCCGAAATATTTCCGGCTCACGCCAATTCTCGATCCGCCGGTAAACAGTACTTTGATTATAACTGAAGCCGATGTCATAGGCACAGCACGCTTCAAGTGGACGGATGACGGCTACCACTTTGACGAAGTCTATGTTCATACGGCGCAAAAGATGTATGCGCCCAACACCACCACGCCAACGGGCGCGGTATTCTGTGGAGACAAAAAGTTCTGGGAAGCACGCCAGCTGCTCGAGGACGATCAAACACCAACAGATGTCATATTGCCTAATTTTGTTCATGACGGTCCCGTGATATCTGGATGCCTTGCAGGGATGGCTTTCGGCTGGAACGCGCCGTCAGATCCTGGCAGCAAAAACAAAGTGGCGCTAACTATGAGAGGCGGGACTCTCCAAAATGATGATGGTACAAAGCTTGCCGAGAGTATGCTCGGCCTGATCGAAAACCACTGGGATGTCATGGAGCTTGGCATCATAAACAACTTCAGCCTGCAACGCTTTCAGATAAGACTCAACCATGGCAAGAACGGCAGCGGGGGCTACTGGATATCAAACAACCTCGCCAACATTGACGCACTTGCAAAGGGTCCGCTCCAAAAGCTGAAAATGAATATGCCAACCAGGGATGAGGCTGGAGCGGAGTGGACAAGAGTTGGGTCGCCGACTCTGGTGGATGAAGTCCAATTCATTGTCAAGGGCAACTTTGCAGCTGACTTGGCGCTCTTTCCAGATCCGACGATAATCAGTTACCTGCATTTTTACAGGACACCCCGGTCAAGGTCCGTGAGCACAGAAAGCAAGCCGCGGGTGCTGATAAGGATTGACCGGAGGCTTGGAAGTCAAAGTGATATCGACATCTTGCGGACGGCTGAACAGAATCGCGTCAGAGACAGCGCGCTGGTCGGGACCATTATGGTCGATGGCAGCTTGCTATACGCGGGATCAACATCTGGCAATGCAAACAGGATGCTTCTGGTTCCTGGGGACGGAGTCGTCCTCAATATTCCACACTATGGCCTTTTTAACACAATTGCAAGAGTAGATCACATCGTCCACCAAGCAGTCAACGGCCGGTGGCTGGCCACCATCGCTTTCGGGCCATTTGCACACGAGGACCCCTTTGATCTCTATCATTCACTTAACGAATTGCTTGGCGAAGTTGACGAGGAAGGGGGAGACCAGGTTTCATGAGAGATCGCCGGAACATCAACGTCGTGCAGCGATCCAATCCTCCAGAATACGATCCATTCGACACGGCATATTTGATAACAGGGGCGGGTACAACTGGAGAGACTCCGCCAGCGCCGCCGCCCGCGCCGCCTCCTCCGCCTTCTGGGGCTGGTGTAATGTATGAGCCATTCAACGTTCCAGTCAATTTGGCCATAAATATCATCCTCGATGCAGCAGGCAATCCATGGAGAAATCCGACAACTGTTAGCGTGGTTGTGAAGGAGGCGAACCACGATGAAAGCGCATATTGGGACGTTTTTAGCAAGACGCCAATAAAGCCTAATGCATCTATTCCAGTCCGCCTTTGGAAAGAACGTAAACACGAGATAAGAAGCAGCACGACTTTTTCCGGTGGTGGCCAGAGATTGACTGCAGAAGTTTATCTGCCGGTTCCCAATTCCGTGCCGCTACGATACAGCTGGCGCACGAAATCCTTTGAATTGGATGGTGATGTCAGCCAATATGTTGAAAGTGCCAGCCTTAACTATACTTCAGTTTACCAGGTGGACTATACGTATGTGATGATACCATGAGCGTGAGTGAATGAATAAATGGTAATACAAATAGAAGAATGGACATTTGGCAAGGACCTCCGCCTGGCATTTCCAGACGATAACTATCCCGATGATGCTGCAGAGTCTGCACCAACATTTTACGCATTCCATCCTGGCGTCGAAGTAGGAAGCCTTGGCCGCTACTGGATGTTTCCAACGGGATCAACTATCGGAGGACAGGGGGTGCAGGGCTTTGATGAAGGATTGCTAACCTTCTGGACTCTCGTACGTACATTTAACGGTGCCATATGCAGAGTTGCCTTCCGGCGGACAACTGCGCTTACCAATGCCACATCCTTTCCATCAGCGGACCTGACGGCGTACGTGCTTTCATTCACCGGCTACGTCGGCGGCAGACTCACAGTTGAGCGCTGGAACATCGGAGCCGTTGCTGAAACCTTGTTAAACATCCCATTCCCTGCGGGATTCAGCCCCGGTGACCTTTGGTGCCAGCATCGAATAAGGTGGTATGTCGAGAGCGGAGCTCTGAAAATAACATATGAAAATCGCAGGAGCGCATCCAATCCGTTTAGACAGGTCGGGCCGATAGTAAGTGATGCCACGAATTCATTCACAAGTCCAACCAACAAGATCGGCTTTTATCTCGGACCTAATTTGCGCCTTGAGGGCATCAGGCTTAGCCCGAATGTCTAATAATTCTATTCTTGCAAAATCCAATCCAAAGAACGAGTTGGCGACTTTCCAAACTGCTGCCGTCGACCCGCGGAACCCGAACAAGGCAGGCCTGCAAGTCGGCAACACCTATCCTCTGAAAATTGTCGACCTTGGCCGCAAGGGCGACGGAGTTGGCTACATTGACGGTATGGTAATATTTGTAAAGGGCGCCAGTATGGGCGACGATCTGCGTGTCAAAATCATCCAGATCCGGCACAACTGCGCCATTGCAATAAAAGACGACGGAGAGACGGGGGAATGACGGTGGCTTTTCAGGTGCTTTGTTGGCAGCTGTATTTTGCTTATTTGAAGTTGTTTAGGGAACTGGAAGCGATATATTGCTTGTATTGGAGAGGAGCTTGTGTTGAGCGTTGAGCGTAGAGACGAGTCTTGGTCAAGAGATAGCGATTGCGCTGATAGGCATCGGAGTCGCAATTGCCGGGTCGATCCTTACGTTCATCTTAACGACAAAGACGAGGCTGGCCGTGATTGAATCGAAGCTGGCGCAAGGGATGAAGGAGCTGGAAGAAGACACCGATGTCAGCATCCAGACTGGTAAAGTACTAGTAGAATCGACCACAATATTAAAGGAGCATCAAAAGCTACTAGATATCACGATCCCCATTATCTACGAGCACAAGAGTAGCATTGCCAGGCTCGAAGAGCAGGTCAAGCTCCTCCAGCAGGCCATGGCCCGGCTCGAAGAGCAGACCAGGCACCGCTAGATAATTCGCTTTTACAGAAGATTTTACCAGAAACGCATGGCAAGCAAGTTGATTCTCGTTGTGATGGCGGCGCTCTTCGCTTCCAGCATAGCGGGATTAGTGACCATACAAGTCTACGCTCAGACAACAGAACCGGACGTCGTTAATTCAACACAAGCGCTCCTCGGATCGCTGGCCGCCTTTGCGGGATCCCTCGGCATCATCTTTGGCGTGATCGCCCCATGGGTTAAAAGATGGAACGCAAAGCTTGGTGAAGGGATGGAAACTGTGGGCACGGATGCCATGAAGGTGAACCACTATCTGCTGACACTGCAAGAGGAAGTCAAAAAGAACAAGGCAAACTACGGCATATTGAAGGAGATCGTGCTAAGCAGCGCACACGCAACTCCCGAGCAAAGGGCAGCTGTAGAGGCAGCTGAAAAGAAGATTGCAGATGTGGAAACCAAGATAGAAAATGAGACGAACTATCAGAGAGATCAGCTTGAAAAGCTGGCAGCCGTCATTCCATCAAAGCCGCTCTCTGAAGGCGAAATCGCAGAAGAAGCCAGACTATAGTTCTCTTTTCTTCTCCCTCTTTTTTCATTTTCAATTGATCTATTATGAGCATCGATGAAACGACGGTTCCACTCGCAGGCGACTTTGACATACTTCTAAACGGCACGGACAGTGCAGGGAACATATTGAGCGGAAGTGCAAAAGTTAAGGTGCGCAAGCCGGACACCGAACCGCCAGCAGTCTCAATCAATTCACCAAGCCAAAACCAGAATGTGATGACGAAGGACTTCAAGGTGGATGGGCTGGCTAGCGACAATGTGATCGTGTCGACTGTTCTTGTCTCTCTAGACGGCCAAGCCTATCAGGAAGCGACTCTCGTCACAGGTGCATGGTCACTTCAGTTGACGAATTTGTCCTATGGCCCGCATTATGTCGAAGTTGTCTCTATAGATGGAAAGGGAAACACATCTGCTAAAGTGCATCGTGACTTTCTGGTCTCTGTTGCACAGCCGTCTGGGCTTCCGTTCATGTTTGGCACGAACAAACTCGTTGCGCCACTGTCGACAATTACGACTCAAGATAAGCTTCTGAAATTTGGGAAGGACAATGGCTTCGACCTGATGAGAGTCAGAGTCTATCGTTCGAGTCATCAAGTAAATCCAGCTCTTGTCAATGCACAGATCAAAGCGACTGCTGACGCAGCTGACAAGTATGGAATTAAAGTGATCTGGACTTTCATGCAATACCAGTATTCGCCCTATTTCAATAACTTCAAGTATGACAGTGAAGACGTCATCATCGGCAAAGGCTCAGGCTTCCCCGCCGACATGGTTCAGGGTCTGATCGGCACTCAGAATCTGACTACACGAACTCTTCAGAATCAAGCAAAGAAGTTGTTCTTGCGAAAGCTCTATGACAATGCAGGCACTTACAATGGAAAGGCTCTCTGGGATGACTATGCCGACTGGATGATCAGCATCTTCGTGAATCCTCTGAAAGACAGGCCAAGCACATTCGGCTATGAGATCGCCAACGAACCCGAGATCGTTCTGTTCGCTGACTACGATAAGCTAAGAAAGATGCAGGAGCACATCGGGAACAAGATCGTTGCCATTGACACAGATGCAAGGATAATTGCCGATAACGTCTATCTGGGTCTGTATTCTGACACGACCGTCACGAAACCCGCGTTCTATTCGACGGCAGCTGTGCCGAGAGCTCTTCCAACTCTGACGAACGGCAGGACAGTCTACGGGCCACACTTCTATCAGAAAGTCTGGGCGGACAACGACTATGCCTATAATTTCGGTCAAGTGCAAAAGATTGCAGCTCTTCGATGGGATGAAGCTACATCGAAAACTGTCGCACTTGCCACACCAAGAGAAGTCATTCTCGGGGAATGGGATGTCGAGACTTGGCCAGCAGACCCGATACAGATGACCAAGATGAGGGACTCAGCTAAGGCATACGGATTCGCAGGAATGTGCCATTATGGCTTTGACAGTAGTGACATGAGTCACTCGTGCTTTGATAGCAGCTACAACCCAACGACCACCAGGAACGTCTGGCCTGCTATGTTGCAAGTCCTGGGACATGCGCAGGTCGGCTCGCCAAAATAACAATCAATGACAATACTCCAGCAGCATCTACATTTTCACCAGAAGCATACAGTCCGCTGCCGACGCTGTGGCTGCTATCTACTGAAAGTTGCCAATCACTCACGGCTACACGCTAGCGGCGAAAAAAAGGCCGTTTATAGCTGCATGAATTGCGGCCACAAGTTTGTTTGTTGTGCGAAAGACAGAAAGATTAGCATTACTGAAAAAATATATCGTGCAAAGTACAGGCTACAAGAGCTTGAGGCGATGCGAAAGAGAATATGATCTCTCTAGTTTTATCAATCTGTCTTCTCCTTGGGTTCATTCTTGTTCTCTATCACAGCCAAGAGAGGCCAGAATCGCATTATGATTTCATGTCAGAAGATGCCCGCGATGCCTATGTCAAGCATCTTGCCCAGAACGGAATGCTGGATTTCCAGTGTAACTGTACTTCGGCTATCGGCTTGGCTACCTGGCAGGAATAAGATGCACTTTAATTCCTTTTTACAATTGCCTTCGACCCGAAAGACATGGCAAGATTGGTTGACGGTATCACCGTGATGACAGAACAAGAGATTGAAGCCCAGACAGGCCTGCAGCTGGAAAACCTCCAGAACCCCAGGAGCAAGCAGTTTAACGTAGATCATGCTGCGGTAGTGGTCAAGAACCTGCTTGGATGGCAGACCTGGACCCAGAACGGAAAGGAAGTACTTGACGTCATTCACTGGTGCCGAGGCCTTGAAGGTGCAATCGCAACTGCCAAGTTTCTGAACGATGTCTTTGCGACCGGATATCCGGCGGAAAGAAAGGCGTTTGCAATAGAGCTGGATGCGGACAACGCAACCTGAAATTATTTTTTCTTTCTCGGCCTGTCCCAATAAGGGCTCTTGCAGCCTAGCGCGATACAGCGATTGAAGAACCATTCAACAGTCTTGTTCATCTGCTTCAGATAGTGGGACATCACCCTGCCTATTACACCCCGCTCAACGCATGGGTGACAGGTTCTACAGAGAGTGATCAAATTGTTTGGATGGTCGATGCCTCCGCATTGCCATGGAATTTTATGATGTACAACCAAGGGAAATGAACCGTCAAATACCGCACCACATATCTGGCAGGAGTAATTATCACGCGTCAAGATAACTGATCTGATTTCAGCCCATGTCTCAACACTGCACATCATTTCTCCTCATCCTCGATCAGCACGACTTTTACTTTCTTGTCCTTCCAGTCTTTGGGTACGATAACATGACAGCCGTTGCCAAAGCCGGAGACAGTAGTTTCAAATTCGCGGAACTTCATTTTGCGGGGCATTCCAGGGCGGTCAGCTTTAGCTTGGGATGTAGATAAGCTGCGCGGCAAGGTTCAAGCCGCCATGCGGGCTTGGTACCTTTCCACAGCATTGTCCCGCTCCCATTCATAACGGCAGCCGTCACAGCAAAAGACCTCATCGCCAAACTTGGTGCTAACAAAGTCATCGGGAATAACCATGCCACAGTTGTCGCATGCATTCATTTACTCTTTCCTTCCTCTATGGGCGCGACTTGCAGATTGTTCTTCGTCAGGTCCTCAATTGTCTGCTTGTAGAGGTCTATCGCTTGACACATAGCTTCCTTGCCCTCGTTGGCATGGACGTGCACAGTGACTCGAGCCCCTTTGGCCGTCTGGTCGATCTTGACAGAGTGTGAAAACACTGGCGGATATTCGACTTCAGTGTTGTTTTCCATGTATAATGTAGGTATATACACTGTATATAAGATTAACTAATAAAAGGTGATTAGTGAACTATTAATATATACAATGTATATACAAGATGTCGGCTTGAGAAATCAGGTCGATAAAAAGCGCCCCGGTGGCAGAGCGCGGTCTAATGCGTCTGCCTTAAGAGCGGATTAGGTGTGAGCCTACGAGGGTTCGAATCCCTCCCGGGGCGCTTATACTTTTCGCCTCGTGAGCACCTGCCGGGCTCATCGACCCGGCTACCTCAGTGCAGCTTTTTGCAAGATAATGCCAGTTAAGTTGCAATCTCTCTTTAAGTGCTTGCAAATCGTGTACTTAATATGTTTTAAAGAACGGCAGATTTATTACTTAAAGCGCGACTGCTGAGAGATACAATGCAGGCCGCCGTCGAGGCTGAGGTTGAGGACTGGACAATCCCAGTGCCAAAGACAAACA
>Ga0070697_100000268_pt1 | contig 42446 bp, 38 predicted proteins | sample KBSK1501metaG_FD_65475 | JGI IMG/M metagenome (GOLD analysis project Ga0070697, IMG submission 65475) | Corn, switchgrass and miscanthus rhizosphere microbial communities from Kellogg Biological Station, Michigan, USA - KBS K1-50-1 metaG | ecosystem: Host-associated > Plants > Roots >... | reverse complement strand
CCATCATGATCAGCAGGCCTCCGATGATCGGGATCAAACAGAGCATGGCGAATGCTTCCTTCTAACACGCTTTTGCTGAATCTCATCCTGCGAATCGACGTGACTTTTTCAACACCCACACGATATTTCAACAGTTGATTGAGGACCGACGCTATTGCTCGCTCCGGCAACACTGAGCTTTACCCGAGCTCGATGCCCAGCCGCTTCATCTTGGCGATCAAAGTCGTCCGGGCAGGCCCAGCCGGGCGGCGGCGCCATTCCGGCCACCGATCACACCTTTCGTTTGTTGGAGAGCCCGAAGGATGTGCGCCCCCTACTCCTGTTCCAGAGTGACGGGCGTGGATGCCATCGACCACTTCGAGCCATCCTGTGTTCTGTGGGTGAGTTCAGGCAGCGAACCACTCAGCACAACGCCAGTCGACAGAAGTACCGAGCGTTCAATGAGGTTTTGTAGTTCCTGGACGTCCGGTAACGAATTGCGCGCCAGCCCCGATTCTCACTCACTTTGGTAACGCGATGTTCGCAGCCAAAGTTGCCGAAAGTCAATAAGTAAACCCAACCCGCCCAGTTCTGGTTGGGAGCACAGGGGGACACGCATGTTCCGCATTATGATAGTCGTCACTACAGTGTTACTCCTCTCGACCGTGAGCCTGGGACAAGCTACCGCCTCCAGCGATCAAGAAACGATTCGCCTCCTGGTCCAGCAGGTCAAAGAATTACAAGAAAAGGTCCAGGCTCTGGAAGCCACCCAGTCAGGCTCGGCGGATGCAGCAGCGCAGCCCGCTGCCCTCCAAGTCCAGCAAGAACCGGCAGACCAATCCGGCAATTCGAGACCATCGCTGGCTGCCCCACCGGGGTTGCATGAACTCGGTGGCATTCAGTGGCGCGGGTTCGGAGAAGTCAATTACAAGGTTCTCGACCAGCGTCAGCCGGAGTTGAGTACATTCGGATCTACTCCGGGCTCATCAGGCAATTTCTATACCGGAGACTTCAGCCTCTTCCTGACCTCCAGGATTAACGACAAAGCGAGCGTGCTCTCCGAGATTACCTTCAGCGAACAACCTGAACAGCTCTTTCAGGTGGATCTGGAACGGGTCCTGTTCAAATACGATTACAGCGACCACCTGAGGATGTCATTCGGCCGGTATCAAACCGGCATCGGCTATTACAACACTCAGTATCATGGTGGCCGGTGGTTTCTAACTACAGTCGATCGCCCGCTGATCACCGAATATGCGCACGATGGTGGTCCGCTGCCCACGCAGGCTGTGGGCATTTCCACAACCGGGCTCATCCCCTCGGGAAAACTCGGCTTGAACTACATTTTGGAATATGGTTCCAGTGACACCAATCGCCCGCGTGTCGACGGTTCGCCCGGAGGAGACGACGAGTCCAATGGCAATCACGTAAACATCGGTCTCTTTGCTCGTCCTGACGCGATCCCGGGACTGCAGATTGGCGGCTCCTTCTACCACGACAACATCAGCAACGTAGACCTCCACGAGTCCGGCAGGTTTGGTCAAACGATTGTGAACGCCCACGTGGTCTACGTCGGGCATGGAATTGAGTTTCTCAACGAGGGTTTTCTGATTCGTCACGCGGAAGAGCACACAACCACTGTGTTCAACATGCCGGGGTTCTATTCTCAGTTTTCCAAGCGATTGGGTCACGCTCGCCCATTTTTCCGCTACCAGTATTTGAACATGAACCCGAACAGCATTTTCGAGGACATTCTCTTGCGCTGCGGTCCATCGTTTGGCGTTCGTTATGACCTGAACGACAACATCGCCTTGAAAACGCAGCTCGATCACACGCATCGCAAAGGCAAGCCAAACCTGAACGGTCTGCAACTACAGTTGACGTTTGCCTTCTGAGGACACACTCATATGTACCGGAAATGGGTCGCTACCCTGCTTCTGAGTTGGGCATGCCTGAGCCTTAGTGGCTCTGCTTTTGCTCAGATCGGAGACGTGGCGGTGGTAGTCAATCCCGAAAACGCGGCGAGTAATCTGACACTAACTGAGCTGCGCAAATTGTTCGCTGGCGAAAAGCGCTCCTGGGCGGGCGGACTGTCGGTGAAGCTCATCGTGCGAGCGCCTGGAACCCATGAGCGTGAAGTGCTCCTAAAGGTGTTGGGCATTTCGGAGAGCGAATATAAGCAATATTGGGCTTCGCAAGTGTTCCGCGGGGAAGCCCAGTCCGCTCCAATTGTCCTGCCTTCGATTGGGCTACAGAAAGAAGCTCTGACGCTTTATCCCGGTGGCGTTACCTTGGTGGACGCAAAAGACGTCAAGCCGGGAATGAAAGTGCTTAAAGTGAACGGTCGGATGCCGGGCGAAACAGGCTATCCAATCCACTAACACTTGCCGGCCTGGATCGTGACCTCGGGTTAGCGGCATGTCCTCACTGGTCCATTTTGATCTGGGGTCAGCAAACGTTAGAAAAGACTTCGTTCGCAGCCGATTAGCCGCCTTCGTCAGCATTGTGGCGACAGTGGCTCGGCTGGAGAGAAACAAATGACGAACAGAAACCAAGAAGAACCGACTTGACACCGACCGGCCTTCTCATGGATGGCGATTTCACCAGTTGGATTCTCATACGAGTGTCCCCACGCGCATCCCGCCGCCTCCCATATCCCCGATTGTAAAACTGTGTAAATTCATGCGCCCAGGGCTTTAACTTCCTCATCGAAGCTGGTAAGTATTTACTTACATGCGTCTCGCTGCCAAAGACCGCAGAGCTCAATTGATCGACGTCGCGATGCGTCTGTTCGCCGTCCAGGGCTTCGATGGCACCACCACGCGGGAAATCGCAGACGCGGCCGGAGTGAACGAGGCCATCATCTTCCGTCATTTCCCGACCAAGGAAGAACTTTACTGGGCCGTGGTCAACGGCCGCATTGGCGCCACCGGTCGCAAACGAAAAATTGAGAGGTGCCTGCAATCGAGTTCAGATGATCGCGAGGTTCTCGCCTGTATCGCCGGGGCACTGCTCGATCGCACTGAGGAAGATTCAGCCCTCACGCGGCTGCTGTTGTTCACGGCGTTGCGCAATGCTGAGCTGTCAGAGAGTTTTTTCCGCAACTACGTAGCCGAGACTTTCGATTTGCTGGCGGATTTTTTTCGCCAGGGAATCAAAGAAGGCCGCCTGCGCGATGTTAATCCCGTGGTTGCGGCACGCAGTTTTCTGGGCATGATTTCGCATCACTATCTGGTGCAGGAACTGTTTCGCGGGAGCCGCTACCAGCAGTTCGATCCCTATGTTCTTGGAGGGCAATTGGCGGACATCTGGCTGAACGGGATTTCGGCCACGCCTGCTATCGAAACTGAGCGCGGCCCCGTCCATCAGAAGGTCGGGCACACGGCTGCTACGCTTCATGCGACAAAGTAGGGACCACATATCGTGTAACGGCCGAAAGTTTTTTATTTTGCATCATGAATGCTGATCATTCAAACGGAACGAGCACGGAGAAACAATCATCGATGAAGCGAAGATTCATCTTGCGCGGACATTCTTTCAGTGCATGGCTTGCTCTGCTTGCGATACTGACCTTTCTTTCAGCTTGCGGCAGCAAAGACTCCGTTCAAGCTGCCGGCCAGCCAGGAAGTCCAGGTAGTGGACGTCCTCCCGCGCCTGTAGTGGTTGCGAGCGTTCAGCAACGGGATGTCCCCATTCAGGTGACCGCCATCGGCAACGTTGAGGCCTACCAGATGGTGCAGATCAAATCGCTGGTCAACGGGCAGATCGAAAATGTCTTCTTCAAAGAAGGGCAGGACGTACACAAGGGCCAATTGTTGGTGCAGCTGGATAAGCGTCCGTTTCAGGCCGACCTCGAAAAAGCAATTGGCATGCTGAAAAAAGATCAGGCCCAGGCAGAGAACTCGAAGCTGCAGCAAGCGCGATACGGCGAACTGGAAAAAGAAGGCGTAATTTCGCGGGAGCAAGCCGACCTGCAGCGGGCCCAGGCCAAGTCCGATCAGTCGACCGTGTATGCCGATCAGGCTACGGTGGATGCTGCCCGCGTGCAGTTGCAGTACACCGACATTAAGGCGCCCATCGATGCCCGCACAGGCGCGTTGCTCATGAACAAGGGCAACCTCATCAAGGCGAATGACACTCCATTCCTGGTGCAACTGAACCAAGTCGCTCCAATCTACGTGACGTTCTCAGTTCCTGAGGTCAACCTGCCGGAGGTCCGCCAGTACGCGGCGAAGGGGCCGTTGAAGGTGCTGGCTTTTCCGAAGGGCGAGAAGAATGCCAGTATGGGCACTCTCACCTTCATCGATAACGGAGTCGATACCACAACCGGCACAGTGAAGTTGAAAGGAACGTTTCTCAACAAAGACAGACGGCTGTGGCCGGGAGAGTATGTTGACGCGGTGCTCGAGTTGTCTGTCCAGAAAAATGCGGTCGTAGTGCCGACCAAAGCCATCCAAAACGGTCAGCAGGGCGAATATGTATACGTGGTGACGCAGGACAATACCGCCGAACCGCGCCCGGTAAAAACTTCGGGAACGTATCAGGACCTCAGCCTGGTCTCGGCTGGTTTGAATCCGGGTGAGCGTGTAATTGTTGACGGGCAAGTGCGAGTCGCACCCAACGGAAAAGTCGTGGTGCAAAGTACGGTTTCCGGAGTTCCCGCCGAACCGAATCCCAATGCAGTTGCTCCCGCGGGAGGCGGCCAGTGAGTATCTCGGAAACTTTCATCAAGCGGCCCATCATGACCACGCTGGTCATGGCCGCGATTCTTGTTTTCGGGATCTTTGCATACCGCTTGCTGCCGGTGAGCGATCTTCCTAACGTAGACTTCCCCACGATTCAGGTCAATGCGTCGCTGCCAGGAGCCAGTCCGGAGACGATGGCGTCCTCCGTCGCGACTCCGTTGGAGAAACAATTCTCTACCATCGCCGGCATCGACTCGATGACGTCGACCAATTCGCTTGGCAATACCAACATCACTATCCAGTTCAATCTGAGCCGCAGCCTGGATGGCGCCGCGCTTGACGTGCAATCAGCCATCGCCGCCGCCGGTGGGCAACTGCCGCCGGAGATGCCGACGCCGCCCACCTTCCAGAAGGTCAATCCCGCGGATTCGCCGATTCTTTATCTCGCGCTGAGTTCGCCCACGCTCAGACTGTCCGACGTAGACGAAGCAGCCGAGACGACCATCGCTCAACGCGTCTCTATGGTCAGTGGCGTTGCCCAGGTGCAGGTATTCGGAGCCCAGAAGTACGCAGTCCGGGTGCAACTCGATCCCAATGCCATGGCTGCACGGCAAATCGGCATTGATGAAGTCGACAACGCGTTAAAGACAGGAAATACCAACACTCCAACCGGAACTCTCTACGGCGAGAGCCACACGTTTACCATTCTCTCGAACGGGCAGCGCCAAAACGCCGCGAGTTTCGGACCGATGATCGTGGCCTACCGTAACGGCTCTCCTGTGCGGCTCAGCGACATCGGACAAGTCACCGACAGTGTTCAGAACAACAAGACTGCAAGCTGGTTCAATGGAAATCGTGCGATTGTGCTGGCTATTCAACGCCAGCCCGGCACGAATACGGTTGAAGTGGTCGACAGCATAAGGAAGCTGCTGCCGCAGTTGGAAGAACACATCCCCGCCGCAGTGACCGTGAATACGCTCTATGACCGGTCGGTCTCGATTCGCGCGTCGGTCAACGACGTCAAGTTCACCCTGGTGCTGACCATCGTCCTGGTCATCCTAGTGATCTTCCTGTTTCTGCGGAATCTCTCGGCGACCATCATTCCATCACTCGCTTTGCCGATGTCGATTGTCGGAACGTTCTCCGTGATGTATCTGCTGGGCTACAGTCTCGACAACCTCTCGCTAATGGCCTTGACGTTGTCTGTTGGCTTTGTGGTGGATGATGCGATCGTCATGCTGGAGAACATTGTCCGGCACATGGAAATGGGGAAGAAACCACTGCGCGCCGCTATGGAAGGCGCCGGCGAAATTGGCTTCACGATTCTCTCCATGACATTGTCGCTGGCGGCGGTGTTTATCCCGCTGCTGTTCATGGGCGGCATTATCGGACGACTGCTACACGAGTTCGCCGTGACCATCGGCGCGGCCATTCTGGTTTCGGGGTTTGTGTCGCTTACTCTCACTCCCATGCTGGCAAGTCGCTTCCTTCGCCGCCGTGAGGCGGCGGAACATGGACGTTTCTACAATGCCAGCGAGAAAGTGTTCGAGGCCGGTCTACGGGGCTATGAGCGCAGTCTGAAAATTGTTCTGCGGCACAAGTTCGCCACTCTGATGGTGTCGTTCGCGGTTATCGCCCTGACGGTCTTTCTTTACACACTTTCAAAGACGGGCTTCATTCCCGACGAAGACCAGAACCTGGCATTCGCCTTCACCGAAGCGCAGCAGGGTATCGCCTTCCAGGACATGATGCAGCTTCAGCAGAAGGTCGCTGGCGTGGTGCGCAGCGATCCAAATGTGTTGAATACCATGTCGTCGATCGGTCAGCCGATCAACCAGGGCAGAGTATTTTTCCGCCTAAAGGATCCGAAAGACCGTGTCAATCACATGACCGCGACCCAGGTCCTCCAAGAGCTGCGTCCCAAGTTGGCGCAAATTCCCGGCATCAACGTCTTTCTGCAGGTTCCGCCGACAATTCGCATTGGTGGAGCGCTGACCAAGTCGCAATATCAGTACACGCTGCAAACACCCGACACAACTGCGTTATATCAGGATGGTCCGAAGCTGGAAGCCGAGCTGCGTAAATCGCCTCTTCTACAGGATGTCACCACCGACCTGCAAGTGAAGAATCCGCAGTTGACGGTGCAAGTTGATCACGATAAGGCCTATGCACTGGGATTAGATCCGGACCAGATTTCGCAGGCCCTCTATTCCGGGTACGGAACGCGGCAGATCAGCACCATCTACACGCCGAATAACGAATACTACGTGATTGTCGAGTTGCTGCCGCAATACCAGGACAATCCCAATGAGCTTTCCTCGCTCTACATTCGCTCGAATACCGGAAAGCTGGTTCCGCTGGATACAGTGGCCAAGCTGGTGCAATCGGTAGGACCGCTCACGGTAAACCACTTTGGGCAACTTCCAGCAGTGACGGTAAGCTTCAACCTGAAGCCTGGCGTCTCACTCGGCGAGGCCACGCAACTAGTGCAACAGACGGTCAGCAAAGTCATTCCGGGCAACGTGACCGGGACGTTCCAGGGTACCGCCCAGGCTTTTCAACAATCATTCACCGGCATGGGATTGCTGCTGGTGGCGGCCGTCTTGGTGATCTACATTATTCTCGGAATTTTGTATGAGAGTTTCGTCCACCCGATCACGATCTTGTCCGGATTACCCTCCGCCGGCGTGGGCGCTTTGCTGACGCTGATTCTTTTCCATCAGGAATTGAATCTTTACTCTTTTGTCGGCGTGATCATGTTGATCGGCATCGTCAAGAAAAATGCCATCATGATGATCGACTTTGCGCTGGAAGCGGAACGGAACGAAGGGAAGAGTCCAGAAGAGTCCATCTATCAGGGCGCGCTAGTGCGCTTCCGCCCGATCATGATGACGACCATGGCGGCTTTGATGGGAACATTGCCGATCGCTATCGGCTTTGGAGCGGGTGCCGACTCGCGGCGGGGCTTGGGCCTGGCGGTAGTCGGAGGCTTGCTCTTCTCTCAGGTTGTAACCCTTTACATCACGCCGGTGTATTACGTCTATCTCGACAAGTTGCAGTCTAAGCTTCGCCGACAGAAGCCGGTGCTTGTGCCTGCCAGCGAGCGTATGGACGAAGCTGCCCTGATGGGACATCACGACTGACGGCTCGCGAACGTAGGGGCAGGTGTCCCCATCTGCCCAGTCGCAGCTACTCTTCTTCCGGCTTTTCGGGTTCTTTTGCCTTCGGCTTTTCGATCGGCTTTCGCGGTAGCATCTGGTCGCGCATCGCGGCATCGTAGACAAAGCTCGCCACGATTACCGCCGCCTGTTTCAGATCATCGGGCTGCAGACGATCATAAACATCCATGTTGGAGTGATGCGTTCGCGTCATGTACTCAATCGGATCTTGAACGAATTGAAATGCGGGAATACCGACGGCATCCAGCGACTGATGGTCGGTACCGCCGGTGTTGCGCATGGTGAGAGTGGTCATGCCGAGATCTTTGAAGGGTTGCATCCAGGCCTCGAAAATCGGCTCGACTGCGGCGTTCTCCTGCAGGTAAACGCCACGCAGCTTGCCACTGCCGTTGTCCACGTTGAAATAGGCGGCAACTTTGGCCTGTTCGGGCTTGACGGTCACCGGGCCGGCTTCGCGTCGCAACAGCGTAGGCATGCCTTGCATGTCCGGTTCATTGATGGGCGGACGCGAGCCAAAATGCTGCTGGACGTAGTATTGCGAACCGAGCAGCCCTTCCTCTTCTCCACTCCATAGGGAGATGCGAATGGTGCGGCGCGGCTTCACATCCAACGCCTTGAGGATGCGCACGGCTTCCATCATGACGACCGACCCTGCGCCGTTGTCGGTCGCTCCCGTACCGGAGTGCCAGGAGTCGAGATGCGCGCCCAGCATCACCACTTCATCTTTCTTGTCGGTCCCGGGGATTTCCGCAACCGTGTTGTACTGCATGGGGTCGTCATCGTAAAAGGTATTGGCGACGTTCAGTTCAAGCTCGACGTCTTTCTTTTTGTCGAGCAGACGGGCAATCCGATTCCATTGTTCAAGCGCGACGGTGACCTGAGGAAGGGTTGTAGTCTCGCCTTTTCTCCAGGAGCCTCCGGCTTGCACGAATACTGTGCCGCCTCCGAAGTCGCCGTATCCATGATCCACGACCGCCAGCACCTTCTCGTCCTCGAAGAATTTGTTGACCACCTTCATGAACTTGCGCCGCTTCATGTATTCCCGATAGCGGAGATCGTCTTTTTCACTGGGAACCCGATAGTTGCCAATGTCGCCGAGTTCCTTATCGCTAAGGCGCGTGAACTGCGGCTCGGTAATGGTTGAGACTTCAGCGTCGGCGCCGAAAATCGCGATCATGCCGGCCAGCTTGCCCTTGTACTTGTCGAAATCTTTCTTGCTTTCTATGTTTACGCGGACGCACTTGCCCTTGAGCACTCCGTTTGTTCCGGGAGTCCACGCCTTGGCGTAGGCGATCAGCGGCGCTACATCGGGAGAGAGCATCCTGGCATTGACGTATTCGTTCGACCAGCCGCGACCAAAAGGACCCCACGATTCCAGATGCGCGTTAACCAGCCCGTAAGAGGTGAGTTGGTCGCGCGTCCATTCGTTGGCTCGCTTCATGTTGGGCGACCCGGTGAGACGGGGCCCGATTCCGTCCATCAGCCCGCCAGCGCTTTCCATGATCTTGGAATTGCGAAAGCCTTCGTAGCGGATCTTCGTGACCATTTCGAGGTCGACTTTTTCTTGCGACCACGCTAGGGAGGAAAGAGAAATCAGTGCGATGACAACATAAAACCGGGCGGACTTGACCATTCCCGTGACTCCTATTGGGTGGCAGAAAACTTCGCATCATACCACGGCGTCAAGGAGAGAGTCGGTGAGAATAGCGACTGGGCATTGAACCTTCGTGGATCTTCGTGTCCTTTGTGGTTATCGCTTTCTGTAAAACCCATAAACTCTAAGGACACGAAGTACACGGAGGAATATCAGGATTGTGCGTGGAGCCGCCAGGTGTGTTCGGCGCTACGACGGCACGTCCGAGGTCAGATCCGTGGTGACCTTCATCGCCGAGTGTGCCGAGCCGATCAGGTTCAGCTTGGGCTCGCGTTCGATTTCCTTCAGCAATTCGCGGGTCACACGGTCATCGATCTCGGTGGCATGCTGAAGATCGACGGGATAACGGACCACGGCTTCGAGTCCGGAGGAAGTGAGCCGCAACCAGCTTTTGGGCTGCAGACCGTGTCCCAGGTTAGAGCTGAGGGTACGTTCCAATTGCCGGTGCTGCCGCTCCATGTCTTCGCGATAGTCGGCGAACACCGCTTGCACCGCGCCCAGCAAACGTTCTTCGACGGCGTGGTAATCGCCCTGGGGTGCAAGCGTCAGTCGGATTTCGTGCCATACGAAATGCGTCCCGGGGATTTGTTTGAACAGTCCGGCAGTCGGTTGGAAAACAATGGAATTCGAGAAGGCGACGACCCGCCCGGTGGGAGCATCCACTCCGTCGCCGCCAAGCTCCATCACGTGCAGACGCACCAGGCCAATCTCAACGACTTCGCCGGTGACCCCGGAGATTTGCACGCGATCCCCCACTCGAATTCCGAAGCGGCCGATGAGCAGGAAATATCCCGCCACTGAGAGGATGACATTCTGTAGTGCGACGGCGACACCTGCGGTCAACAGTCCCGCGAAGGTTGCGATCGATCCCAGCTGGGTGGCAAAAGCAAACGCCACAATGATGACAATGGCGAACCAGAGCACGATTTTCCGCAGTAGTAGAAATTGATAGCGGCGGCGGGGATCGTGGACATACCGATAAATGGTCTTGCGCCAGAGTTCCGAGAAGGCGAAGACCACGCCCAGCACGGCCAGAAGAATGGCTAGGCGCAGCAGAAGGCTGCGCAGCTCCGCGCGGTAACGGGCATGAACGGCGCTCTGCCAGTTGCTCAGGCTGGTCTTGTAAAGGCCGAGCAGCACGCCCTGTTTGCTGAGAGGAAGCAGGGCCGCGGAGACCTGTTTGAACTGCGCCGTGAGCGCATCCAGTTCCTGCTTTTCGTCCGCGAGTGTGCTGTCGTTGGCGGCATCCGCCTGATTGGCCAGTTCATCTCCCCGCTTCGAGAGCTCTGTCAGGCGCTTCACCAGCGGAGCTCGCAGGTACTGGTTGGCCTTGATCAATGCGTCGGTCGCAAGCACGCGATTCTCCAGCGCGCGATTCTTGGCAGAAAGCGAGAATAGATTTGCGCCCAGCTCCCAAATTCCCGAAGGGCCTGGCCGGTTCAGCGCTGCGGTGCTCTCGAGGGCCGGCTCCTGAGTTGCAGAGTTGCCCGGTTCGGTGTTTCCGGATTTGGTCACGTCAGCCGGAACCGAGCGGGCCAGAGCTTCGATTTGCGCGCGCAGGCCAGTGGCTCCCAAACCGCTGGTGCTGGCGCCGCTGACGAAATCCACCATACTGCGGATGACATCTCTTCTGGCGTTGATCAGGTCGAGTTCACTCTGCGTTTCGGCAATCCGAGTTTGCAGATCCTTGCGCTGTTTGCCGGTTAGTGTGTCAAGTTTCTGGCGGAAAGATTCGATTTCCGCCTGGGTCTCGCGGGCCTGCTGATCCAGTTTCGCTGCCAACTGCATGAGCGATTGATAGCGCGCGAGATCGCCATTGGCGTTGTCAGATGGTTTGGAAGGAGCTTGAGCGCTCAGCGCCTGCGCCTCGGCGCGCGCGAAATCGAACGAGAGGCGAACCACCTGGTCGGCGACTCGCCGATTGTCGTTCACCGTCATAACGTCGGTGGGTTCGGTGGCGATCTGCCGCTCGACTGCCAACTGGCGATACCAGTCGATGGTCTGGTTCAGGTGCTGGATGACCTCCTGAGGAGTAGGACTAGTCGCATTCGAATCCTGGGTAAGACCTGTCCCTGGCACGAGACAGAAGAGAAGAGCGGAAACGGCTGCTGTTAGGATTGTGGCGGAGCTTCGCCGCCGACCCTTGGGCTCTCTTTTGCAATTTCCAGTCTGCTGCAGCGGCAAGTTCATCCTGAAGCGCACTCTCATGGTAATACGTCAGTCTAAACTATTGCAGAGAAGATGCGGGCGAGAGACAACTCGCAAGAGTAGTAGACTGGTGGTCATCGAAGATGCTCGAGTTCGGAGTGTACGGGCTCGAAACCGGATTCATCCTGCAGGAGGCGCAGATTTGCTGCTGAAAGGCACACGCTTTCAACCGACAACCATGGGTTGCGCAATCCTGCTCTTGAGCGTCATGAGCATTTGTTCGGCGCAAGAGCAAGATCAGTCGCAGACCGCCGCCAATCAATTCTGGACCTCCACCAGCGAGCAGAAAAGCTCCGCCGGAAATCTGAATCCCACCCGCAGCAGCCGAACTCACAGCGAGAAAAACGGGAGAACCGTAGATACCCAATCGCTCCAGAGGTTGGGACCCGAAGGCAAATACATTCCTTACGGCGAGACGGAGAAAGAAACAGTCCGAGTTGACGCCGGGACGGTACGTACGGTTACGCGTACTTTCGGAACGGGCCCTGACGGGCAGAAGATGCTGGTGCAGGTAACGGAGGAGGAATCGCGGAAGCTGCCGGGCGATGAAATGAGCGTTGTGCGGACCACTTCTAATCCCGATATCAATGGGAAATTGCAGGTCGTGCAACGCGAGTTGGAGAATTCAAAGTCCCGCGGCCCTGGCGTTCGTGAAACCAACACAACAATCTCCACGCCGGATGGAAATGGCGTACTCTCGCCATCAATGCAGATACTGGAGCGTGAAACCCGCACTGGTGCGGGCACCATCCAGTTCAACAAGACAACGCAACTGCAGGATGGCGTCGGTCACTGGCAGGTCGGAGAAGTGAAACAGGGCACAATTCAGGGCCAGGAGGGCCAGCTGCGCACCAAAGAGGAAAGCGTGCTGCGTCCAGATGCGGACGGCAGACTTACCGTGGTTGAGCGTACGGTTACGAAAGAAGATCGCATCTCTCCCGAAGAGCGCCGGGACACAACGGAAACGTACTCAACCGACACACCCGGGGTTCCCAGAGAAAGCACGTTGCGCTTGAGCCAGAGAATCACCACGATGACTAAGTCCAGCGCTGGCGGGGCGCGCACGTCCGAGGAGAAAGTGGAAAAGCCCAATCCGGGCTCACCGTCTGACGGATTACGCGTCACGCAGAAGGGAATCGATATCGTGCGCCCCGGGACAGGCGGCGCGGCCGTGCACAGCCAGACTCTCGTGACGCTCGACTCCAATGGCAATCCGGCAGCCGTTTGGGTCGACATGGGGAAAAGTGATCAGCCTGCCGCAGTGACCGTGGACACCGGCAAATCGGCAAAGCCTCAGTAGCCGTTCTTGGCCCATAAGTCCGCCAAGATTAATCCGGGCCGAAATAGTTTCTGGAACGCACGTCGCTTAAGTATTACAATTCGCCCAACCCAGCCATTAGGATTTTTATCTCCTGACCGAAAATCGAGTGCCATTGTCCGTACCGCAATGTGAAGTTGAGGTGTTGAATGAAAGACCTCTACGAAGTTCTCCGTCAGAAAGAAATGGAAATGGGAAGGCTGCGCAAAGAAGTGGAAGCATTGCGCAAGATCATTCCGCTGCTTGCCGAGTCCAATAGCGCGGGCGCCCCGGAATCGGCCTCGCCAGGCGCGGTACATAACAAGTGGCCACTGGAGCTGAACGAGCAGCGGTCGGCATCCGCGGGCTTGTAGCGCCTGAGGTTTGGCCGCCTCCGCGGAATGAGTCGTTCCCACCTGGAACCCAGGCTTGTGAAGCGGCAGAAAGGCTCGCTCCCACGCGTCGCTCCACCGCGGCAGCTGGAGCCGGCCCCTTTCCATCGACTCCCAAAGCCCCATTGTTCTGCTGATCTCTCGCTCCGTGGGCTCGTCTTGTTGTGTCACCAGCCACGCTAATCAATTCACCTGCCTGAAATCGGGGAGAATCGAAAAAGTAGACAAACTGCCCTATTAAATCGATACAATAGCCAAACCCGAGTAGATGGATTAGGTGCCGTTCCTCCGCACTTTGTCTGCTCCTAGGCAATACTGGGGCCGCGATCAGAATTCCTGTTTCGCGCTTTGCAAGAGAGAGAAGCCAACTATGCCGCGATTTGACGTCACCATTGCTGGTGAGATGAACATTGACCTGATCCTCTACGGCGTGCCTGCGGAAATTCCACGCGAGCGCGAGTTGCTGGCCAATGACATGATGCTCACGCTTGGCGGTTCATCGGTAATCGTGGCGCACAATCTGGCTGCGCTGGGAGCGCGCGTAGGTTTCATCTCCCGCATTGGCGACGATTCGTTTGGACAGATCGCGCTCGATTATCTCTCCGCTAGCGGTGTGGACGTCTCCCGCGTGCGCAGGACAGGAGCCACGAAGACTGGGGTGACAGTAATCCTACAGCGGGAAAACTGGCGTAACATGGTGACCTATGCTGGCAGCACAGCCGAATTGGCCATGGATGACCTCGATCTCACATACTTGGCGGATTCTCGCCATTTCCATCTTTCTTCTTTTTATTTGCTGAAGAACCTGCGTCCTTCGGTGCCCGAATTGTTTCGTCAGTTCAAGGCGGCGGGACTGACCATCTCGCTCGATACCAATGACGACCCCGATGACGAATGGCGCGACGGACTGGACAAAGTCTTCCAGTACGTGGACGTATTTCTGCCCAACCAGCGGGAGGCCGAAAAGATTTCCGGCGCCAGTAATCTGAATCATGCGTTAGCCGAGTTGTCGAAGAAGGTGCCAATGGTGGTAGTAAAACTCGGAGCCGAGGGTGCACTGGGCAAGCTGGCGGACAGGCAGGTGCACGCGCCCGGAGTAATTGTAGAGAGTATTGACGCCGTCGGCGCCGGAGACAGTTTTAACGCAGGTTTCTTGTCTGAATATGTTCGTGGCGCCGATCTCTCCAATTGCCTGACCATGGCCAACCTGGCGGGAGCGCTCTCCACCACACGACCGGGAGGCACGGAAGCTTTTCGTGACGTGCGGCATCGTGAGCAGTTCCTGCAAAGGAACGCGGCTGTGGGCAAATAAGAAAACCCGCTGCGCAGGCCAGCGGGTTGAGCAGAGTGGTGCAGGGGAGTGGATTATCTTTTCAGCCTGCGGTGCAGCATACTCGCAAACCCCAGCAGTCCAGTTCCAACCAGACCGAGAGTGCCGGGTTCCGGCACCACTTCGATGTTAGTGTCGCCGCTGGCAAGTGTGACCGAGCCGTTAAAGAATCCTTTGCCGGTGTTGACCGTCAGCTGCACTGTCACACCGTTTGTGGTCACACCCTGCATGATCCTGTGACCACCCCCAGTCAAGGTGTAGTTGTTTACTGGTGCCGGAGAGGGTGCCGCCGACATTGCGAAAATCAACGCTGCTGTTCGCGAAAGCTGCAATCGGGAGCGCCAGCGCCAGGACCGCGAGCAGCAACAACTTTCTGGAGAACATTTTCTCGGACTCCGTTGGCCGCGTCCGTACTCCGACCGAAAGTGGCATCCAGGAGCTTAGGAGTACTCTGGATGTGAATCCATCAGGTCTTTTCTGTAGGCCGTGCAGAACAGAGCCAGTTGACCCGTAGGCAGGTTCGGCCAACTCTTTGTCTTCCTGTGACTTCTAAACGGCGAGCGTTTCCAGCGCCGCCCACGTGGACGGGTTCTTGACTCGCCTCAGATCAGTTTGCGGGACGGCTCTGGGGCGCTCTAGGTACCGGGCCAGGTAGCAATCAATTATCCCTATTGTGCCGCTTCACCTCATGGCGCACACTTCGACCTTCTACTAAATGGAAAAGCTCTTCCGCCAAATTCTTAGTGTGATCTCCAGCGCGCTCAAGAGCCTGGGCAACGAACAACAGGTTGGTGCTGTAGTCGCGCCCCCGCCGATCGGTTGACTCAAGATGGCGGTGGAAAACGGCGCGGCAGGTCTGATTCATGGCGGAGTCGGCTTGCAGTACCCAGGATGCGGCGTTCACGTCGCGATCCATGAATCCTCGATAAATCCGGTCCAGCATTTTTTCCAGCGTCTCGGCCATTTGCGACAGGTCGCGGCTGTCCTCCTTGAGCAAGTCGACACTGGCGCTGTGCAATCTTTTAGTGACCGTCCAGGTCAGGTCGCCGATGCGTTCCAGGTCGATAATGAACTTCAGGCAGGCCAGCAGTTCGCGGGCTTCCGGCTCAGTGACTTCCGTGATGGCGGCGGTGATCTTTTCGTCCACTTTGCGCTCGATTCGATCCAGTTCCTTCTCGCATTCTTTGACTGTCAGGAAAGCCATTTTCGAAGCATTCGCCACGAACTCGCGGGTATTGAACGCGGCATCCTTCGCAACCAGACAGGCTTGCTGGATGAGGCCGGTCAGCTCTCGCGTGGAACTCGATTCCTTCGAGACTTTGGGTTTGAGATTCTTGACTGGCATAAAGTCCTGGGTGGGAATTGCACAGTCATTTTACAGAGCTTTTGAAGTTTTCGCCTGACGCGAGCAGCACAACCACAGCCTGCTTATTTCCGGAAATGCTCGAGGATTGCTTCTGCCTGGCCGCGTGTCACCACGGCGGACAAGGCGGCAACGTCGGCTTGTTTCACCGCCTGCAGGCTGCCGAAGTGCTCCAGCAGTCGCCGTGAGGTGCGCTCGCCCACGCCGGGGATCTCCCGCAGTTCGGTGGAGCGGTCCCGCATCTGGCGCCGCTTGCGGTGGAAAGTCACAGCGAAACGATGTGCTTCATCGCGGATGAGCTGCACCAGGTGCAGCACCGGCGAATGATGATCGAGAACGACTGGTTCGTTTTCTTGTCCACAGACGTAAATGATTTCTTCCCGCTTCGCAATGGCGGCGAGCGGCTGGTTGATGATCTGCAGTGAGTCGAGTGCTTCCGCCGCTGCGTGCAGTTGTCCCAGGCCGCCGTCGATGAGCACCAGGCTTGGCATTTTCTTGTCTTCATCCTGCACACGCTTATAGCGCCGGGTAACCACCTCGCGCATGGAGGCGAAGTCGTCCACCCCATCCACACTGCGAATAATGAACTTGCGGTAATCCGACTTTTTCATCTGGCCGTCCTCCCAAACCACCATCGAGGCGACAGTTTCCGCGCCCTGGATATGCGATATATCGAAGCATTCGATACGACGTGGGAGTTCGGGAAGGCCGAGTGAGTCTTGCAGCGCCTCCTGAATTGCTTTCGCGCTGGGCTTCATCACACGAAAACGCTGGTCGTAGGACTGCTTGGCGTTGTTTCCGGCGAGGTCGATCAGCGAACGCTTGTCCCCACGCTGCGGAACGCTAATGTGAACTTGTGGCGCACGGGCACCCTGGCCCGCCATTCGCTCGGAAAGCAACTCCTCAAGCATCGCGCGATCGTCGAAATCGACAGGAACGTAGATGTTGCGTGGCACGTACGGCTGGCCGATGTAGAGCTGCTTTAACAGGGCCGAGAAAAGTTGGTCAGGTTGAAAGAGACTCGCCAAGCCGGCTGAACTCGGCTCGGCCGGGGCACGCTGTCCCTCATCGTTTTGCGGCGAGGCAAACTCGGGTACGTCTTCCCAGAAAAACTCACGGCGATCGAGAATGCGGCCGCCGCGCATGTGAAACAGATTTACCGCCAGCATGCCGTTTGCGTAGTGATAGCCGAAGACGTCGGCATCATCGCCTTCCACGGTCGCGATGCGCTGCTTGTCCTGCAACTGCTCGACGGTCGAGATCAGATCGCGGTATTTCGCTGCCCGCTCAAATTCCTGGGCTTGCGCTGCCTTCTCCATACGCTCTCGAAGCGAACGTGCCAGGTCCGTCGGACGCCCTTCCAGAAAAAGCTTCACGTCGCGCACCGCTTCCTGATAAGCCTCGGGCGTGGTCAGGCCCTGGACGCACGGTCCCAGGCAACGCCCGATAAAGTACTGGAGACACGGGCGCGGATGGAAGCGGGTTAGGTCGACTTTGCAGGAAGGAACCAGGAAATGACGGTGAATCAGATCAACAATCCGATACGCCAGGCTGGTAGGGAAGTAGGGCCCGTAATAGGCGCTCCCGTCTTTTCTGAGCCTGCGGGTTACGTAAACTCTGGGGTAAAGCTCGCCCAGCGTGAGCTTCACGTAAGGATAGGTCTTGTCATCGCGAAGCAGAATGTTGAACCGTGGCTTCCTCTGCTTAATGAGGTTGTTTTCCAGAGCGAGAGCTTCTTTGTTGTTGTCGACCACGATGTAATCGACATCCACGGCTTCGCGGACCAGGGTTCCGGTTTTCGCGTCTTCCCAGCGGCCTTCGTGGAAATAGGAGGCTACGCGGCTGCGCAGGTTCTTGGCCTTGCCTACGTAAATGACGTCACCTTCGGCGTTCTTATAGAGGTACACGCCGGCAGAGGTGGGCAGGGAACGGATTTTGGCCGCAAGATCCATTGGAATGCTCTATATTCTATTAGAGTTGAAGAAGCGCGATTTCGACGCGCGGGTGGGGTGATGTTCTTACTCGTGAAGCTGGGTCTGGTGACATGCGCCTTCTACCTCGGGATAGTCGTCCTGCTGGAAGGGGCTTTTTTCGGAATCGGCATCATGTCGAAAGGTGGGTTTGGGTATTTTCTCACTCGTCCCGCGTGGTTTGTGCTCTTCGGCATGATCTGGCTGCTGTCATTCAGTTTGGCATGGCGAATAGTCATGACTCCGCTGACCTCAAGGTTTTCGAGATAGATTTTGTAGATCCCAAAGCAGCGACCCCCAATTTCCGCTTCTCTGACCATATAAAATTTCCTCAGTGCATGTCCCCTTTGCGTGGTGGATGTTGGCCATCCCGCTACAAGGCATCGTCTAAGTTTTTGCGGGTCAGTTAGATACAGACCTCCGCACGAAGGTACGATTGGCACCCATCGTGCTTAGGTACAATGCGAGTCGCGGAAATCGCGATCTCCGGAAGACCAAAAGTTTGGGACCGAACTCCTGGGGAAACAAATAGGGAAGGAGCCCTCTTAAGATGAATCGCACTTCGTTAGTTGTTCTGCTGGCAGCGAGTATGGCGGCCACAATCGGATGCTCCAGCAAGAACTATGTCCGTCAACAGACGACTCCGCTCATCAACAAGACCAATGAGCTGGACGACATGACCGCCAAGAACTCCAAAGACATTAAAGACGTCGAGACGCGGGCGATGGCCGGCATTCAGCAAGTAACGAGCAAGGCAGCCGAGGTCGATCAGAAGGCGCAAGCCGCTGCCCAGCAGGCGGGGCAGGCCCAAACCCTGGCGGACAACGCGGTGCATCGCGTCGATTCGCTGTCGAACACCGTCGCCAACCTGGATAACTATCGCGTGGTCACTGAGACTGCGGTGCACTTTGGCTTCAACAAAGACAATTTGACGAAGCAGGCGAAGGAAGCACTCGATCAGCTCGCGACCGACGTCCCGAACACCAAGGGTTACATCATCGCCGTCGAAGGTGGAGCCGACTCCATTGGCAGCGCGGACTACAACTATGGTTTGAGCGAGCGCCGCGCCGATGCCGTCATTCAATACCTGGCTGCCGAACACCAGATTCCGGCGTACAAGATTTACGTGGTCGGATTGGGTAAGGACAAGCCGGTCGAAAGCAATAAGACGGCACAAGGTCGCGCCAAGAACCGCCGCGTGGATGTTCGCCTGATGACGAATACCCAAGGCGAGACCCCGGCGCAGCAGCCGTCTGCCGCGAATACTGCGAATCCACCGTCGATGTAAACAAGTTTACCCTCCTCCCCGGAGGACTTCGCCAACACAGGCTGCCTCTCCCCCGAGAGGCGGCCTGATTTTTTTTTGGCGCCGAATCTTCCCGAGCACACAGACTAACGGCTATTACGGAATCCCCGCCACGCTCCGGGACATGGCTCCCGGAGGCGCGGCATGGGCCGAAGCAGATTCCGCTTCCGTCGTGGGACAGAATCCTGCTCCTGCGAGGAAATAGACGTAATCCAATCGCAAAGGAATCGGGCAAGGAAATCCCGAGGCACCAGCGATAGGGATTTCGGTTGGGAGTAAAATACAAACTATGTCACGTTTCACTTGTGTGCTGGTGTTATGCTGCTTTGCCGCACTGGCGGCAGCGCAATCCCAGCAGGGACCGGGTGAGAATCAGGCTCCCCCACGTTCCGACGAACGCAACCGGGAGGCGGGCGAGAGTTCCAGCCGCGATACGCGAATCGATCTGAGTCCGCCAAAAGACGACACCAAGAATCATCCAGAGAGCGGCGCTGCTGTCTCCGACGCAGAATCCGATGCGTCTCCTGACTCTGACGTGCAGGAGTTCCATCCCTGGGATCCGCACAAGGCTTTGAAAGACATCGAAGTCGGCGATTTTTATTTCAAACGAAAGAACTATCGGGCAGCGCTCGAACGCTACCGCGAGGCGCTCTTCTACAAGAACAACGATGCGATCGCGAACTTGCGCCTGGGGCAGTGCCTGGAGAAATTAAACAAGCCCGATGAGGCGCGGCTTCATTATCAGGAGTATTTGAAGATTCTCCCGCACGGGCCATTGTCGGAAGAGGCGCATAAAGCTTTGGACAAGCTGAACGCGAAGGAGGCTAAGGATCAGGGTTCAGCAGCGAGTCAGCCCAAGCAGTAGTCCTAACAGTAAAGCGGAAAGCACGTCCCGCCTAAAAACCCCAATCCCTTGTCATTCCGAGCACTGGTTTTGGTGGGAGGAATCCGCTTTTCGCCGGTGCCAGCAAAAGCGGGTTCCTCGCGATGCTCGGAAAGACGATGGGGAAAAAGCGCTATTTCTCCACCCGAATGAACTCTCCGTTACTGGCGTTTACTGCCACTCGCAGCTTGGTGTCATCGCGGCTGTTGCCGTACATCACGTGCCAGATCAGTTCGCTGGTAGCATTGCTCCAATCGAGCACGTAGAGGACGCCAATGTCGGGATTCTTCTCCACGATCTTGTCCCCGCCATGCTTTTGCGCGACTTCGAACGCCTTGTCGGAATCGACTTTCAGGAACGCGATGTCGAAAACCTGAGTTGAGGAGTTACTTGGACTGTAGCTATCGATCGTGCCGGGCTCAATATCGCCCTTGGCCCACGTGTAAGGCTTAGTCGCGCGCTGTGACGGCGAGGCGAAATATCCACGCCATACGGGAGCTTTACCGTCTCTACCTTTTGCGTCGCCGGTTATGTCGGATTGCAGCCGGTAGGGCTGGGCGTCACGAGCCCAGCCACGAGCGGAAATATAGAGTTTCTGAAACGCGGTTCTGCCGGTGATGGCTTCCGGAGCCTTGGGCTGCGGCTTCTCGGCCGGCGCCGGGGTGTTCGATTGGGATGAGCAGCCGGACAACAGAAACCCCAGGCAAACAAGCACAACGACGAGCAGATGTTTCATCGTTATCTTCCTGTCACGCTCATGATATTTTGCAATCGGGAATGTAGCGGTTCATTCTACTAGAAGCAAGGCAGAGGCCAACCATGGATTCTCAATTGGCGAGTTTACGGGGTGCGATCGAATCTGCCATCCGCGGGATGAGCAGCGAGGAATTGAGCCACCATACCGAGGGCAAGTGGAGCGCGGCAGAAGTTCTGGAGCACCTGTATCTGACTTACACCGGGACTGTGAAAGGGTTTGAGCGCTGTCTCGAAGCCGAGCGGCCACTGGCCAGTTCACCCAGTTTATGGCAACGTGCGGCCACAACGGTTGTCGTGCGCCTGGGCTATCTTCCAGGAGGCAGACAAGCGCCCGCCAATACTCGTCCCAAGGGCACGCCGGCCGAGAAGGTGGTTGCTGACATCTTCCCCGAGATCGACTTGATGGATGAGCTCATCGGAAAATGCGAAGCGCGCTACGGATCGCGGACCAAGCTCCTCGATCATCCCGTCCTGGGGCCACTGACGGCAAAACAGTGGCGGAAATTCCACTGCGTGCACGGGCAGCATCATGTGAAGCAGATCCTCCGGCTACGCAGTTAATAGCGAAAGTGTGTGGCGCGGACCTGCCCTGAGCGGGCGTCGAGGGGGTCCTCGCCCGCGATGGTTCAGATTTTGTTGTGGGTGCCCGTCCAAGCTCCGCTAACGAATGGGGGGGCCCACTCAAGCCCGGTTTTGGCTTGAGTGGTATCGAGCTGGTTGCAAAGCTCCGGAGCCCGGTGCCCCAGGTTCGCGCCCCGGTTTTGGGCGATAACCTGGGCAGCAGCTATTCCCGCACGCTCGAGGGAACTCCCGACTTGCGTGCCTGTTCCTGCAGATCATCCAAGGCTTGTTTGGCATCATTGACTGCCTTCTGTTTATCGGCGATCTGCTGCTTGTACTGCGTGTCTTCCTTGTCCCACGCGCCCGCGTTGCGCAGTCGGTTGCCGGCGTCGGCATAGAACGCCGCGGCGCGCAGCCGGTATTCTCGCTGCAACACATCTAATTCGCGCGTCAGCAGCTCGACTTTGTCTTTCTGAGCTGCGAGCTTGTCCTTCCATTCGTCATAGGGCTTTTCGCGCTCCTGGGGCTGGCCAGGCTTAGTCTCCGGCGTTTCTGAGCCGGTTGATTTCTGGCCCGAGGCATCGGCATTCTGCGAGTCGCCATCCTTGGGCGCGTCAGCGGTCTTTGCCGCCTTGGTGTCATCGGAGGCGTTGCCTACTACACTGAGCTTTTCGTCTCTCGGCAAGTTGTCATTGTCGAATTGTTTGGCCGTTGTCTGCTTCTTGTCCTTGCGATGGGCGCGAGCGTAATCTGCCAATGAGTCTTGCTGCTGAGCTCCAGCAGCGGTGGACATCAGGGCCACGAGCACAGCAGCCGCGAACCAAACGTAAGCGATGCGCTTCATAATAGCTCCATTCATGGTTGAACTTCCGCGGTCGTTCTCGCCGCCCTTGGGCCAGCGAGAAAACCGCCAATTGTACGATCCAGGTGTGCGGCTTCCGTAGCGATGTCGGAAGCCAATTGCCGCGCCAGTCCGGGGTCGCGGTTGGCCGCAAGTTGTTGCGCGTATCCCGAAATGGTGGTCAGCGCATTTCGCAGTTCCAGCGCCATCTCGGCCGACATTTCTCCCCGCAGCTCTTGCTGCCGGCGGATTTGCGCCATCTCAGTCTGATCCGTAATCAGGCACGCCATGCCGATCACGTCACCGCTGGGCGCGTGCACCGAGGTCAATGTGATGTCGAGCACCCGCTCCTGTTCCGACGGTGTGACATATCGGGCTGCGAACCGGCGTGAGAAAACTTTCTCGTGAAAGCTGTTCTGCACCACCTCGGCGATCGTTGCCGTTAGCGATGAGCCGAGCAGATCCGCGGAACGAAAGATTTCGCTGGCATTCATGCCCAACGGAGACGCGTATCCCAGAATTTGTTTGGCGGCGGCATTGGCCTGGCGTACCAGCCCGTTGGGCGCGAAAAACATCACTCCACTGGACAGATTCGAGAGGATTGCGGCACTGATGTTTTCGGAAGTTTTGGCCCGCCGCCGCTCGGCCTGTTGCATGCTAAGCAGCTCGTGTTTCTGCTGTTTAAGTTGCTGAATGACGGCGTGGTAGGTATGCAGAGGAAAACTGACAGCCGAAGGCGAATCGCTCGGAGTTGCAGCTTCGGACGCGAAGCTGCGACGCATCCGGCGAATCATGATGCGGAACATCGCGAAGGCGAAGGCGCCCGCGAACAGGGCCAGCGCCATCCGCAGCACGATGGGATTGGTGAGCAGCCTCAATACAGCCCCCAATACCAGCGAAGCAGGTTATTACCGAAAAACAGAGCGACAATCGCCATGCTGCCGAGGAACACGCCAAAAGGTATGGGGAAGCGGCTAAGGGCTGCTTGCGCCGACTGCCCGGCGCGCTGAAATGCCACTTTCGCGGGCTCATGGTTACGGCGCATGCGACGGCGCGCGCGCTTTATCCACACAACGGCGACGGTAGCGACTCCGAAAAGCGATCCCACAATCGACCCGGTAAACATGGTGAAGATAGTGAGACGAATTCCCAGGAACGCGCCCACCATTGCCATCAGTTTCACGTCGCCGAATCCCATGGCGTCGATGCCGCGCAAACGAAACCAGACCGCGCCCGCTCCGTAAATGAAAGAAGCGCCGACCGCAGCTCCCAGAACTGCATCGAGCACCGACCACAGCCGCCATGAAACATGAGCGGCGGGAGCAGACATCAGACCCGGCAACAGTTGTGACGCCAGGTCATTCACGGGCACGACTGCGCTGAATATCAATCCCAGAATTAGTCCGGAAAGCGTCAGCTCATCGGGAAGAAGCTGGGTTTCAGCATCGGTGAATATCAGACCTAAGAGCAGAAATCCAAAGGCGCAGAATTTGACCGTGGCCAGAGTCAATCCGAAATATGCGTAGCATGCCAGGAAGAGAGTGCCGGTTAGCAGCTCTACGAACAGATATCGTGGCGCGATGGGAGCTTTGCAGCGGCGGCAGTGCCCGCCCAGGATCAACCAGCTCAGCACCGGAATATTGTCATAGAATGCAATTTCATCCTGGCAATGGGGACACTTCGAGGAAGGGAATACGACTGACAAGTCGCGTGGCAGCCGGTAGATACACACATTCAGGAAGCTGCCGAAGGCCAGCCCCAAAACGAACATCGCCGATGCCAAAAGAGGATCCAACCGTTCCTTTGCTGAGAACGCAGATTTCTGCCGGTTATGCGTTGATTATACGGCGCTTACCCAAGCCGTTCCCACGGCACGAAAGTCACTGTACGACAGATGCTGCGCCGCGTAAGGCACTCGGCTACAGCTACTTACGTTAATTGCGATCGATGGAGCGTTCGCTCTCGTGCTGTTTGTGCAGTAGCAGGCTGTAAATGGGGCCGCGGAGCAAGAGAAAGGGCGCGGCCCATGCCGCGCCCTGACTTGCAAAACGAATTACTGATTCACGTCGAGCTTCTGACGACCTTCGTTCGGTCCCTTGGTCGTGGGAACTACTGTAAGGGGACCTTGCAGGGTAAAGTTCAGGACGCTCTCCGAGGCCAGCTTGATCTGCTGCCCGTGAGTCGCCGCCTGCACCCCACCGCCAAGTCCGCCGCCGGCAGCCGCGCCGATACCAGCGCCCTTACCGCCGCCGGCGATGCCGCCGATGATCGCGCCAATGGCCGCGCCCGCGCCGACTTTCTCAACCGTGTTCTTGGTGCGCGAGGTACCCTGACGGCGATACTGATCGGTCTGAATGTTGTAGTACTTGCCGCCCACTGCGATGCGGTCCAATTGCAGCGCCAGCAGCGATTGTCCGGCAAACTTGCCCGCGCTCTTCACATCAACCACGTGGCCCTCGACATCGTATCCCGCAGGAACAACGACGTCGCCTTCAAAGGCCAGTGGTGAGTCAAGCGTAGCCCGAAAGCTTTGGCCAGGCTGCGCAGTTTCGGAATCGATGGTGTCCACCAGGCGCACCGCCAGCGTCGTTCCAGAAGGGATCGTCACCTTTTGCGGCGCAGGTGGAGCCGCGGGTATAGCCGGAGTCACGGGAGCGACATTCGTCGCAGTCGTCGGAGCCGAAGACGGAGATGGTCCGGGACCCGACTCGTCGTAAGAACTCGCCACCGTGCGCGTCCGGACAGGACTGCGGTGGCGCTTGGGTGCCGGGGCTGCCGGTGAGGGCTTCATCTCTTCCGCCGGCTGCGATTGCGCCGTGTCTGCGGCTGCAGGGCCAACCTGCAGATTATTAATAATCTGCTTCACCCCTGGCTCTGCCGAAGCATAACGAGCCGCAGCGGCCCGCTGATTTTCGTTGTCCACGGTCCCCGAAAGCGTGACCGTGCCATCAGCAAATTGCACGTTCAGCGCCTTCCCCTGCAGTCCGGAATCCTGGTTCATCCGGTTCTGGATGTCTGAGCTGATTTGCGCGTCGTTGGGCGCCTTGGAGCAAGCTACGCCCAGCCCCAAGACCGCCATCAACACCAGCGCGGTGGCGTAGAGAGATGCTCTCGCCTTCATAGAATCACTCCTTGTGGTATAAACCCGGTAACAGTAGTTTAGATGCAGATGTTTGTGTCTTTTCAGCTAAATTTCTGCCTCGATCAGTCTCCGAACCTTGCCGCTAAATACCTAAAAAAACAGGCCCTTCCAGAGAAATAACTCGCTTTAGCCCTCATTCGCACGATTCTAGGTCTGATGCAGGAATTTGTAGTCGAGAATGGAAGCGGCTAGCGCGACCTGGCTCGCCTCAGTTTTGGCGGCTTGCTTTTCCTTGGAGCGGATCACGCGCCCCTGACAAAGGACATTGCTGTTCTTCTGTCCGGAAATCTCCTCCGGCATCTCAAACACCATCTCCACCAACGTGTTCTCGGGCAGCTGTTGCGGGCCCAGCAGGAGAACGCCGGACTGGCTGAGATTTTCGATGCAGCCCTCATACCAACTTCCCAGGTTCTTGACCCGGTAGCGCACGGGAGTATCCAGCTTCAACCGGCGAGCCCGGGGAACCCACGTGGGTTTCTTGCTGTGACTGCGGGTGCCACGGCGAATTGTGGTGCTGACCTCGGTCGGGACGGGCTCGACGCGCTCGATACGGCGCATCTTGGACCAGTCATACTTGTATTCCGCGGCACAGAGCAGGCAGACTTGGTAGTAGTGGCCGTCGGCGGCACGCCGCGGCCAGGAAAACTCGTGGGAGCAGCGCCCTAACATAAGCACATCCAATATCTTCTGAGCCATGTTTGTCTGCCGGGCAGGAATACCGGCGCAAACTATGATGTATCGGCTGCGGCAATTTGGGTAGGTTACTTTCGTGTTTCATCGGTATTGGCCTCGCCGCTCATCTGCAAACCGCTCTCGCATCTCGACTAAAGCGTTTCCGGCCGTCTGTGTCACCGTGAAGATGGGCACATTTGGACACAGAATCTCGCCTAGCTGGGAAGCGATCTTGCGGTCATCCCCGCTAACGGCATGAGCATAAACATCCATGGTGATCGGAGCGCTCGATAGCTGGCGCCATTTACCGGAGCCAAGCGGATTCCCAGCTCCCGCAGTGCCAGCTTCTTGTCGGGAACTCCTTCTTCGTGCCCCAGCACTTCCTTGCGGCAGATGCGGTGGATCTTGTGATGTTGGTCAATAACGACATCGCGCCATCGGTCCACCCACACCTGTTCGCGCGCATCTCTTAGCAACAGGTTGCCTTTGGCCAATTTAGCACACCGCTGCCAGCAACCCATCGACACTCCGCACGAGGTGCATGCCAGCGGTTCTTTTAGGCTAGGCGACCTGCGCCACCACAAGCTGGACACAAGACCTGCTGGCGTCCTGCGCCACTGCAGCTCGCGCACGTCTGCCACTGTTGTCGATTTTCGGTGACATACCGACCAAAGCTCCAAACCTGGGCTGTCATCCAGACAGATCTTCCCCCCGAGCCGCCACATGAACAGGCTCTCTGTATCGTTCCCAAGCCGCTACACGTTGGGCATTGCCTGACGAGTTTATTTGTAAGGTACATATCTCATCTCCATTCCTCCGCGTTAACCGCAAGCTTGTCCTCTATCGCCAAAGACTAGCTAGTTGCAGCGCCAACTCAAGGCCACTTTGGCTCGACCTGGTCTCTTTCCGAAGCTACCGCAGGGTCGGTTATGATCCGCGTTTCCAGGTCCCGATCCCCCCTCGCGTCGGCTGATAGCCATGAATTCTCCAGACTGGCGGCTTGTGACTGGTCAGCTTGGCTTGCTCCCGCATAGTTCCGTCCGTAGCATCCTCGGTTCCAGACAACATAGGGCGAGCACAATCTCATGCTATGTAGTAAAGCGACATCACCGGTGAGGCGGGGTCACTCGCAAGCTCTGCACATGACCTTGTGGGCACGCGCTTGGGCGGTTGGATGTTAATAACGTACAACGACATAAGACACTACGTCTGGTAGGCCACCTTGCTTTTGTCGATTTATCTGGGCACCCAGTAGACATGCAACGCACAGTACCCGCCATATCGAAGCGCCGAATAGGATACGGATCATTGCTCTCCCCAGAAGTGCTCTAGTAATAGGCGTTGCTTGCGGGACGTTCGATGCGATCATCTGTCGAGGTTCGGCGAGTTGGGTGTTTCTTCATGGACGCCGGTGGAGTCTTGCGCTGCAGGAGTATGATCTGCATCGGCCAACCGAATCGGAGGTATCACAGTGGTTTCAATGAACCAGGTGGGTCAGTCAGCAATCGGATGTGTAATCGGTCTGGCGATGTGGAAGGCGACGCGCGAGCAGCCCTTGCTCGCGATCTGCGGCATCGTCATACTCGCGGCGACCTTCGGCCTGTCCGACAAGTACACCTTTCCGTTTGACCTGCTGATACTGATCGCAGGCTTCGGATTGCTCCATGTAGGCAAAGTGTTTCTCGTCGATAGGAAGAAGCCCTCTCCAGACACACCGAGCGAAACACAACAATAGTGCCTTCGCTTATACCGTGGATATGTCCGACCTTCTACAAGAGACTGTGCGAGTGTTTAAATCCAGTGCAGCTAAACAGCCGATGACGGTGCAAGAGGTCTCCGCTGAGTTGCGAGACAAAGAACATGACTGGTCTGTCACCGATGACCTCGTCCTGGCGAAAATGCGTAGCTTGGACGAACTGCAGGAAGTCGATGGCAAGCGGCGGCTGAAAGCATGAGATGACCAGGCGTAGTCTTCCCGGACCCGCTCCCCAAGGGCTTCCCACCGGGTGGCATGATTTGCTCCAACGGAGCCTCATGGGCAGAATGGCGGGAAGAGCGAGAGTTGAGCCTACGGTACTGCGCCTCTATCTCGCCCTGTAAAACTCAGAAAAACACTGATTGCACTGCTTGAAAGTCACCGAACATCAGTGAATCTGCAGCACTACGTCGTCAAAACGGACTTCGGAACTCTTTGTTGAACTCTTGATCTCCGCGTAGAACCGGACGAACGTTTTTCCGGTGGGCACTGTGTAGGTGCCGGTGGTGAACGTCCACTGGATGCTCGTAATGTTATTAGGCGTACTCACAATATAAGTCGGGTTCAGTTTGTTCGCATCCGTTGCTTCAAGCACAACGCGAGACAGGCCGTCGCCCGAAACCCGCGATCCCCAGCCGCTGAAAGTCACAACTTGGCCTGGCTTCACCGCGTAGTACGCGTCAGAGCCGCTGGCGTCGGCTCCCACCAGCAGGGGTTGAGTCCCCGGGCCTGAGGCGATCAGATCTCCATAATGCGTACCGGTCCGCGCCACTCCGGACAAATTGCCGATCGAGCATGTGCCGTAGCAGTGCCAGTTGATCGGTGAAAGCTCGAAACCTGGATTGGTGAGCGATTGATAGAAGACCTCCATCGGAGGCACTCCAGAGAGTCCGCCGGGAAAGGTTGTCGCGCCAAATCCCTTTAGCATCGTCTTCAGCGTGCTTTCGTGCATATACCGCGTGCTGGATTGAAATGCGGTCTTCAAATTCGGCCCAATTAACACGGTAAGAATGTGGCCTCCGCCGGCAGTGCACGTCGATGCGCAGTATGGCGTGTACTCGGGCAGAGGCGGACACGTTGCGTCCGGTAAACAGTCGTTATTCAATGACTCGTCAACCGAAACTATCAGCATCCCGGTTTGCTGGAAGGTGGCATCAGCCAAAAGAGGTCCGAAGATGTTCTGCTGCAGCCAGCCGTCTGCGGTCTGCAGAGCCCCAGGGTCGGAGCCGTTGTGAGCGTCGTTGACCAGGTTTGGAGTGACAAAAGAAAAGTCCGGCAATTGGTGTGCGGCGAGGTCAATGGCGAATTGGGTGAACGGAACTTCCACCAGCGCACGCTGCGCCGTGGTCATATTCCCGAATTCGGATGTGTAGGACAGCGGATTGTGGCGCCTGACGTAAAGTCCATCGTTTGATACCAGTTCAGTCGATCCCGGCGAATCGATGTTTTCTTCGTACATCTTGTAAGTTTTCCCTAGCGTAAGCAGATGACGAATGATGTTGTCGTCGGTGAAGTAGCCCTGCGTGTCGGGATTGTAGCCGTCATTGGTGGTTTCGACTTTACCGAACGTCTGAAACATGTAGTTGCCGATGGAATAGTGGCCGTTGGCGTAAAAATTCTGCGCTACGCCATACTGCTTAGTCATCGACGTAAGATTCGGCATGAAAGATGACAGATACATACTGCTGTAAGCATGGTTTTCCAGCATAACGATGACCACGGGATGCCGGTCGGATGGGATGGTTTGGGCGATGAGTCCGGAACAGAAAAAGCAAAGGGCGACGAAGAGACGAAGAGTTTTCATGGCGTCAACTATGATCTCCCAGATTCTCATTGAATGGCTCGGTGCCTAAGGCATTTGCCCTAGAAGTGGGGAGGAAAGTTTTTCATTTGTGAGGCGCAACCCGGCAGCCGAGGCAAGTACTGGTGGTGTAGATTGCTTCGTCGAAATTGCTGCCGGACTTGGCATGGGCGACCGTGAACACCCCAAATGGATTGCCGTTCACAGACGAGGTAGCAATGTAGTCGCCAACCATGTTTCCTCCATTCGTGCTGGGAAGCCAGTTCAAATGCATGGGACCAGCCAACGTGGCGGGCTTGCTCCAGCTACGCCCACCATCCGTGGACGAAACGAATCCCACCATTAATTTGCAGGTGGCCGCGCTGCAATTCGCCGCGGGATAGAAGTAGAAGGTCAACGTGAGGTGCGCGCCCGTTCCCGAAGTCATGGGATCGACAGCGATTTCAGGAATGAAATGATCTATGGTGCTGTTGGTGGGGTCAATCGGAATACGCGACACGGATGACCACGTGTTTCCATCCGTCGTAGTGCTCAACACGATATCATTGGAAGCACAGCCAGAACGGAATCGGCAGTCGTGCCATACCACGAAGATTTTGCCGGAAGCGTCCACCGCCGCTGAAGGTAGCGGAGGAGCGCGAAGGCCTCCGGCAACGTCGTGACTTGTGATGGACGCGACCGTCACTGGACCGCTCCAGTTGTTCCCACCATCGGTGGAGACGAATGCCTGAATGCTGGTCGATTTGAAAGGCATGACAACCGTCCCATTCGGCTGCACCACAGGAAGCGCGCTTACGGTAATTGTATTCGGGGCGGATGATGGTGCGCTCCAGCTCAGTCCGCCATCGGTGGAGATTCGCAGGTTGAGTTGCCGCGCGTTCGTATCGTCGTACCACACGACGTAGCAATGACCGAAGAATAGGCTGCTTGGGAAATTGTCACAGGTGATCCAGTCCTTGTCGGCGCCTCCACTATTGTTGTCGATGATCACCGGATTATTCCAGTTAAGGCCATCAACCGACCGGCTGACCAGGGCGCGAACGCTGCTGATGTCGGAAAGCCCGGCGATCGAGCTAATCAGCCACTGTCCGTGAGCCGCATCAAACACGACCGAAGGATCGCCCGCCGCCGAGAATGTACCCCCTCCAAAGAAGGTTGTAATCCCGGGAAGAAAGCCGCTTTTCCAGGTTGTGCCGGCATCGGTTGATGTTGCGAACCCAATATCGGACGAGCCTCCCTGAAACATGCGCCCAACTTGAAAAGCTGTGACCATACTGGACCCGAAAGCAAAGCTGGAGGGCTCCACCTCCGTCGCATGTTGGCTGCTGGAGTTGGTGAAGGTGTCGGTGCTGAGTTTCACCAGGGAAACCTGGGCGGAAGCATCGGGTTTTAGCGTGGCCGACGTGAGCAAGAACACTGATGCCAGCAAGATCCAGAACCGCGAGCTAAGCCAGAGTCCACTCACCTGTTTATCCATGGGACATGTGCCGCCGGCATTCGATAACCCACACCCATGCGGCTTGCGCGGGTGACTATATGGTGCTCGTTATCTGGTGTCAAACATCCCAGGGGAGAGGCAGGGGTATTTTCGTCTCCCGGCCATGTATACCTTGAAGCAGCCCCACATGGCACAGAATCGAAATCAAGGTTTTCGTGTGGTGGAACCAGGCATGTATGATTTCGGCGTGGCCGACACTATTGTCTTCGTTTTGGCCGGTGGCAAGAGCTCCCGAATGGGGCGACACAAGGCGTTCTTAGAAATAGAGGGACGGACTCTGCTGTCACGGACGATCGAGTTGGCGAGAGCCCTGAGCGACCAAGTAAGGATCGTTGGCGACAGCGAAAAGTTCTCCACCTTCGGTCCGGTGGTAGAAGATATCTACCCGGACCGTGGGCCGCTTGGCGGCATCCACGCAGCCCTGAGCAGTAGTGCGGCAGAGCTAAACCTGATGCTGGCTGTCGATCTGCCACTGCTGCGGGCCGGCCTATTGCAGTTCCTCATTACGCAATCGCGGCAAGCTGGTGCGGTGGTGACCGTACCGCGTGTGGGGGGAGGATTTCAGCCGCTCTGCGCCCTATACCGGAAGGCGTTTCTCAAGCCTGCGGAAGCGGCTCTGATTGAAGGAAAGAACAAGATTGACGCGCTGTTCTCCCAGGTTGCGACCCGGGTAATTGAGGAATCGGAACTGGAAAGGGCAGGATTTTCTGCCCAGATGTTCAGCAACGTGAACACGCCCGAGGAATATGAGCGTACAGTCCGCGACCTTCGGGTGCAGGCGGGGCTGCGGTAACCGCTCGGTAAAAGCTTGGCTTGCAATTTATGATCACAGTGGACGAAGCCGGTAAGCAGATGGCCACAGACCCAACCGCACTGCCCTATATAAATTTCGCAAACGTGTCGAAGTCATTTGGGGACAACCAGGTTTTGAAGGATGTCAGCTTCACCGTCTACCCGGCGGAAACGGTATGTATCCTCGGACGCAGCGGGGTAGGGAAGTCGGTGGCGCTGCATCACATCATGGGTTTTCTGAAGCCGGATTCCGGCCGGGTGGTGGTCGCCACGGAAGACATCACTGACTATACCGAGGAGCAACTGGAAGCCATCCGCAAGAAAGTGACCATGGTCTTCCAGAACGGAGCTTTATTCGACTCGCTCACGGTCGGCGAAAACGTGGCATTCCCGTTGCGCGAGCGCCAGGATCTGAGCGAAGAACAAATCTTTCAAATAGTCGACGGGTTGCTGGAGATGGTTGGAGTGAAGCAGATGCGGGATTTGCTCCCCTCGGATCTTTCCACGGGCATGAAGCGCTCCGTGGCCATTGCCCGCGCACTCGCGGCGCAGCCGGAATGTGTTCTATACGATGAACCCACAACCATGGTCGATCCCCTGATGGCACAACTGCTGGGCGACCTTATTAAGCGGCTGGGCATCCAGCTTCACCTGACCAGCGTGGTGGTGACTCACGACATGCGGCTGGCAAGAAAGCTGGCGGATCGCATTGTCTTCCTGCACGAAGCTAGCGTCCTGTTTTTTGGCACATACCAGGAGATGGAAAGATGCCAGGAACCCATCGTGCAGGAATTCTTGACATTGGATCAGTTGACCCTCCCGGCAGAATGAAAGTGTTTTGAATTTGTAAAACGTACCCAGCGTAATGCACATCTAAGCTCATAATATTCTTAGGCCCCAGGCCCTTAAGGAGTTCCCTCAGGAGTTGCTCATGAGCAGCATTCATCCCGATACTTTGCCGGGCATTTCAGCGTCGCATTCGCCGTTATCTTCCGAGGAGCTGCGAAAGCTGGATGCCTACTGGCGGGCAGCAAACTATCTTTCGGTCGGACAGATTTATCTTTATAAGAACCCCCTCTTGCGAGAGCCGCTGAGACTCGAGCACATCAAGCCGCGTCTGTTGGGACATTGGGGAACAACGCCGGGTCTGAATTTCATTTACGCGCACTTCAATCGCATCATCAACAAGTACGACCTGAACGCGATCTACATCTGTGGCCCGGGACATGGCGGTCCCGGCATGGTGGCCAACACTTATCTCGAGGGCACATACAGCGAGCTCTATCCCAACGTTCCGCAGAATGAGCGGGGCATGCAGCAGCTATTCAAGCAATTTTCGTTTCCCGGAGGCATTCCCAGCCACGCGGCCCCGGAGACACCAGGCTCCATTCACGAAGGCGGAGAGCTGGGCTATGCGCTGGCGCACGCCGCGGGCGCGGCTTTCGATAATCCCGATCTCGTGGTCTGTTGCGTGATCGGGGATGGCGAAGCGGAAACCGGCCCGCTGGCCACCGGTTGGAACATTGGTAAATTCCTCAATCCAGCGCGCGATGGAGTGGTGCTGCCGATCCTGCACCTCAATGGCTACAAGATCGCGAATCCCACAATCACTGGACGTATGAGCGACGAGGAACTCACGCATCTACTCACCGGATATGGCTGGAAGCCGTATTTCGTCGAAGGCCATGAGCCGGGCCTGACACATCAGCTCATGGCCGGAACCCTGGACACGATCGTCGAGGAAATTCGATCCATTCAAAACGACGCGCGCGCCAGCCGCAGGGTTGAACTCCCGGTCTGGCCGATGATCGTGCTTCGCACCCCGAAAGGTTGGACTGGTCCCAAGACGGTGGACGGGAAACCGGTGGAGGGGACGTGGCGTGCGCACCAGGTGCCCGTCGCGGACATGGCGCACAAGCCGCAGCATATCAAGATCCTCGAAGACTGGATGAAGACCTATCGTCCGCAAGAATTGTTCGATAACGAGGGTAGGCTGATTCCTGAATTGGCCGAGTTAGCGCCGAAAGGGAATCGGCGGATGGGCGCGAATCCGCATGCTAACGGTGGCTTGCTGCTGCGCGATCTGGTCATGCCTGACTTCCGCGATTACGCGGTCAAAATCGATAAGCCGGCAACTCAGTTGGCGGAGGCGACTCGCGTTCTGGGGGGCTTTCTGCGCGATGTGATGAAGCTTAACCTCGAAGCGAAGAATTTCCGGGTCTTTGGTCCAGATGAAACCTCTTCCAATCGCCTCGAAGCGCTATTGGAAGTCACGGACAAACTGTGGATGGAGAAGATTCTCGATGTTGACGAACATCTTTCTCCCGATGGACGCGTCGTCGAAATGCTTAGCGAACACATGTGCCAGGGTTGGCTCGAGGGTTATCTGTTGACCGGGCGCCACGGCCTGTTTTCGTGTTACGAGGCTTTCATCCACATTATTGATTCCATGTTCAACCAGCACGCCAAGTGGCTGAAGGTAACACGCCACATCGAATGGCGGCATCGGATTGCATCCTTGAATTACCTGCTGACCTCGCACGTGTGGCGGCAGGACCACAACGGCTTCAGCCATCAGGATCCCGGATTCATCGATCATGTGATCAACAAGAAAGCGGACGTGGTTCGCGTCTACCTGCCTCCGGACGCGAACTGCCTGCTCTCGGTGGCTGATCATTGCCTGCGCAGCCGGCATTACGTAAATGTGATTGTCGCCGGTAAGCAGCCGGCTTTGCAGTACCTGGACATGCAGTCTGCCATTGAGCACTGCACGAATGGCATTGGCATATGGGACTGGGCCAGCACCGACCAGCAAAGCGAGCCGGAGGTAGTAATGGCCTGCGCTGGAGATGTTCCGACGCTCGAGACTTTGGCTGCCGTTGATCTCCTGCGGCGGAACTTTCCCGACCTTAAAATCCGCGTGGTCAACGTGGTTGATTTGATGACGATTCAGCCGTCCTCCGAACATCCGCACGGCCTGTCCGATCATGATTTCGATTCGCTGTTTACCGCCGATAAACCCATCATTTTCGCTTATCACGGATATCCTTGGCTCATTCACCGCCTTACCTACCGGCGAAACAATCATGAGAACCTGCACGTTCGCGGTTACAAGGAAGAGGGAACTACGACGACTCCCTTCGACATGACGGTGCTGAACGACCTCGACCGTTTTCATCTCGCAGGCGACGTGGTTGATCGCGTGCCTCGGTTACAGCGCGTCGGCGGACACTTCAAACAGTTCCTGCGCAATAAGCTGGTGGAGCACAAGCAGTACATCCGCGAACATGGCGAAGATATGCCGGAGATACAGAACTGGAAGTGGTCCTACTAGCGCATGAAAATACTGGTGCTCAACTCCGGCTCCAGCAGCCAGAAAAGTGCCCTCTTTGAGTTAGGGGACTCCCTTCCGCAGGATCCCCCAGAGCCTTTATGGCAAGCCAAAATCGAATGGGGGGAAGGCTCATTCACCGTTCAGGTGCGCAACGCCCGCGGCGCGGCCCTCAATGAAAACAAGAAAGACGAGCAGAGAAAAATCGACAGCCGCGCCAGCGCAATCCGGCAGATGCTGGAAACTCTGTGGAGCGGCCCGGCGGCGGTGCTGCACTCCGCTTCCGAGATCGACGTAGTCGGACACCGCATCGTTCACGGCGGTGGCAAGCTCACTCAGGCCACCGAAATCACCCCGGAGGTCAAACGCATTATCGCCAGCGTGGCGGCCTCTGCGCCGCTGCACAATCGCGGGGAACTCGAAGGCATCGAGATCATCGAAAAACTTGCTGGCCAGGTTCGGCAGGTCGCGGTCTTTGACACCGCATTCCACCACACTCTTCCTCCCGCGGCTGCGGTCTACCCAGGCCCTTACGAGTGGTTTGAGAGCGGAATCCGCCGCTATGGATTTCACGGGATCAATCATCAGTACTGTGCTCATCGCGCCGCCCACTTGCTGCAGCGCGATCCGAGCTCAGTGAAGATTGTGAGCTGCCATCTGGGTAACGGGTGCTCTCTGGCTGCGATCAGAGGCGGCCGGAGCGTCGATACCACTATGGGCTTCACTCCTCTCGATGGACTCATGATGGGGACACGATCGGGATCGGTCGACCCCGGCATCCTGACATATCTATTACGGCGGTGCAACGTGACCGGCCAGCAATTGGACGACATCCTGAATAAGAAATCAGGGCTGCTAGGTGTCTCCGGAATCTCCGGCGACGTGCGCGAAATTGTGGCGGCTATGGGCAAGGGAAATGAGCGTGCGAAACTCGCTTTTGATATTTATGTTCATCGGCTACAGTCCGGGGTTGGAGCTATGGCCGCCGTGCTGGCGGGAATAGATGTCTTGATTTTCACGGCGGGGGTTGGGGAGCATTCTCCCGAGGTTCGAGCGGCTACCTGCGACACGCTAGGCTTCCTGGGAATTCAGCTTGATGCAGAACGGAATGCGAAGTCGCCTGCGGATGCAGAAATTGCGGGCAAGGATTCGCGAGTGAAGGTCCTCATAGTTCGCGCGCAGGAGGATTGGGCGATCGCTGCGGAGTGCTGGAAACTTGTAGGCGCCGCTGGCTAGGTGCAGTTCACTAGAAACCCTGCGCTACCAACTTTTCCAGCGTGATGCTGCTGCTTTGCGCGTCGCGATGCATCATCTTCTCCACGTACTTGGCGATCAAATCCGCTTCCAGGTTCACCGGATCCCCCGGCCGGAGTGAACCGAGGTTCGTCTTTTCGACGGTGTGTGGAATGACTGCGACAGTGCAGATCGCGCCTTCCAGCTTGGCCACCGTGAGGCTGATACCTTCAATCGAGATTGATCCCTTGAACACAGTGTACTTCTCTATATTTTGGGGGATTTCGATAGTCAGCCACCAGTTTTCCGAGCCGTCGATACGCTCAAGTTCAATCACCTTGCCGACACCATCCACATGTCCCTGGACAATGTGCCCGCCAAAGCGTGCGTCATTTTTCATGGGGAGTTCGAGATTGACCAGCGCGCCTTTGCGGATTCGCGAGAACGAAGTGCGAGCCCAGGTTTCCGGCGCCAGGTCGGCGGAAAAGACGCCCGGCTTCACATCCAGCGCCGTGAGGCAGACGCCGCTCACCGCCACGCTGTGGCCTTCCTGAAGTTCTTTCGAAGTATTTTCAGCGGCGATCGTGATGCGGCGGTTGTCGCCTTTCGTCTGAATGTTCGTGATGCTACCGACTTCCTCGATGATGCCGGTGAACATGAGACCTCCAGGGATGAACAGCTTAACATTCAATCATAGACCAGCAGGGGTACCTGCAATCAGCAGTCAGCAATTGGCAATTAGCAACTAGCAATCAGCTAATCCAGAGAATCCGACGAGATCTCGACGGCAAGGTGCTAATTGCCAATTGCTAGTTGCTAGCTGCTCCTTGCTAGCTGCTCCTTGCTGACTGCTGAATGCTGATTGCTACTCATACGGATCACGCAGGTATCCCTCAACCGCGAAGTCTTCGCCGAAGCGGTGCAGGCGGACGTTCTGCACGTGGGCGGCGTCGCTGATGTGGCGAAAGCCGGGTCCGGCGGCGAAGGGGACTGATCCCGTCCCAGCCAGAATCTTGGGAGCGTAATAGAGAAACACTTTATCGACGATGCCAGCCGCGAGCGCCGCCCAATTCACCATGGCACCGCCTTCAATCAACAAACTCGTGATTTCCATCTCGCCCAGAAGCTTTACCACCGCGCTCATATCCGGACGACCGTCCGGTGTCGAGTAGGCAACTTGCTTCACCTGAAGGCCGTGATTGAGCAAACGTTGCTTCTTCTTCTCTTCGGCAAAAGAGCAGAGCACCAAAACATCATCCTGAGCGGTTTTCACCAGTCTGGATTCAAGCGGCAGGCGGAGAAGGGAATCGACGATGACTCGCAGCAGACGGCGGCGGCGACCACGGCCGCTGCGATCGGTAAGCAACGGATCATCGGCGATGACCGTGCCCACGCCGACCATAATCGCGTCATGCTTATGGCGAAGTTCCTGCACGTGCTCGCGGGCCACGGTGCTGGTGATGTATCCGCCGGTGGCCCCTCCAGCGCCTGGTACGCTCGGATCTTTCGGATCACTGGGTGGCGGGGCGATCTTGCCGTCCAGCGTCATGGCGGCTTTCAGTGTCACCAGCGGAACTTTGTTCCGAATCCATTTCGCGAACGATTCGTTCAGAACCTTGGCTTGTTGCTGGAAGAGTCCGACTTCCACTTCAATTCCGGCGGCGCGCAGGCGGTCAAAGCCGCGTCCATTGACCGCTGGATTCGGGTCCGGCATCGAGGCGACCACACGGCGAATGCCGGCCGCAATTACCGCTTCAACGCAGGGACCAGTGCGGCCCTGATGCGAGCAGGGTTCCAGGTTGATGTAGAGAGTTCCGCCGCGAGCTTTTTCGCCGGCCTGCTCGATGGCGAGAACCTCCGCATGCTTGAGGCCGTCGTATTGATAATAGCCACTGCCCACGACGGAGCCGCTCGCGTCAAGGATGACGGCTCCCACCAGCGGATTGGGAGAGACCAGACCGGTTCCTTGGCGTGCTAGATCAAGAGATCGGGCTACGAAACGCTCGTCGGTTTGGCGGGAGTTAACCAAGGCAGAGCATTATTTCACCATAGTAGGGACGGCCGAAAGACACGCTGTTAAGACAGTTCGAACATCTAGCGCTTGCGAGGCCGGAACAAAGCCCACCGGTATTCTTCCGGCTCCGCGATCGCGGCGCCGCTGCGGCCTGCCGGTCCGCGCCGTACCGGTGCCATTCGATTCGCGTAGGGATCGCCCGGTTCGGCCTTGCGACGGAGCATTCGCTTCAAGACGTCCCACAAACTTCGCAACAGATTTCGGCCCTCCTGCGGATTGGGCATCTCACATCTCCTATTCGAGCGTCTCTTATTCGAACAGTGAGTCCACGAACTCCTTGGGGTCGAACGGCAACAGATCGCCGGCTTTCTCGCCGACTCCTACATAGCGCACCGGCACTCCGAGTTCTCGGGAGATGGCAACGACCACGCCGCCCTTCGCCGTGCCATCGAGCTTGGTCAGCACAATTCCGGTCACCCCCGCGGATTGCGTAAATAGGCGAGCCTGCTGCAACCCATTCTGTCCCGTGGTGGCGTCCATGACCAGCAAGGTTTCATGAGGTGCGCCCGGGATAATGCGTTGCGCCGTGCGCCGCATCTTTTCCAATTCGGACATCAGGTTTGCTTTGGTGTGCAGGCGGCCGGCGGTGTCCACGATGACGTAATCGGTATTGCGCGCCGTGGCGGCCTGAAGTGCATCGAACAGCACCGCTGCGGGATCGCCGCCGGGCTTGGTGCGGATCACCTCTGTTCCGGTGCGCTGTCCCCAAATCTCCAGTTGATCGATAGCCGCAGCGCGGAAGGTATCGGCGGCACACATCAGCACGGTTTTTCCCTCGGAACGGAACACCTGGGCCAGTTTGCCGATAGTAGTTGTCTTCCCGGTACCGTTTACTCCCACCAGGAGGATCACTTCGGGCGTGCCCTCCACCTTGGTTACTGGCTGGGTATTCGCAGCGGTCAGGATAGCCAGCAACTCCTCTTTGAGCAGCCGCTTCAATTCATTGACATCTTTGATCTGCTTACGGTCGGCTTTCTCCCGTAGTTTTTGCAGAATCTCATTCGTAGTGGTCGTACCCAGATCGGCGCCGATCAACGTCGCTTCCAGATCGTCTAACGTGTTGCGGTCGATCTCCTTGCCGAATGAGACGACTTCCTCGATGCGCTCGCCCAGGTTCTCACGCGTGCGCGTGACCGCCTCTTTCATGCGGTCGAGAAAACTTGGTTTCTGTTGTTCGTCCAGGCTGCCAAACAGAGTTTGAATCATAGGAATACCGAGCTTCAATTATAGCGGTGTGATCGTAGTTCAAGCTTGCGCGCGGCGTTTTCGGAGACGAATCCAGAATGCAGGATTGGCGAGGCCTTGCTAGGAACGTGCGGGTTCTGCGGTTGCCACTTCGACGGCTTGGTTTGGAGACGGAGATGAGGACTTACCAGAAGTGGGAGCCGCAGCGGCTGCCATTCCGGGTCTCTGCACGCGAATCTCACCGCGCTGATACACGGCGTCCAGCGCGAACACTGCCGCCGGATCCAGTCGTTTCCCGGAGAGTGAGTGAATAATGCGAAGGGCTTCGTTTACTTCGTGAGCCTGCTGATACGGACGATTGGTGGTGAGCGCATCAAACGTGTCGGCCACTGCAATGATGCGGGGCAGCAGCGGAATAGCTTCACCTTTCAAGCCGTGGGGGTATCCTCGTCCATCGAGTGACTCGTGATGCAGTTCGATCCCAGGAATCATCTCTTTCAATTGCGCCACTGGGCGCAGGATGTTCGCACCCTTGGTGGTATGGGTCTTCATAACGTCGAATTCTTCCGGAGTCAACGCTCCCGGCTTTTTCAGGATGCGATCTTCGATGCCAATCTTCCCTACATCATGCAGTTGGGCTGAGACGCGGACGATTTCGATGAAGTCGTCATCCATCCCCATCTCGCGGGCAATCATCATCGAGTAGCGGGTGACACGATCAGAGTGGCCACGCGTGTAGGGATCCTTTTCGTCGACCGCGCCGGCGAGCATCTGGATGGAGTTCATGAACAGCTCGCGGTTTTCGGCCGCGGCGCGCTTCAGATCCAGAACGAACTGTTCAAGTTCCTCGGACATGGTGTTGAATGTCGTGGCCAGTTCGCCGATTTCCGTGCGGCTCCTTAGATTGACGCGCTGGGAGAAGTCCCCGCGGGCAATAGCACGGCTCGATTCGGTGAGCACTTCCAGGGGATTGGTAATGCGACGCGCAGCATAGATGCTAATGGCCACGCTCAGGAGGACGGCCAGAAATGCCAGCAGCCGCGCCGTACGCTGCATTTCATAAACCCCGCGGTAGGCTTCGGTGCGCGGCTTCTGCACGACCACAGCCCACTCCAGGTTGATGACCGGGCTGTAGGTGCCGAGCATCTTGGTGCTGTTCTTGCCTTCGTTAATACTGAACTCGCGGGTGGCAGCGACCAACTGAGCTTTGCCGCCTTGATCCACGAAATTCTTTACGATCTCGAGGTTGGTCATGTCCTGACCGGTCGCATAGTCGGAGGTGCCAGCCGCCACCAGGCGTCCCTGGCTATCGACCACATAGGGCCGGAGACCGCCGCGATTGACTTCCTCGAGACGGCGAATCAGATACTGCAGGTCTTCCACCGCGCCGATCATCCCCAGGAAACGTCCGCCATACATCACCGGGGCGCTGACAAGCATTACCGTGCGGGCCGATTTTCCGCTGCCCACCACCAACGCCTGTCCGTTATAAATGCGGCCTTCGCGCGCCGCCGCATAGGCCCGTTCCAATTCGCGCTGCAAAAAAGCGTCAGGTGCGATCCTTCCCGCGGAAATTCCTTTCGCCTCCGCATTGAGCAGGGTGGCGTAGGCAAGATCTTGAGAAGAGGAGACGAAGTTTTCCAGCAGTGCCCGCAGCTCCGGAGCCTGCACGTGCTCGGCAGTGATATCTCCGCCACTCGCAACCTGAATCGCCGAGGAAAGATTCCCCAGAACCAGCCGCAAAGATTCCTGGTGCTGCGAAATGTCGTCCGCCAAAGAGCGCGTTACTATATTCTGAAGCAGCCGTTCGTTGGTGATCAGCCGGTCGCGGTTAATCGCCTCTACCTGAGCCGAGTAGAAGTACATAGGTACGACACTGATGAGTAGGAGCACACCAAGGATGACATACAAAATTGGGATGCGGGATGGGATAGGCAATTTCAGCGACAAAGTGGCTCCGGCGCGCCGCCTTAGCAGCGGCGTTGCAAATCACACCATCCGTAAAAGTCTACTGGGTGAGTCAGGGGTTCGAGAGCTTAACCGCAGTTCATGGCCCGTTACGAAGGTACTCAGGTTCGTGTGACTTTCATCGCCGGGAATACTGAATCGAAGGAGCCGGGAGAGTGGAACATGCGACCAGACCGCAATGGAAATATCTGATCATGTGGGAGTTTCGTGTTCGGCCTGGAATGGAGAAGCAGTTTGAGGAAATCTACGGACCCAATGGCCGGTGGGCACGCTTCTTTGCGCGCGGCGACGGGTATGTGGGAACCGAGTTGAATCGGGACCTGAAGGGGAATTCGCGTTACGTCACTTTGGACATGTGGACTTCACGGCAAGCCTACGAGCAGTTCCGCGTCCAGCATTTGGAAGAGTACGCAGCGATCGACGCGGAATGTGAGCTGATGACGGTGAGCGAAGTAGAGATCGGAACGTTCGAACGGATTGCGTAGAAAACGATTTCAAAATCATCACGATCCCGCGCCGCTTTCACTTTTTGCGGTGCGAGTCATCAATTCATGAATGGCTGCGCTGGGGGATTTGCCGTCGTGCAGGAT
>Ga0070697_100000267_pt1 | contig 42474 bp, 43 predicted proteins | sample KBSK1501metaG_FD_65475 | JGI IMG/M metagenome (GOLD analysis project Ga0070697, IMG submission 65475) | Corn, switchgrass and miscanthus rhizosphere microbial communities from Kellogg Biological Station, Michigan, USA - KBS K1-50-1 metaG | ecosystem: Host-associated > Plants > Roots >... | reverse complement strand
GCGCCGCGGCGCGCATAGAGGAGGTGCGTGAACTCCACCACCACAAGTATATGGCTCGTCATTTCGCGCTCCGTCACGGTCACTTCTAGAATGCAATCGTGGAGGACGTGGTCGTGATCGCGGCCGCCCGCACCCCCTTTGGCAAGCTGGGCGGCGGGCTCTCCACGCTGGCGGCACCGGACCTGGGCGCCGTCGTCATCAAGGAGGTCCTGGAGCGCGCCCGCGTCGAGGGTGCCGATGTCGACCAGGCCATCATGGGCACCGTCATCACCGCGGGAATGGGGCAGATTCCTGCCCGCCAGGCGGCGATCAAGGCCGGGCTGCCCACCAGCGTCTCGGCCCTGACGGTCAACAAGGTGTGCGCCTCGTCATTGAAGGCGGTGAACCTCGCGGCCTTGCTCATCCGGAACGGGGATGCCGGCGTCGTCGTCGCCGGGGGTATGGAGAGCATGAGCCAGGCGCCCTACCTGCTGGACAAGGCCCGATTCGGCTACCGGCTGGGGGACGCCACGCTGGTCGACAGTATGGTGCGCGACGGCCTGATCGATCCGGCGAACGGCTGCCACATGGCGGTCGAAGGCAGCAACGTTGCCAGGGAGTTCGAGGTCTCGCGCGAGCGCCAGGACGAGTATGCCCACGGCAGCCAGCTGCGCTACGCCGCGGCGCTGAAAGCCGGCCACTTCAAGGACGAAATGGTTGCGGTCGCGGTGGCCAATCCCAAAGGCACGGTGCTGGTCTCGGCCGATGAGCAGCCACGACCCGACACCACGATTGAGGGCCTGGCCCGCCTCAAACCGGTGTTCCAGCCGGACGGCACGGTCACCGCCGGGAATGCACCCGGTGTCAACGATGGCGCCACCGCCATCCTCCTCATGAGTGGGGCGGAGGCGAAACGGCGGGGTCTGCCGGTGCTGGCTGAGTGGCTCACCTACGGTGAGTCCGCGGCCGACACGCCGTATCTCGCCACCGTCCCGGCGTCATCGATCCAGGCGGCGCTGAAGAAGCTCGGCTTGCGCGTCGACGACATGAACCTGTTCGAGATCAACGAGGCCTTTGCCGCGGTCGCGTGCACCTCTATGGACCTGCTCGGCATCGACGAACAGCGGGTCAATGTCGATGGCGGCGCCCTCGCGGTCGGCCATCCGATCGGCGCCTCGGGTGCCCGCATCTTGATGCACCTCGCCTATGAGCTCCGCCGACGGGGTGGCGGCTACGGCGCGGCCGGCATCTGCTCCGGGATGGCGCAGGGCGAGGCCACCATCATCCGCGTGAACTAAATGGATCTCTCCCTCAGCCCCGAACAGCAGGAGATCCGCAAGCTGGTACGGGATTTCGCCGAGCGCGAGGTCAAGCCGCGCGCGGAAGCGATCGACCACAGTGGCGAGTTCCCTCGTGACCTGGTTGACAAGGCCGCCAAGCTCGGCCTGCTCGGCATCCTGGTCTCGGAGGAATACGAAGGTGCCGGGCTCGACCACCTCTCGTTCGCCATCTTCGTTGAAGAGGTCGCGCGCTTCTGCGCCAGCACCGCGGTCATCCTTGACGTACACACCTCCGTTGGTTCGGAGCCGATCGTTCTCTTCGGCACCGAGGACCAGAAACGTCGGTGGTTGCCAGACCTGGCCCAGGGGAGGAAGCTCGCCGCCTTCGCGCTGACGGAGCCCGAGGCCGGCTCTGATGCCGCCCACCTCAAGACCACGGCGACCCGCCGCGACGGTGGATACGTCCTCAACGGCAGCAAGATCTTCATCACCAACGCGGGCGAAGCGGACCTGTACGTCGTGCTGGCCACCACCCGGCCGGGGTCGGGGGCCGAGGGCATTACCGCCTTTCTGGTCGGCGCCGACAACCCGGGCCTCAGAGTGGGACCGAAGTTCAAGAAAATGGGTCTGAACGGCTCCCCGATCGCGGAAGTCCACCTCGACCAGTGCCAGGTCGATGAGGCCGACCGGCTGGGTGGCGAGGGCCAGGGGTTTCGGATCGCGATGCGCGCCCTTGACAGCGGTCGCATCGGTATCAGCGCCCAGGCGGTTGGGCTGGCGCAGGGCGCGCTCGACGACGCCGTCGCCTACGCCAAGGAGCGCAAGCAATTCAGCAAACCGATCGCCGAGCTGCAGACGATCCAGAACAAGGTCGCGGACATGGCGGTCAAGATCCGCGCGGCCCGCTGGATGACCTGGAAAGCGGCGGCGCTGTGTGATGCCGGCAAGCCCTTCACCAAAGAGGCGTCGATGGCGAAGCTGTTCGCCACCGACGCTGCCATGGAGATCACGCTCGATGCCCTTCAGGTCTTCGGTGGATACGGCTACCTGGAGGACTATCCGATGGCTCGGCGGGTCCGCGACGCGAAGGCCTGCCAGATCTACGAGGGCACCAACCAGGTTCAGCGGGTCGTCATCGCCCGCGAGCTGGCCTGATGGACTTCGCGCTCAACGAAGAACAGCAACAGATCCGGGAGATGGTCCACGACATCTGCCTGGAGCGGGTCGAACCTCGGGCGGCCGAGATCGATGAATCCGGCCAGTTCCCCTGGGACATCAAGGACCTCTTCGCCAAGCACGACATCCTCGCCATCCCGTTCACGCCCGAGTACGGCGGTGTCAGCGGCAGCGCGCTGACGCTGATCGTGGCGGTCGAGGAGATCAGCAAGTTCTGCGTCACGTCCTCCCTGATCCTGAGCGTGCAGTCGCTTGGCAGCCTGCCGATCTGGCTCGCCGGGACGGAGGAGCAGAAGCGCCAGTACCTGCCACCACTCGCGCGCGGCGAACAGCTGGCGGCCTACGCGCTGACCGAGCCGGGCTCCGGATCGGACGCCGGGGGCATACGGACGCGCGCGATCAAGCGCGGCAACACCTACGTGATCAACGGCTCGAAGACGTTCATCACCGGCGGCAGCGTGGCGGACACGATCGTCGTCTTCGCGCGCACTGACCAGGACGGGGACTCGCCAGCACGCAAGATCTCGGCCTTCATCGTCGAGAAGGGGATGCCCGGGTTCAAGGTGGGCAAGCTGGAGAAGAAGCTCGGCATTCGCGGATCGCCGACGGCGCAGCTGTTCTTCGAGGATCTCGCGGTGCCGGCGGCCAACCGGCTCGGCGACGAAGGGGAAGGGTTCAAGCTCGCGATGCGCGTGCTCGATCACTCGCGTCCGGGGATCGCGGCCCAGGCGCTCGGCATTGCCGAGGGCGCCTTCGACCTTGCCCGCCGCTACGCCCGTGGCCGGCGCCAGTTTGGCAAGCCGATCATGGAGTTCCAGGCGATCCAGTTCATGCTGGCGGACATGGCGACCCAGATCGAGGCGGCGCGGGCGCTGACCTATGCCTCGGGTGACGCGCTCGACCGCCGCCTGCCCGACATCAGCGCCAGCTCGTCGATGGCGAAACTCTTCGCCTCGGACACCGCGATGCGTGTCACCACCGATGCGGTGCAGATCCTGGGTGGTTATGGCTATCTCCGTGATTTCCCGGCCGAGCGCATGATGCGAGATGCCAAGATCACCCAGATCTACGAAGGCACCAACGAGATTCAACGACTCGTGATCGCCCGCGAAGTGCTAAAGGAGAAGGCGTGACGATCAGACAGCTCTACGTTGCCGGCGCCGGCCTGATGGGAGCGGGAATCGCCCAGACGGCGATCAGGTGTGGCTACGACGTGACACTGCGGGACGTTGACGAGAACCTGGTGGCCCGCGGTGTCGAGAGCATCAAGGAGCGGCTGGAGAGCCTGGTCCAGAAGGGCAAGCTGGATGCCGCCCAGCGGGACGCCGCGCTCGGCCGCCTCCATCCCACGACGTCTCTCGAGGCGGCGGGCCGGGCCGATTTCGTGATCGAAGCCATCACCGAGAACTTCGAGGCCAAGCGTGAGCTGTTCAAGCGGCTGGATGGCATCTGTAAGCCGGAGGCCATCCTCGCCAGCAACACCTCATCCATTCCGATCACCCGGATGGCGGCGACGATCCGGCGCCCGGACCGCTTCATCGGCATGCATTTCTTCAACCCCGTGCCGGTGATGCCGCTCGTGGAGCTGACGCGGGGCCGCGATACCTCGGACACGACGTTGGCGACGACCCTCGAGCTTTCGAAGTCGCTAGAAAAGACGCCGATCACCTCGCTCGACTATCCCGGTTTCATCGTCAACCGGATGCTCGTGCCGTTCGTCAACGAGGCGATCCGGGCGCTGATGGAAGGCCTGGGAACGCGCGAGGACATCGACCAGGGCGCCAAGCTCGGGCTTCACCATCCGATGGGCCCGCTGGAGCTTGCCGATTTTGTCGGGCTCGACACCCACCTCTACATCTGTGGCGTGCTCTACGAGGGCCTGCATGATCCGCGGTTCGCGGCGCCCCCGTTGCTGCGGCAGCTGGTCGACGCCGGCCACTTGGGGCGAAAGAGCGGCCGGGGCTTCTACCGCTACGGCTCGGACGGCAGCCGCCTGCCCGATTAGCCGCCTCCGGCAGTAGCCGCCCCCGGTGTGAAGAGGGCGGCGTGATTACTCAAAGGGGGCGTGATTATTCACACAGACCGGCGATCAGCCCTTTGGTGCGGCGCGTGTAGCGCGCGACCCCGCCGGCCGAGGAGTGAAACTCGGCGGTGTCCGCCGACAGGAGGACGATGTATCCCTCGTCTTGTGGACCGGCAAAGCCGGGCGGCGGATTCGTGGACGTGTGTCGCTGCGCCGGGTCGACCGAATCCCAGAAGCTACTGTCGAAGTCGGGCCCGGTCGGGTAGTCGATGCCGCAGTGCGTCGGTAGCGAGTAGCGGTACTTCACGCCCGGCATCACGCGTCCAGAGACCGGGAAGAACAGGAATCGATGGCCGGGACCGAGAATCGGAACCTGGGTCACCGTTCCGGTCGCGGGTGGCAGCGGCTCGATTCGCGCCAGCGGGCCGCTGGGGTTGGCAATGAAAAGGACGCTCGCCAGCAGCGGAACCAGGATGACGGCCGCCGCCACGCCAATCCGGGCTTGGGGAGTCGAAATTCGGAGGTGCGGCCCCAGCCGGCGGAGGATGGCCGTAAGCTGGAGGCGAAGCCGCATACCGGAATGACGCGGCGGCCGTGCGGTTTCTTTTCGGCCCTATCGCCCGGGCTCGCCCTGCAGCCGGCGCCGTGACAGGCGAAGCATCGGAGTCGCCGTTCGCTCCGAGGCTTTCGCTAGACTGACGGCTGGACTTGGGAAGTGAACCGCGCCGGCGGCGCGCGTCCGCCGCGCTCGGCCGGCCACGCGTGTGGCAGTACGCCCGCGCCGCGCTAGCCGTGATCGCCGGGGTGGCTCTGCTGGTCGCGGGGCTCGCCGTCTTCCGCGTCTGGTTGGCCGTCCACATGATCTCGCCGCGTGCCCAGCCCGCCGACCTGATCGCGCTGGTTCACGCGCAGAGCGACCCGCCCGGCTCGCTGGGCTGGAAGATCAAGCACGACCAGCGGATCAACGTCCTGCTGCTCGGGTACGGAGGACCCGGCCACGACGGGCCCTATCTAACCGACTCCATGATGTTGCTGTCGATCCGCCCCGGCACCCGCGAGGCGATCATGATCTCGCTTCCCCGGGACCTCTGGGTCAAGATCCCGGCCCTGCCTCAAGGCGGCTACATGATGGGCAAGCTCAACAGCGCCTACGCGATCGGAACCGATCATGGCGATTACCCGAACGTCCGCAGCGACTGGAAGACGCGGACCGGCGGCGGCGATCTGGCGGCCGCGACGGTCTCGCAAATGACGGGACAGCCCGTCGACTACTGGGTCGGCCTCGATTTCAAGGCATTCCGCGACGTCGTCGATGCCCTCGGCGGCATCCGCGTGGACGTCCCCACCACGCTCGACGATCCCTTCTTCCCAGCCGGTGAGTCGACCGGAATGATGCATATCCGCATCGAGGCCGGCTGGCAGCAGTTCGACGGCGAGCGGGCGCTCGAGTATGCGCGATCCCGGGAGACGACCTCCGATTTCGACCGATCGCGGCGCCAGCAGCTGATCATGCTGGCGGTGCGCCAGCGCGTCTTCTCCCTGAACGCTATCCCTCGTTTGTTGTCACTGCTCGGTGCCCTGGAGGACAACGTGCGGACGAACCTGCGGCCGGGGGAGATGCAGCAATTGGCGGCGCTCGCCGGGCGGATCAGAGCACAGGACATCCGGCGGGTGGCGATCGACACCTCGAATCTGCTCCGCAGCGGCTACAGCAGCAACGGCCAGTACATCCTGCAGCCACTCGACCCCACCTACGGTGCCCTGCACGAGTATCTGGCGATGGCGCTTCCGGACCCCGCGGCGCTGGCCACGGCGCTGCCGTTTCAGCTGCAGGACGGAAGCCGCCGATACTGGCTGCCATACGGTATCGGGACGCCGGCCAGCATCATGACCTCGCTGCTCCAGGCGGAAGGATGGAACGCGACCCTGGGTCCCCCTGCGGCACAACGGGTCGCCCAGACCCAGATCCTGGACGGCTCGGGCGGTAGGGCAGCCGCCACCGTCGCCTGGCTGGAGAACTACTTCGGTGGGGTGGTGACCACCGTGGCCGCACCGTCCAGCGGGCCGAGCGTCACCGTCGTTCTGGGCTCGGATTTCACCTTAAGGACCTTCCCGGCGCCCGGCAAGACGTAGGTCCGCCAGCCCAAACGCCCGCTGATAGGATGAATTCGAAATGAGTTTGGCCGGCGCACTGCTTTCCGGCGACGTCCGGGCGCTGGCGCGGGCCATCAGCCTGGCGGAGGATCGCGACCCCCAGGCGAGCCAGCTGGTGGCCGAGCTGCAGCCGCACACGGGTGATGCCTACCTCGTCGGGTTGACCGGCGCGCCGGGGACTGGGAAGAGCACGCTGGCCGACGCGCTGGTCAAGGTAATTCGCGACCACCGACAAACCGTCGGTGTGATTGCCGTCGATCCCAGCAGCCCGTATACCGGCGGTGCGGTGCTCGGCGATCGTATTCGGATGTCGCGCCACACGCTGGACAAAGGGGTCTTCATCCGCAGCATGGGCGCCCGCGGGCACCTGGGCGGGCTCGCCGCGGCGACCCGCGAGGCGATCCACCTGCTCGATGCCTATGGCCGCGACGTGATCCTGGTCGAGACCGTCGGCGTCGGCCAATCGGAGCTCGAGATCTCGACCATCTGCGACACGGTGGTCCTGGTCTTGATGCCGGAGTCGGGTGACGCGGTGCAGAGCATCAAGGCCGGCATCCTGGAGATCGCCGACGTCTTCGTCATCAACAAGACGGACCTGGGCGGCGCGGAGAAGACCCGTCGCCTGATCCAGGACGCCATCGGGCTCGGACCCAAACAAGCGTGGCGGCCGCCGATCGTCATGGCATCAGCGGTCAAGGAGGAGGGGATCGAGCCGGTCTGGTCTGCGGTGCTCGCGCACCAGGCCTACCTCAAGGACAGCGGCGCGCTGGCCGATCGCCGGCAGCAGCGCCTCAAGCAAGAAGTCGTGGCGCTGGTTGCCGACCGCGCCCGCGAAGAAGCCCGGCAGGTGCTGGATGGTGACACCGCCGTCGGCCGGCGGCTGCGCGAGAACCCGAATGGGAAACTAAACCCGTACGCCCTCGCCGAGGAGGTCCTCGAGCAGCGGGCGGCGCGAGGAGGCAGCTGATGGCACTTCGCCGCAAGACGGCCTACGAGGAATGGGCCGCCCGCTACCGGGGGGGCAAGCTGTCGCCGAAGGAAAGCGCCACGACGATGTCTGGCCTGCCGGTGCAACCGCTCTATACCCCGCAAGACCTGGAGGGCTGGCGTTACGACGAGAAGCTCGGCTACCCGGGCGAATTTCCCTACACGCGCGGTGTCTACCCCTCGATGTATCGCGGGCAGCCGTGGACGGTCCGGCAGTTCGCCGGCTACGGCACCGCGCAGGAGACGAACCGCCGCTACAAGTTCCTGCTCGCCCAAGGGCAGGCGGGCCTCTCGGTCGCGTTCGACATGCCGACCTTGATGGGCTACGACTCCGACGATCCGCTCGGCAAAGGCGAGGTTGGCCACTGCGGCGTGGCGATCGACTCGCTGGAGGACATGGAGACGCTCTTCGATGGGATCCGGCTGGACCGGATCACGACCTCGATGACGATCAACTCGCCGGCGGCGATCCTCTACGCGATGTATATCGCGGTCGGCGAGCGGGAAGGGCTGTCGCCGGCGCAGCTGGGTGGCACGCTGCAGAACGACATCCTCAAGGAGTACATCGCACAGAAGGAATACATCTTCCCGCCGGAGCCGTCGATGCGACTGGTGGTCGACACCATCGTCTTCGCTGCCCGCCACATGCCGCGCTGGAACGCCGTCTCGATCTCCGGCTACCACATCCGCGAGGCCGGATCAACCGCCACCCAGGAGCTCGCCTTCACCCTCGCCGACGGCATGGCATACGTCGAGGCATCGATCAAAGCCGGACTGAAGGTCGATGAGTTCGCGCCGCGGCTCTCCTTCTTCTTCGATTCGCACATTGATTTCTTCGAGGAGATCGCGAAGTTCCGCGCGGCCCGCCGGCTCTGGGCGCGCATCATGCGTGACAAGTACGCCGCCCGTGATCCGAAGTCCTGGATGCTGCGCTTCCACACCCAGACCGCCGGCGTGTCGCTGACGCGCCAGCAAGTGGAGAACAACGTCACCCGGACGGCCTACGAGGCCATGGCCGCGGTGCTGGGCGGGACCAACTCGCTGCACACCAACTCGATGGACGAAGTCCTCGCCTTGCCCACCGAGCGGGCCGCGCAGATCGCCCTGCGCACCCAGCAGGTGCTTGCGCATGAGACCGGCGTCACGAACACGATCGACCCGCTGGGCGGGTCCTACTTCATCGAGCGGCTCACCGACGACATGGAGCGCGGCGCTCAGGACTACTTCGATCGGATCGACGAGCAGGGCGGCGTTCTGCGATGTATCGAGAACGGGTTCTTCCAGCGTGAGATCGCCGATGCCGCCTTCGAGTTCGAGCGCAAGCTCGAGGCGAACGAGCGGATCATCGTGGGCGTGAACGCGTATCAGGAAGGCGAAAGCGGTGAGGTGCCCACCTTGCGCATCGGTCCGGAGACCGAGCAGGGTCAGGTGCGCCGGCTCGAGGCACTCAGGGCGCGGCGCGACAACATCAGCGTCGCCAATCGCCTCGAGGAGTTGAAGACGGCGGCGCGTGGCACGGACAACCTGATGCCGCCACTGCTCAACTGCGTTAAGGCCTACGTCACCGAGGGGGAGATCATGGCCGCGCTCAAGGAGGTCTTCGGCGTCTACCGGGAGCCGATCCTGTTCTAGATGATTCGTATGCCTTCTCGCTCGTCGGCAGGGTCCTGGCGGTGACCGTGGTCGTCATCGTGCTCCTCTACGTGACCAGGCCATGACCGCGAGGGTCCTGACGGCCAAGGTTGGCCTCGATGGCCACGACCGCGGCGTGAAAGTCGTCTCGCGCGCGCTGCGCGACGCCGGCGTCGAGGTCATCTACGCCGGCCTGCGGCAGACCCCGGAGATGGTGGTGGAGGCCGCCATCCAGGAAGACGTCGATGCGATCGGCGTCAGCCTGCACAGTGGCGCGCACATGACCCTCATCCCACGCATCCTGGAGCTGCTCAAGGAGCGCAACGCCACCGACATCGTGGTCTTCGGCGGCGGCATCATCCCGCCGGACGATGCCAATGAGCTCAAGAAGATGGGCGTGGTCGAGATCTTCGGTCCGGGTACCTCCCTGAAGTCGATCATCGACTTCGTCAACCACGGTTTCAAGGCGGCGTGATCGCGGCCGCTCCGCGCAGGCTTGGGCGCTTCGAGCTCCACTGTCTGAGCGACGGGCACTGGCGGATGGACGGCGGCTCGGTCTTCGGCGTGGTTCCGAAAGTCATGTGGGAAAAGCTGAAGACTCCGGACGCCCGCAACCGCATCCTGATGGCCACCAACTGCCTGCTGGTCCGGACGCCTGACGCCAACATCCTGGTCGAGGCGGGCATGGGACCGAAGCTCTCCGAGAAGGAACGCGAGATCTACGCCTACGAGCGCAATCCCGGCATCCCCGACGCGCTGGCCGGTGTCGGGCTGAAGCCGCAGGATATCGACCTCGTTGTGCTCAGCCACCTGCACTTCGACCATGTGGGCGCCCTGGTCACGCCGGGGCGTGATGGCGAGCTGACGCCGCTCTTCCCGCGCGCGCGTCACGTCGTCCAGGCCAGGGAGCTGGAGGCCTGGCGCCATCCAGACCCGCGCAGCAAGCCGTCCTACAAACCGGAGAACCTCCGCCTCCTCGAAGAGGAAGGGCGCCTGCAGGTGGTCGATGGCGACCAGGACGTCGCCCCGGGCGTCCGGGTGCGGGTCACGGGCGGCCACACCGCCGGGCACCAGGCGGTCTATGTTCATGACCGGGAGCAGACGGTCGTCTTCACCGGCGATTTCCTCTTCATGCGAGCCTTTCTGAAGGTGAACTGGGTCAGTGCGCTCGATCTTTTCCCTTTAGAGGCGATGGAGCGCAAGGCAGCGTTCCTCGCAGAGGCCGCACGAGAGCGCTACCTGATCTGGCTCTATCACGAGACCGAGGAGATGCTCGGCTACTGGAGCGGCGAGGGCTTCGAACCAATCAGCTGACGATGAGAAGGACTTCTGAACCGCAATGTTCGCACTCGCCTCGGACCACGTAGTTTCCGGTTTTCAGGTCCATCGCCGAAGGGCGCAGGATGGCGACCGACTGGCGGCAGGCGCGACAATTCGCCTTCATCGGCGCCACCGGCACTTCCGGGGGCTGGAAGGTCCAGGTATGGGGCGCCACCTGGTGCATGGTCGCGTGGGCGATGGCCATTAAAGAGCTCCATCTTCTGTAACGCCGATAGTCAGGGAAAGCCATGCGTCCATCGGACCGGCGGCCTACGGCAAACGGCGTAGCGGGGTCGAGCGAGCCCGCAGGGGGAGCCGCGCTTTCGCGCGCAGGCGTCGGCAGCGCCTTTCCCTTAGTAGACGATGACCGGGGTGCCGGTCGGCGTCCAGTCCCACAGCCAGACCATGTTGTGGTACGGGACGTTGACGCAACCGTGAGTGCCGGTGTCCTCTCCGGTCGGGTCGTAGTGCGGGCCATTGGTTCCGGGACCGTAGCGGGAGCGCCAGTAAGCATCGTGGATCCCGTCGCCACCGTTGAACCACATCACCATCTGCACCTTGCTGTCGGGGTACCAGTAGGCTGAGCCCTTCGGCCAGGGCGAGTGCATCGTCCAGGGTGACACTTTCCAGTACACCTTGAAACTGCCAGCGTCGGTCTCCAGGCCTGGCCGGCCGGTTGTGGCGTAGGTCCAGAAGACCTGCTGGCCGTGCTCGTACGCCCGAATGACCTGCTCGCTGAGGGAGATGGTCAGCGCCTTCTCGGGAAGGGTTCGGGTCATGACGTCTTGCAGCACCTTGTCCTGCACCATGAGCCCGCCGTTGACACGCTCCAGGTCCGCGGCCGTGACGGCGCTGTTCAACTGACCGGCCAGCTTCTGAAGATGGGTGTCAACGATCGAGACGTCCACCTGGAAGATCCTGGCCGTCTGCATGTCCGTTTGAACCTGGGTGAGGGTCGCGTTGGCGCCAGCTCGGGCGAGGCCGGCGTCGCCATGGTCCTGGGCGGCGGCTTGCGCGACATACTGGTCGGTGAGCTTGTTGGTCGTTTCCTGATCGGCGATGATCAAGGCGAGCTTCGAGACCGGCGCCTTCAACTCGGCGCTGACTGCCCGGTAGGCGCGCACCGTGGTGGCCACGTCGACCTCGATCTGGGCCTTCGACGGCAGCCCACTGAATTCGACCATGAGTTGGTCATCCACGCCGATCTGCGTGGCCTTTTGCAGCTCACTGGAAAGCTGGGTGACCGCGGACTGGGCGTCGTCATGCGTCCCGGCGAGCAGCTTCTGGACCCGGGTCTGCAGCTGTTCCTTGATCTGCATTTCCTGGGCGGCCGCCCGGCTGAAAAATGCAATCCGGTCCTCGTTGAATGGGGCCGACGCATTGGGCGGCGCGGCGCCGGCGGTCGTCAGCTCCTGCCGCTGCAGATCCGAGTACTCGGCCATCTCGAGTCCGAGGGCACGGGCCTGGGCCTGAGCGGCGAGCACCTGGGCCCGGGCCGCCTGGAAATCCTGTTCGGCGAACGCCTCGCGCGTCTGCTGGACGAAGATGAAACCGGCCACCAGGGCAAAGGTCCCGATGACCACTCCAATTCGGAGCGCGTTGCGACGGAGGAATCTAAGACTTGATGCCAGCATCGTTGTCAGCCGATTTTACGGAGTTCGACCACAGAAAGTAACGGCCGAACGGCGGAAAAGTTCCGGTGAAGGGGCGTTCAGCGGACGCCAAACACTGTGTTAAGATGGGCGCCGCTCAATTCGAGCCGAAGGAGGAATTGGCTGGCGACTTCAACCCCGGTAACCCTCAAACTCGAGCCGCGCGCTGATCGCAGGCGCCACCTCCAGGCGCTGCGCCGCGACGGCCGCCTCCCCGGCATCGTCTACGGCCACAACGTCGATGCCGTCACCGTGGTGGTGGACGGACGTGAGTTCGTCAAGGCGTTTCAAAAGGTCGGCCGCAACCAGCTTGTCGATCTCCGGTTGGGCGACGAGCCGGTTCGGAAGGCGCTGATCCGCGAAGTGCAGCGCAGTCCCCGCGATGGCAACCTCCTCCATGTGGACTTCTACCAGGTCAACCTGACCGAGAAGATCGAGTCCGAGGTACCGATCGAGATCGAGGGCGAGGTCGAGCTGGTCTCCAAGGGTGAGGCCGACCTGCAACGCGGTCTGCACGTGCTCAAGGTGGAATGCCTGCCCACCGACCTGCCGCCGGTCATCACCGTGGATGTTTCCGGCTTGAAGGAGATCGACGACGAGATCCGGGTCAAAGACCTGAGGATTCCTCCGGGGTGCGAGATCCTGGATGAGCCCGACGACCTGATCGTCAAGGTTGCGGCGCATCGCGAAGAGGTCGAGGAGGTCGCGCCCGCGCCCGCCGCCGCCGAGGTGCCTACGGTCGGCGAGACGGAGGCTCCGGCCGAACCCGGCGCCGAGGGCGAAGCCCCGACCGAGAGCTAGCGCAGGCGCCCCTACAATGGGCGCGATGCTTGCCGCCAAAACGATCGACTGGGACACCTTCCTCAGCTACCTTCCGACCGTGCACGACCTCTTCAAAGTGGCGGCTTCTCTCGTCGTCCTGGGACTTTTCTGGGTGCTTGGCCGGCTTGTCCGCGGATTGGCCGGCAAGGAGTTGCGGAGGGTCAAGGCCGACCAGCAGGTCGCACTGCTCGTGAGCCGAATCTCTTTCCTGGCAGCCCTGCTGATTGGTGCGATTGCCGCCTTCACCATCCTCTTCGGCAGTCCTGCCCTGGTATTCGGAGGCTTCGGCTTTCTCGCACTGGCCGTCAGCCTGGCGTTCCAGGACATCCTCAAGAACTTCATCGCCGGCATGTTTTTGCTCCTCGAGCGTCCATTTCGGATCGGCGATGAGATCACGGTCGACAACCACACCGGCCTGGTCGAGAACATCGAAATGCGGACGACCACGCTGCGAACGACGGAAGGCGAGCAGGTGCTCGTTCCCAACTCGCTCGTCTACACGGGCACGATCATCAATCGCACCCGGTACCCGACTCGGCTCTTTACGCTGACGGCCAAAGTGCCGGATGGCGCACCGGTCGACGAGCTGGTCGAACGGCTGCGCGAGGCGATCAAGAGCCGGCCGGACATCGCCAAGGACCCGTCCCCGCACGTCGGCCTGCAGCCCAGCGTCGACGGCGGGCTCACCCTCGAAGTCCGCTACTGGCTGGATTACCGCCGGAACGATCCCCTGTTGGTCCAGGCCGCGATCGGCCAGCAGATCTACCAGGCGATGCATTCGCGACCCGCCGCGGCGCCGGCCAGCTCCTCCAGGAAACCCTCCGGGACATAGGCGTTCGGCTGATGCCGCCGGCCTCGGTCCTCTTCCACAGGGCGCGGCTCCGTCTCGCCGTCTTCAGCCCGGCGGCGCGGCAGTTCCTGATTTTCTCGCTGCTCATCGGGATCGCATTCGCCATCTTCAACCTTGTCTTCAACCTGTACATGAGCGCCCTGGGCTTTTCCAACGACGTGATCGGGCTCTTCAACGCCCTTCCGGCGCTCGCCCTGCTCGGCGTCGGCCTCCCCTTCGCGGCCATGGCTGACCGGATCGGCTACCGTCCGTTCCTGCTCGGCAGTGGCAGCCTCGCCGTGGTGGCATCGGCCGTGCTCACCGTCGCCGGAGCTCCGCTCGTTGCCGTTCTCGCCGCCGGCAGCTTCGCTCTCGCCCTCACGATCGTGGGGGTCCTCGGTGGCCCCCTCCTTGCTCAGGTCAGCGGCGAGGCCGAACGCGTGGCCCTCTTCGCCGTCAACCAGTCGCTGGCATGGATCGCCACCCTGGTCGGAGACCTGCTGGGCGGTCTCGTTCCCGAAGCGGCTGCACGTTCGTCGCACGCGTCGAGTGCATCGGCGCCGTCCATCCGAGCTTCGTTCGCGGCCATGACCGCCCTGACAGTTCTAGCCCTACCGTTTCTGGTCCGGCTCGCCGGCAGATCCGGGCAGCGGCCGGCGGCGGTCCTCCCGGTGCGCGAGCTGTTCCATGTCGACGTCTCGCGCTTCGCTCGCATCCTCTTGCCGTGGCTGCTGCTCGGGATCGGCGCCGGCATGTACCTCAACTTCGTTCAGCTCTACCTGGCACAACGGTTTGGGCTGTCGCCGGGCCCGATCGGCACCATTCTTGCGGGCGGTGCTGCCCTGACCGCCGTCGTCAGCCTGCTGGCGCCGCTGGTGAGCCGGCGTCTGGGCATGAGCCGAACGGTCGGACTCTTGCAAGCCGCGGGCTTTCCGCTGGTGCTGGCCCTGGCCTTCGTCATGACACTGCCAATCGCTGTGGTCGTGATGTACGTTCGCCAGCTGGCGCTCAACCTGCAGGCGCCGTTGAGCCAGGTCTTCGGCATGGAATATGTCGACCCGCAGCAGCGCGCCCGCCTCGCCACCGCCCAGATCGTGGTAAGCGGCATCGGCGTGGGCGGGATCGGGCCGCTGGTGAGTGGCTTCCTGCAGGTGCGGGGCGGCTACCAGCTCGCCTTCTCAGTCAGCGCCTGCTTCTACCTGCTCGCCGGCCTCAGCTTCCTAGTGCTCTTTGGCAAGCTCCGGCTGCCGTCCGAGGGAGGGCCTCCAGGCGGTACCTCGGGCAATTCGTCAAGGGAATCGATGACCGCGTAGGCTGAGGCTGATCGCGCACATCCCGGCCGCCGCGGAAAACGACGCTTGTGATGCGGCCGCTCAGCTGCGGACCTCGCGGGCTGCTGACAGCGACCCGAGCCCAGTGCCGAACTCGCGATCCGCGAGCGCGAAGGCGGCCGCAACCTGCGAGGCTGCGGAAGGGCCCCTTGGCATCCGAGCCGGCTCAGGTGTGAAACGGACGAAGCCGCCGACGTTCGACGGTCCGACGAGCAAGGTCCCATCCGCGGTCTGTCCGCCGGTAGCCAGCCGGAAGCCGCCGTCGGCCCGGACCACCGGATGCTCATGGGTCTCGGATTCCGCTTTCTTGATCACCGTCCATCCGCCACCCGAACGGTGCGTGTCAGCACCCTGCACCAATAAGTCCTCGAGCTCCTGCGGCCGGTAGTCGAGCGCCTCCCCGCCCTGCAGTGCCTGGCAGATCAAGATCAGGGGCACATCGGGAAGCCCGCGGGCCATCACGCTCAACCCGGCGCCGAACCGCGGGTTCAGCTCGGTCGGCCGGAATCCGTCCTCGGTCATGATGCCGTCCACGGTGAACGTCCCCGGCCCAACCTGCTCAAAAAAGGCCTCGCCCACACGACGTGCCACGCCACGCATGTATTCGCGGTCGGTGTCATGGGGATCCCAGTAGGTGGCGGCTCCTGCGTACAGAAATTTCGCGCTGGCGCTGGGGCGCAGGGTGATCAGCTCGACCGGGCGGAGGGTCATGATGTGGCCGGGAAAGACCAGCCCGTGAATGCTGCAGGGGATGCCTTCCAGGAAGGGCATGATGCGGACTCGGTCGCACCGCGCGCCGAAGAAAGTGAGCGCCTCGGTGAGATCCGACTCGGACCGAACCCACCGAATCAGGTGAGCGCCGCCATGGAGTCCGTCTCGCGCATCGCCCGCCCAGACGCTGCCCCATCCCCGATTCATCCGATCGGAGGCGCCGCGGACGGCTCCGATGGAAAGCGGCGCCACGACGAATGGCGAGCGCTCGACGCCGATGCGATCCCAGAAGGCGTCGATCCGGGTCTTGTCCTCCAGGGCGAGCGATGCTGCCGGCCTGCCTCCCCACACCCGGCGCCCGGCCATTTCGGTGGGGATCGGTCCCAGTGTGACGACCGGCGCGAGCACCAGGGCGCGGCGGTCGGCATCGTAGCGATCCATTGCGCCAATGACCTCAGCCGGTGGGTTGGCCATCAGCCCCTCGACCGCGTGCAGCGCCGCGACCACGTCCGGGGACCGATGCTCGAGAATCATCCAGTCGGCGTCGTCGGGGCTCGGGAAGGTACCCGTCCCTCGTCCGGACGCCAGCACCAGGCAGCGATCCGATCCAAGGCGACGGAACCGGGTGACGGCGTCGGCCGTACCCGCCAGCGGCAGGCCGACGATGATCACGCGCTGGCCTTTGAAAATTTGACGAAAGAGGTCCTGGTAATAGGCCGCGTCGACCATATCCGTTAGACGAGTTGGCCGAGCGCCAGGAGGTTGCCCTCGCTATCGCGGAACCACGCCATCTTCTCGTATCCGAGGTCAGCGATGCCGTGGTTGGTCTTGAGGCCTGGGAAGTCATATTCCTCGAAGTGGACGCCGCGACCGCGGAGCTTGGCGACGCTGGCGACAATGTCTTTCACGAACCAGGCCATCTGGGTATGCTGGCCCGGGGGGCGTCCCTCGATAGGAAAAAGAAGGAACCCGCCGCTGCCGTTTCCCTCATAAAACAGCGCACCCTCGAACTCCCGGGTCGGCCTCAGTCCCAGCATCTGCGCATAGAACCTTCTGGCGCGCACGAGATCCTCCACCGGCAGGGTGGTCGTGGCGATCGCGCTGTTCAAGTCCACCAGAAGATGTTAGGGCGAACTTCTATAGTCAGTTGATGGCGCAGGAAACGCTCTTTCCGGCTCCCCAGGAGCCGTCGCCAAAAGACCAGCCGCTCGCGGCACGCATGCGGCCGCGGACCCTCGACGAGTTCGTCGGGCAGGAGCACCTGGTCGGTCCCGAGCACGAGCTGCGCCGCGCCATCGAGGAGGACCGCGTGGGGTCGATGATGCTCTGGGGACCGCCGGGCAGTGGCAAGACGACGCTGGCGAGGCTGATCGCGCGGCTCACGTCGTCCCATTTCGTCCCGCTCAGCGCGGTCAGCGCCGGCGTGGCCGACCTGCGGCGGAACATCGAAGAAGCTCGCCTGCGGCGGGCACAGTCAGGTCAGCGGACCATCCTCTTCATCGACGAGATCCACCGCTTCAACAAGGGCCAGCAGGATGCCGTCCTGCCCTTCGTCGAGGAGGGCGTCATCACGCTGATCGGCGCGACGACCGAGAATCCCTCCTTCGAGGTCAACGCGGCGCTGCTCTCGCGCACCCGCGTGTTCGTGCTCGGCGCGCTCGACGACCTCCAGGTGGGTGAGATCGTCGACCGGGCCGTGTCCGATCCGGAGCGCGGACTCGGCAAACGGCACGTCGACCTCGACGCCGATGCCCGCGCGGCCCTGATCCGGGTCGCCAACGGCGACGCCCGGGTGGCGCTCAACGGCCTGGAGGCGGCGGCGGCGCTCGCCCGTCCCCGTCAGGGCCGGCGGCTCGTGACCGCGGCGCTCGTCGAGGAGGCGGTCCAGCGGAAGAACCTGCTCTACGACCGAGCCGGCGAGGAGCACTACAACATCATCTCGGCGCTCCACAAGAGCCTCCGCGACAGCGACCCCGATGCCTCGCTCTACTGGTTGGGGCGGATGCTCGAGGCGGGTGAGGACCCGCTCTACGTGGCGCGCCGCCTGATCCGGTTTGCGTCGGAGGACATCGGTCTTGCCGATCCGCAGGCGCTCACTCAGGCGGTCGCGGCTCAGCAGGCCGCCCACTTCGTCGGCATGCCCGAAGCGAACCTGGCGCTGGCGCAGGCCGTCGTCTACCTCGCGACCGCGCCGAAGAGCAATGCCTTGTACGCCGCCTACACCACGGTCCAGGAGGACGTCGAGCGCACCCGCGCCGACCCGGTTCCACTCCACCTGCGCAACGCGCCGACGCCGCTGATGCGCAAGATCGGCTACGGCAAGGGCTATCGGTACGCGCACGATTACGACGAGGCCCAGGTCGAGCAGCAGCACCTGCCGGACGCCATCAAAGACCGAACCTATTACCACCCCTCCGATCGTGGCTACGAAAAGACGGTGCAGGAGCGACTCGACGCGTTCGAGGCCGCGCGTCGCAAAACAAAAAAGGGCTAGGGCTCAGGTCTCGACGTGCGGCCGCAAGGCCGCGTAGCCGTTCGCCATCACCTGCTCGTGATTCCGCGCGAGCGCACGCTTCGCCAGCGGCGCCACCAGGTTGAGGATCGGGTTGGTCGTCGCCACATCCCAGAAGTAGACGGCCTTGACCATCCGAGGCTCTACCTCGGAGAATTCCCAGCGCCCCGTACCAACCAGGTCGCCGCTCGAGCCCAACAGGATGTGTCGATACTGCTCCGCCTCCCGCACCTCGAGCGCATAGTTGAGGCTGTACGGCAGCGAGCCGCGGACCTCACAGGCGATCAGCGAGCCGACGGACTTCCCGTCGCCTCGTGTGATCTTCACGCGGCGGAAGTTCTTCCACCAGCCCGGATAGCTTCCGATGTCGAGCACCACCGACCACACCGTCTCGAGCGGCGCGGTGAAGCGCCAGTCGGTCACGAAGTGGTATGGCTCATGCACGCGGACATTTTAGGAACCTGCGCCAGGGAAGCCCCGCCGCCGGGCGAGGCTCCCCAACTAACGTGTGTTACGCGGATCCGGCGAGGTCGGAAAGCTTCGTGTACTTCCCGTATTTGCCCGACTTCAGAACGGCGAAGGCATTCTGGTCGACGGCGGGCGACGCATCGAGCGCCTTGAGGCCCTTTGGCGCGAGGTAGGTGTTCAGTTTTGCGACCGTGGCGGCCGCGTCCGGGGTTGCCTCGCCCTTCCCCTTGTTCTGGAACTCCAGCTCGGTCGCCGCGTAGTCGGGGAAGAGGTCGATGTCGCCTTTCTCGAGTGCCGGCTCGACGACCTCACGGCTTCCCAGGTTCAGCTTGAAGTTGATCGTGTAACCCTTACCCTTGAGCGCCTGTCCGTAGATCTGGGCGATGATCGCGCTCTCCGGGAAGTTGAGCGCGCCAACGATGATTGTGCCAGTTGATGAGCCCGAGGTCGAAGTGTAGCCGTGATCCGTCAGCCATTTCTTGGCGATCACGTCCGGATCCTGCTTATCGACATCGGCGCTCTTGTTGAGGGCGATCAGGTCCTGGGTTGTGAGCTTGCCATCGATCTCGTTGAGCAGTGCTGTTACGTCGGGGGTCGCTTTGCCAGTTTTGATCAGCGGCACGACGTTGTCGGCGTTCTGCAGGTGCTTGTCATCCTGCAGCTGGACGTATTTGCCGGTCGAGTAGGCGCTGTCGCTCGAGAAGATCAGACCAATGTCGATATCCCCGCGATCGAGCGCCGCTTTCGTTAGAGGACCGCCCGCGTCCAGCGGCTTGAAGGCCTTGAAATTCAGGCCGTAGACCTTGACCAGGCCGGCCTCACAGAACGGCCGCGTCGGGCACTCTGGTGGACCGCCCAACGTCATCTGGCTCGCGATCGGGCTCGCGCTTGATGTCCCACCTGTTGATCCGCACGATGTCGTCACGAGTCCCAGCGCGACCATGCTCGCGCCGAGCACAAAGATTCGCTTCATCCACATTGCTTCGCCACCTCCTAGATGTTTGCGCCGATGATTACGCGGTCGAAAGAACTGTTGACCTAACCTCCTGGGTGCTTGTTTCGATGCGCAGACCTATTGGTGTTGTGATTCGCTGCAGGGCGGTGAGGCTCAGTTCTACAGCGATCGAGAGCAGTGCCACCAAGAGGGCACCCGAAAAGAGCTGCACTGTGTCCCGCTGTGCCAGGCCATCGACGATGAATCGGCCAAGCCCGCCCCATGCCACCAGGGCGGCAAGCGTGGCCGTGGCCACGATGTTGACGGCTGAGGTGCGAACGCCCGCCATGATCAGCGGCGAGGCGATTGGTAGCTCGACTCGCCACAGGATGGCACGCTCGCGCATGCCCATGCCCCTCGCCGCTTCGCGTACGTCGGCGTCCACCTCACGCATGCCGATGTAGCTGTTGGTCACGATCGGTGGGACGCCGAGCGCAACCAGGGCAATGAACGCCGGCCAGAAACCGATGCCCACCAGCTGCACAGCGATCACCAGCAGTGCAAATGACGGAACCGCCCGCCCGACGTTGGAGACGTTGATCGCCAAGTTGCCGCCGCGGCCGATGTGCCCAAGTGCGACCCCTATGGGTAGGGCGATCAGCGCGGCGGCGGCTAGAGACTCCACGGACATCGAGACATGCTCGAATAGGCGATTCGGAATGCCGAAATCGCCCTGCCAATGTGAGCCATCGAGGAACCATTGCAGCACCTCGCCGATGAAGGTCACGCCGTTAATCTCCCACGGGACCAGGGCGTGAGCAGCCGCTGTAGGCCAGACAGGCTTACATCAGCGACGATTGCCAAGACGACCGAAAGCAGGGTGCCGACTACGAGTGGCGTCTTGAAGTCGCGGATCAGCCCATCGAGGATCAGACTGCCAAGGCCACCTTCCCCGATGAGGGCGGTAACCGTGACCAGTCCGATCGTGGTGACCGTCGCGATCCGGATGCCGGCCATAATCGCGGGAACGGCGAGCGGCAGGTCGACTCGGAGCAACTCGACGAACGGCCTGTATCCCATGCCCCGTGCTGCCTCCCGGACATCCGGCGGCACGGCGTCCATGCCCACCACGATGTTACGGATCAAAATCAAGAGCGTGTAGCTGACCAGGCCGATCTCCGCCGTGAGCACCGTGAGCCCCGTGAACGGGATCAAAATGGCGAATAGCGCCAGTGACGGGATCGTGTAGAGGATGCCGGTAACGGAGAAAATGGGGCCTCGCAGCAGGCGTTGGCGCCAGGCAAAAAGTCCGAGGGGTATGGCGATCACCAGCCCGACGGCGACCGCGATAACGGTGAGCTCAATGTGTTGGGTGAGAGCATCCCGAATTACCGGCACGTGCTCCGATATCCAGGACCACCGGATCCATGGGTCTTCGGCGGCTCCCACGACCCCGGTGGCGAGCATTGCCCGATGCTAGCAGGGCCGTTCCGGCCAATCAATTTAGAGTAGGAGTTTCTAATGATTCGACTGGAACGGGTCACCAAGCGCTATCCGGGCGGCCAGCTGGCGGTTCGGGAGCTGACGATCGAGTTCCCCACCGGCCAGCTGACCATGCTGGTCGGGCCGTCCGGCTGCGGCAAGACGACCACGCTCAAGATGATCAACCGGCTGATCGAGCCCACCGAGGGTCGCATCTTTCACGATGAGCAGGACGTCACCCACATCGACCCGGTCGCCCTGCGGTTGCGGATGGGCTACGTCATCCAGAACGTCGGCCTGTTTCCGCACATGAGCATCGCCGACAACGTCGCGACCGTGCCTCGGCTGCTGGGCTGGGATAAGAAAAAGATCCAGCAGCGGGTCGTGGAGCTGCTCGAGCTGGTGGGACTTGATCCGAAACAGTTCGCTCGGCGATATCCGCACCAGCTCTCGGGCGGGCAGCGCCAGCGAGTCGGCGTCGCCCGCGCGCTCGGTGCCGACCCTCCCGTGTTGCTCATGGATGAACCGTTTGGTGCCATCGACCGGATTGCGCGGGAACGCCTGCAGAACGAGTTCCTTCGGATTCAACACGAAGTCCGAAAGACGGTCATCTTTGTGACCCATGACATCGACGAGGCGATCAAGCTCGGCGATCGGATCGCGATCATGAACGCGGGCCGCCTGGAACAGTACGACACGCCGGCGGTCATCCTGGCAAAGCCGGCGTCCGACCTGGTGGTCGACCTCCTCGGGCCCGATCGCGGACTCAAACGGTTGTCGGTGACACCGATCGACCTGAATGCCCTGGAGCGCCCACCGGTCGCCCATGCCGACGATCCGTTGTCCGACGCGCGCCGGATGCTCGACAGCCGATGGACCCGGGTCGTCGTCATCGACCGAAACGGCAGGCCGGTTGGCGAGCTGAATCGCGACCAGGCCGACGGCGATGGCCGCGTTGCGGATCGAGCTCGTCCGCTCGATGCGATCATCGGCGCGGACCGCACGCTGTTTGACGCGTTCTCGCAGATGCTGATTCATCAGGCCAACTGGGTGGCGGTGGTGGACGGGGATCGGTTTTGCGGCGTGCTCACGCCGCAATCCTTCGTCGCGGCGATCCAGCGGGTACCGGCCGAGCTGGAAGGCGCGCGCCAGTGAGCAATAAAGGAGGTCATCGATGATCCTTAACCGGGGCAACCTCTTCTCCTTCCTGGTCACCGCACTCGTCGGTGTGATCTTCCTCCTCATGGTCTTCGAAACCTGGGCCCTGTTTACCGGCAACAAGACGATTTCCGACTATTTCCGCGAAGCCGTCCACGCCTTTCCTGGTTGGGCGTTTGTCATCGCCATCCTGGTCGGCATCGCCCTCGGCCATTTTCTCTGGGGGCCGGCCACCGGGCTCCTCGCGCCAGCCCCGCGCAAGATCCGCGAGTTGATGGGTCAGCATGCTGCAAATTAGCCCGGGCGCCGTCCTGTCGCTGATCGTGACGTTCTTCGTCGGCGTGATCTTCGTGATGATGGTCAGCGAGACGATTGCGCTCGGCAAGAGACAGGATCCGATCACGAACCTGATCCGGTCGGTGGTCCGAGCCTATCCGCGCTTCAGCTACGTCGTGGCGGTCGTTATCGGGATGCTGCTCGGCCACCTCTTCTGGCCCTGACCGCGGCGCCGCCACGGATGCGCTAGCTCAGGCGCTCGTTCGACGACGCGATGAAATCGCGCGCGTCCGCGTCGCCAGCGCTCTGCCATCAGCCCGGCCTGACGACTTCTTCCTGGTCGCCTCCACGCTCGCGCGCAGGGCCGCCATCAGGTCGACCACCTTCTCGCCCTTCTCGGACGGCGGCGCCGGAAGCGGCGCGCCCTCGACCTTGGCATCGATGAGCTTCTTCAGCGCCGCCTGGTACTCGTCCGCGTAGCGTTGCGGATCGAAGCCGTCGCTCAGATTCTCGATCAACGAGACCGCCATCTGGAGCTCTTTCGGCGACACCCTGGCCTGGTCGACCGCGATCTCCTCGGTCGACCGGATTTCGTTTGCGTAGAACATCGTCTCCATCGACAGCACATCTTGATACGGCCGCACCAGGCAGAGATTCTCCTTGTCGCGGATGGCGACCTTGGCGACCGCGGCGCGCCCGGTCTGCTCGAGCGCCTGTCGTAACAACCAGAAGGCCTTGACCCCGGTCTCCTCGGGTGCCAGGTAGTAGGCCTTGTCGAAGTAGATCGGGTCGACGTCCTTGAGTTTGACGAAGTCGGAGATGTCGACGGTGTGGACCGTCTTCACCGGCACGTGCTCGAGGTCCTCGTCGCTGATGGGGACGTAGTTGCCTTTGGCGTACTCGAATCCGCGCACGACTTCGTCCCAGGGGACAGCCTTTTCGTCTTTGGGGCACCACCGAACGTTTTTCAACCGAACGCCATCGCGCTTGTGCAGCAGGTGGAAACGCACGTCGTGCGATTCGGTGGCGGTGTAGAGACGGACCGGGATGCTGACCATGCCGAAGGAGATCGTGCCGCTCCAGATGGCCCGCGGGGCGCGTGCGGCCCGTGCAGCCGCGGCTGCTGGTTTCCGCGCCGTCTTTTGGGCCATACCTAACATCAAGAGTATCAGTATCCGTGGGCAACCCGCCCGGTTTGGAGATGGCTAGACTCCCTTCGTGCCGTTGGCGGTCTTGCCTCTTGTCCTCTTGGCGGCCGTGTTCCACGCGACCTGGAACGCGCTGCTCAAGGCCTCTGAGAACCCGCTCGCGCTCGCCGCGCGGGCCGTGACGCTGGGAACCGCCGCGTCGCTGCCTCCGGTGGCCGCCGCCTGGCTTTGGAACGGACGCCCCGGGCTGCCGCCGGCCGGTTGGTTGATCGCGCTGGGCTCAGCAGCCCTCGAGCTGGTCTACTTCATCACGCTCTCGATCGCCTATCAGCGCGGTGAGCTCTCGGTGGTCTATCCCATCGCCCGCGGCACGGCCCCGCTGCTGGCCGTGCTGGTCGGCCTGACCCTGCTTGGCGAGCACCTTCATGCGGCCGCAGTCTTCGGCGTCGTGTGCTTGCTCGCCGGGATCTGGGCCATCCGGCGACCCGCCAACGCCGGTTCGGCGCTCGGGCCGGCGCTCCTGACAGGCGTGATGATCGCCGCCTACACCTCGCTGGACCGGATCGGGGTCCGGTTGGGGCCTCCCTGGCTCTACGGCTGGCTGCTGTGGCTGTTTGGTGCGATTTTCCTGGTCGCGTTCACGACGATCCGGCGCGTGCCAGGGTCGCGGCTCGCGGATGAGCCGGCGATCTCGCTGCTGGTCGGCGTCTTGATGACCGCCGCCTACTTCATGATTCTGTTCGCCTTGAGCGTCGCACCGCTAGCGATCATCGCGCCCCTGCGTGAATCGGCCATCGTGTTGGTCACGGCCTGGGGGATCTGGCGGCTCGGCGAGCGACGCGGTGCCTGGATCCGGATCGCCGGCGCGCTTACCATCGTCGCCGGCATCGCCCTGCTGACGATTTCGTAATCAGGGCAGGGTCGGTCGATAGGTCGTCAGTGCGGGCAGGATGAAGAGCCACATCACGATCGCGATAAGGCCAGCGAAGAAGAGCATGGCGAAGAAAGTTCGGCCGGTCATCTCTTATTGAGTGAACCGGAGAATGTAAAGAACATGCTCTCCGACCATCATTTGCGCCTTCGCCGTTGGCGTGGACCGCGCGATGGCCAGTGGGCGAGTGCGACTTCGGCGATCGCCGACAGCGTTGCTTCGTCGCCTCAGTCCCTCGCTCGCACGGACATGCTCTCGATAACCGTCGCGACATACCGGGCAGCGTGCATACGCCGACAGCCTGGTCGCCGAGTTGCAGATGCTCACGTGATTGGAGGTCGGCCGACGGCAGGCGTGCGCGAACTCCCGACTCGAGACGCATCTGGTCGTCGAAAACGAGGGGCCTGCAGGCGGCGAAGGCCGACGCTGAGGCGTTCGCGAGATCCGGCGTCCGGGGCTAGCAAAGGGTCGGGGAAGGATTGGAGGACTTAGGCGCGCGTTGTGACCGACAGCTGTCAAAATCGCCGGCCATGATGCCAGCATGTGCCGGGCGCTACAGTGGATGCCGTGGCTGCCGGTTCCGCGCCGACCATGGTCCGCCCGAACGACCGGGTAAGTGCCAGACGGCGGCGCCGGTTCCTGATGGCCACCATGACACGGCCCGCCATCGAATCATTCCACTGCGGTTCTCCTGCCATGGCCTGTTGCCGATGGTGAGCGTCTCAATAACAGCGGTTCCCTGACGGCAGCCCAGGCACTCAAAGGCGGCAATTCGCTCGACCGCCATCCGCTCGGGTCCTCCTGTTCGAGATTCCACGAAGACATCGCCGCGGTAGGCGAGGCCGATCGTCGCAAGAGGCGAAAAGTTCGAGGTCTTACCGCATCGCGGGCAGATACCGGCCGGATCCGTCGAGTCCGGCGGCGTTTCAGGGTCGTGCGGCGGATCCTCGTCGCCAGGTCGACGCGGCATGAAGAACATCAAGAACTCCCCAGCCGTCGGGAAATTGTGATCCGGCCGTGATCCGTCCCGGTCATGTCCGCTCGTCGAGCGCTCGATTCGTATTCGGAGCTTGGTCGGGGCGAGAGGATTTGAACCTCCGAACCTCTCGGTCCCGAACCGAGCGCTCTAACCTGGCTGAGCTACGCCCCGACCGGCGAAAGTCAATGATAACCTCTCTCTGGCGCGCCGCCAGAGTAAGCCCTCGTAGCTCAGGGGATCAGAGCGCCGCCGTCCTAAGGCGGGCGTCGCAGGTTCGAGTCCTGCCGAGGGCATTTTCAGCCCTAACATGGAGCCCATGATCGCGATGGAACTGAATCCAGCGGTAACGCCGGTGGCCTTCCTGCTGGGCACCTGGCGCGGTGAAGGCGAGGGCATGTACCCGACCATCAAGCCCTTTCGCTACCGCGAAGAACTCCGCTTCAGCCACAACGGCAAGGCTTTCCTGATCTATGCGCAGCGCACCGAGGCCATCGAGACGAGCCAGCCGCTGCACGGCGAGGCCGGCTACCTGCGGCTGGTCGGCGACGGCCGGGTCGAGTTCGTCATCGCCCAGCCGATTGGCTTTGCCGAGATCTCCCTTGGCCGCGTCAACGGCCAGCGGATCGAAGTTGAATCGGCCAGTGTCAGCCGCACCCCGACGGCCAAGGCGGTAACCTCAATCACCCGGTCGCTTTGGCTCGACGGCGAGACCTTGCGTTACGAGTTGAAGATGGGGATGGACGGGGTTCCGCTTGCCCAACATCTGGTCGCGAGCTTCCAGCGAACCGACTGATCCGATAGCCCCTTGTCGTGGCTGCGCGCGACCAGGATGCAGTCGAAGCCGTCGCGCGCAAGCAAGAGCGCCAGCTGGTAGCCGATGCCACTCGAGGCGCCTGTGATCAGCGCCGTCCTGCTCACGAAAAAATCTTCTCACCGGCGCGCACCGCGACCGGCAGCCAGTTCTCGCGAGGCGCCAGCGGACAGGCCCAGCGGGCGTCGTAGGCGCAGGAGGGGTTATAGGCGAAGTTGAAGTCGACGGTGACCTCGGATGAGCCGGCCCGCAGCTCGAGCGCCAGGCCGTCGGTGTTCTTGACGGTGTCGAACAGGTACCTGCCGCCGCCATAGGTCTCATGGCCTGACGTGGCGTCGCGGAACGGAAGAAACAGACCGCCGCCGTAGCCAACCGGGCTGAACACCGTCAGACGGCAGACCTGGCCGCCCAGCTCGAAGCTCAACCAGCCAGCTCGCCGGTAGGTGATCACGCCATCTTCACCGCCGGTATCGATCTTCAGCGGCTCACCCTCGTCGGCCGGCTCTAGGCGAGTGTCGATGCGGTATGCGGTGTCAGGGGGGAAGTAGCCCAGCCCCTTGAAGTGCCCGCGGACTTCCGACGACAGAGGCGATTGCGGATGGGTGCGAAACAATTCGTCGCGACCCTGGCGGAATCGCGCCAGCGCATCAGGGCCGGAGAATCGATACAGGTCGCCCACGCGCCGGCGCCAGTCCGCCAGGTCGAGGTAGTGCTGGACCCCGACGCGAGTCAGTGGCCGCCCTGCCCTGCTGCCGTCAGCCGCTGCGTTCGACAGCCTGAGCTGCGGGTTCGCGATCCGCCCCTTGACTCGCCGCCGGCGGTTCCGAGGCGCCATTACTCTGCGGCCCCTCGCCCTGGGCGGGGGCCGTCGAGAAGGAGCTCCGGCGGCGGCTGCGGCGGCGCCGGAACTTCCGCGGTGGGGCGGCCCCCCCGTCGGCCGGCGGCGCGTCGGCCGTCGGCGTGCCATTGGTTGCAACCGCGGCGTCCGGCGTTACCGGAACCGCACCGTATCCGCGGCGCCGCCGCCGCGGGCGGCCGAGCGGTGCGCCGGGGCGTTGGCGGCGACGGTCTCCGCGGCGGCGGCCGCCTGCGGCCGCGTCCATCGCGTGCAGGGCGCCGATGCCGGCCACCCGGCCCTCACGCTCAACGTGCTCGAGCAACGGCCGGTAGAGGTCCTGGCCCTCGCGGCCGGTCATCGTCTCGATATCGCCGACCACCACCAGGAGTTGCTTGGCGCGGGAGATGGCGACGTTGAGCCGCTGCGCTTTCTTTAGGAACCCGATCCGTTCCGCTTCATTGCTGCGCACCAGGCTGAGGATGACAACGTCGGCCTCCTCGCCTTCGAAGGCGTCAACGGTGTCGACCGCGAGCCCGGGCAGCGCCACCATCCGCATCTCGCGCCGGAGCTGGGTCACCTGGTCCTGGTACATCGCGATCACGGCGACCCGCAGCTGGTCGAGCCCGAGCCGCTGCAGGTGGCGGACCACCCGACCCACCGCCTCGATCTCGGCGCGGTTCGAGATGCTTCCCGAGCCACCCTTCTTTTCCCGGCCGCGGATCGTCAGCCACGTCAGGTTGCGGTTGAACGGCCAGGGGAGCGGCGAGCGCAGGGCCGCCATCTCCGGCGAGTTGCGCAGCCGGCCGTCGTAGGAGGCGACCGAGACGTAGCTGCCGATCGGGGCGGCCATCCGGTACTGCTCGTCGAGCATGACGAGGTTGCTCTCGGGGAGGACCGCCCAGCTCAACTCGAAGAAGCTGGCATCGCGCACCAGGGCTTTGGCCTCGTCCTCGTCGACCGGAAAGGCCGCAGCGCTCTCGTCGAGGACGGGCGGGAGTTGGCGGTGGTCGCCGACCAGCAGCCAGCGCGGCGCCAGCCGCAGCAGCGGCAAAGTCTCCGTAAACCGCACCTTGTTCGCCTCGTCGAGGATCAGCCAGTCGAACATCTCCGCTTCCTTGCAGGCGAGCGCGATGCGGTTGACGGTCCCGAAGACGACGTGTGCATTGCGCACCCGCGGGTCGTCCGCTTCCACGATGCTGGCCCGGAACTTGGGATCGACCTTCTCGGGCTCGGCGATCCGAACCATCCGCAGTGAGTCCAACCCTTGCAGGCGCTCCTGCGCATTGTCGACGGCGGTATTGGCATGCGAGGTCATCAGGATCCGGACATTCGGGTCGCGGGCCACCAGCTGGCGGACGGTCTCGACGATCGAGGTGGTCTTGCCCGTTCCCGGCGGGCCCTGCACCAGCTGCATGCTGCCCGGGAAGAGGTTGACGGCGCTGCGCACCGCCTGCTGCTGGCTGGGGTTGAGGCGTTCGTCGAATGGCTGCAGCTCACCCGTACCGGGGGGCAGCACCTCGTCGGGCCCGATCAGGAGCGCGGCCACCCGCCGAAGGCTGATATCGCCGGCTGCGAAGCCGTTCAGAGTTCGCTGCTGAACCTCGACGACGGCCGTGATCGGTTGGGGGCGGACGGTGCCCGGCCCCAGCATGCCTTCCTCGCGCAGCTTGACGAGCCAACGCCGGCCTCCACCCTCGCCACGGAGCAGGCTGCCTTCGCGTTCCGCCCCATGCGCGGTGCGGATGACGACTCGGTCGCCTTCCTTGAACCCGCCGCGGCGGCTGAGCACGATCAACGCCCCGGCGCTCCGGTCGCCGTTGGTCGCCCCGCAAACGCTGCATTTGGCGCCGTTGACCTGCAGGTTCTCGCACTTGCTGCAGATCACGCCCTCGGTCTCGACCTCGTATGGACGGGCATCCTGCTCCGCCTGCCAGGTGAGCCACTGGCGCTCGTGGTTGGCGAAGGCCTGGCCCGCCAGTACCAACGGGAGTTGCGCCGCCTCCTCGAGAGCGGTCAACTGCCGGCGCAACCAATCTTCCTCGGGCACATAGGCGGCGTCCTCCACCACCACTTCCGAAACCTCGATGGTCAGCACGTCACCGGCGTCCTTGGTCGGATCCGGGTCGGGCTGTACACGCTCCACGACGAAGGCCAGGTCGCGGCCCTGGAGGCCGAAGAGCTGGCCCACCATCCCGAAGCGCTCGATGCTGGTGTCGGTTCGCTTCTGCAGGTTCAGCGTGAAGCGCACCGGCGCTTGCTTGATATCGACGTAGCCATCACCCTCGGTGGCTTCCGTGAAGAGGGCCATCAGCGCGTCCTGGCCCAGGTGGGTGAGCAGGGTCTCGGCCTGGCTCTGCGGTGCCGCCCAGACCTTGAGCCGGACCGCGGTCACGTCGGGGGCCCGATGGGCGAACGGGGACCCCGCGCCAACAGGCGGCAATCGTAAGGTCAATGGCGCTCCTTGTGGCGCATAAGTTTGGGCCTGGCTTTCACAGGTGGGCCGACAGCTAGCCACCCCTTCGGCGGAGCGTCGGACAGGCGCAAGCGTCTGCCTGTCTAACCCGGCCCCAAGTATAACGCCAAATGGGGGTATTCGCCACTTTGGCGCCAATACGAATACCCGTTTGGCGGCTGTAGGCGCCCAACTACAATCAAGACGCTCCTGGGGCCGTTGCCCTAGGGTAGGAAGAGGTGGCAAGAACTGCATCCCTGACCAAGGGCCAGCGGCGCGTCCAGCGTGCCCTCGAGGTGGCACCCGGTGCGCTGACCTGGACCATCTTGATCGCCCCGGTGGTCGCGTCCTTCGTCTTCGCCCCCTACATCGCGATCGCGATCTTCCTGATCGATATCTACTGGTTCATCCGGACCGGGACCGTGGTCCTCGGCATTCGGAGCACCTATCGACAGATGAAGCGGGCGATGGTGGAGGATTGGTGGCAGCGTTGCCTCTCGGTCGCGGTCGGGCCGGGCACGCCCGATCCGCGGCGCATCGTGCACGCTGTTCTGATCCCGACCTACACCGAGCCCTACGCGATCCTGAGGGAGACGGTCCGGGCGATCGCCGACGCGGACTACCCGGCCGAGAACAAGGTGGTGGCGATCATCACCCGGGAGAGCGACCGGCCCGGCTGGGAGAATGTCCGCCGCCTGCAGGAGGAGTTCGGCGGTCGGCTGCGCGCCTTCTTCCATATCAAGGACCCGCTCCTCCCCGGCATCGTGGTGGGCAAGTCTGCGGCCATGGCCTACGGCGGGCCCGTCCTGCGGCGGGAGCTGGCGGCGATGGGCCTCGACTCCACGGAAGTCATCCTCACCGACCTGGACTCGGACTTCCGCGTGCACCATCAGTACTTCGCCTACGTCACCTATCACTACGTCCAGGACCGCAAGCGACTCGAGTGCCTCTTCCAGCCGATCCCGATGTTTCACAACAACCTCTGGCGAGTGCCGTTTGCCGTGCGCATCATGGCCAGCGCCTGCACCCAGTGGCAGATGTTCCTGTCGTCGCGTCCCGACCGGCTGGTTGCTTTTAGCAGCTACTCGATGTCGCTGGAACTGGCGATCAGGGCCGGCTACTGGGATGACGACGTCATCCCCGAGGACTCGCGTTTCTACTGGAAGTCATTCTTCGCCACCCACGGGCGGCTGAAGATGATCCCCGTCTTTCTGCCGATCTACGGCGACGCGCCCGAGGCATCGGATCGAGGGATGCCCTGGGAGCGGGCCAAGACGCACGCCAATCAGTACAACCAGATCAAGCGCTGGGCCTGGGGGGTCAGCGACGTTCCCTATGTCACGGTCCGCCTGCTCCGCCATGCCGAGATCTCGCTCTGGCTGCGGGCGCGGCGCTACGGCTACATGATCTTCAACCACCTGACCTGGGCGACGCTGCCCATCCTTCTCCTGTTTGGCGCCGCCATGCCCCGGCTGTTGCAGGAGGACTGGAACCTGACGCCCGCCGCCGACCGGCTGGCGCTCTACGCCTTCATCCTGATCAACATCGCCTTCCTGAACATCGCGGCGCTGATCCTGGTCGAACGGCGCATCAACCCGCCGATGCCGCGGAGCTGGGGACTCGCGCATCAGATCTGGGCTTACGTGGAGCTCGGCCTCTACCCGATCGTGGGCCTGCTCTTCAGCGTCCTGCCGGCGCTGGAGGCACAGACCCGTCTGATGCTCGGCATGTATCTCGAATACAAGGTCACCGAGAAAGTCGCCGAGGGAACCGCCTAGGAACTTTCCGGGCATCCGGGCGTCCAAATCGATGGAAACGGCTGAAGCCGCATCCCGGAGGTTGCCATGGTTCCTGTCAAGCCGTCGCTCGGTACCCGCGTTGCGCTCGTCGGCGCCCTCGGTCTCGCCCTACTCGTTGGCGGCGGACTTGCCGCCAGGGAGATGGCGACGCCCGCCCACGCGGCTGCCATCCCGATTCCTGGCGGGCCCCTTGCCGCCAACGCGGCAATCGTCGTCACCGGGACCGGTAGCGTCGACGTGACGCCGGACTTCGCCCGCGTCATGGTCAGCGTGCAGACAACGGCCGCGACCGCGACGCAAGCCGAGGCGGACAACGCCAGCGCCGCCGACCGGGTCCGGGCCAACGTCGTCCGTGCGGGTGTCCAGGCGACCGACATCAAAACGATCAGCTTGCAGGTCTGGCCCAGGTACGACTACCGCTCCGGGCAATCGGTCCTCAACGGCTTCGAGGCCAGCCATACGCTGCAGGTCACGGTGCATGACCTGCGGCGAATCGGCGCCGTGATCGATGCGGCCGTCGCCGGTGGGGCGACCACCGTGCAGGGCATCAGCTACGACCTGATCGACCACAGTGCGACGAGCGCGCAAGCGCTGGCGAAGGCGGTCAAGGATGCCCAGATCAAAGCGCGCGCCATGGCTGATGCCGCCGGTGTCCGGCTGGGTTCGGTCGTGTCGATCAGCGACGCCCAGAACGGGCCGTATCCCTTCCCGGTGACGCGAGCGGCGACCGCGCCGAGCGCGGGCGGGACGACGCAGGTCTCACCGCCCGACATCCAGCTCACGGTGAGCGTGACCGTCGGGTGGACGATCGGCTAGGCCCGGCCGAAGCAGGACGTAGGCGGTAAGGCCGCCGAGGATCAGTGCACCGTAGAGGCCGACCGAGGAGAGCCAGGTTAGCGAGGGGTTGGCCTGGTAGATCGTCTCCCGAGTATTGTCCAGTTGCGCTTGCGCCTCGAGCATGAGCCACGCGACCACGCCGACCGCGAGGATCCACCAGCGTCCCCGCAGTCGCGTCCACAAAAAGACGACGCAGAGCAGCAGCGGCGTGAAATTCCACAAGGAATTCTTGGGCGCGGCCACGACGCCGAGCCAGAGGCTCAGCGCCAGCGCCCCGTCCCACGGCCGGTTGCGACGCCGGAGCAGGACCATCACCGTAAACAACCCTAGAGCCGCGACCACGGCGAGCATGACCGGCTCCACCGGGAGTTCAGGGTAGGGTGGCTGGGTCCAGGTGGACGCGATGCCCAGCCGGCTCAACCAGCCGTTGATCGACTCGTTACTCCAGTAGGTGTCGGGCCCCAGGAAGTACCCGGCTCGGCCCGAGAAACTACCGCCGGCGGCGGCGAGTTGCGGCAGGAGGAGCACCCCGAGGACCAGGAGGCCGAGGGCCAGTCGACGCCAGCGTGGCGGTCGCTCTGTGAGCGCGGCGAGGAAGCCGCCCACCGGATAGAGCTTGATCGCGCTGGCGATGCCGAGCATGGGACCTGGTGCGACGCAGCGATAGGCGAGGGAGCAGGAGAAAAACGAACAGATTCGCCTGGCCGAAGTAGAGCGAGCCGATCACGGGCGGAAAGAACCCGGCGGCGCCACCGCCGGCGATCGCGACCGGCCAGCCAAGCGGCGAGAGCGATCCCATGAGGATGGCCACGGCGAGCGCGAGCGCCAGCAGGCTGAGGACCGAGAAGACCGTGGCGGCGGTGGCGGGCGGCAGCAACGCCAGCGGACGCACCAGGTGGGCGAAGAACAGTGGATAGGAGTAGCCGCTTCCCGTCTCCAGCTGCAGGCCGGCGGCCTGCTGGACGGCGTGAAGCGCGGCGACATCGTAGGGATCCTGGCCCCGGTTGAGGAGGACACCCGAATAGGCATAGAAATCGTTGAGCTGGCCCGATACGCCCTGGGTCGCGAAACTGTAGACCACCCGGGCGAGCGCCACGAGTGCCGAAATCGATCCGCCGGCCAGGGCCCGCGGCGGGACGAGCCTGGCGAACCGCCTGCCTACCGTAGCCCGACCGCTTCCTGGACGCGGAGCAGGGTCGCATTGGCGATCGGTGTCAGCCGCTCGGCCGCCCGGCGCAGCTGCTGCCTCAGCGCCGCATCGTCGGAGCGGATCTGACGATACCGGTGCTGGATGGGCGCCAGCACCTCGATGACAGCGTCGGCGACCGCACTCTTGAGCACGCTGTATGGCTTGCCCGCGAACTCGCGCTCGACGGCCGGCCAATCCTGGTCCTTGATCGTTCGGTAGATCTCGAGCAGGTTGGTCACCCCGGGTCCGGCCGGGAATCGTACCGCCGGCTCGGCGTCGGTCTGGGCCCGCGCGATCTTCTTGCGGATCACGTCAGGTGGGTCGAGCATGAAGATGGCGTGGCCGGGATTATCACGGGCGAAACTCTTGCTCATCTTCTTCTGCGGATCGTCGAGCCCCTTGATCTCCGCGCCGGCCTTCTCGATCAGCGGCTCGGGAAGCACCAGGATGTTCCCGAATCGTTGGTTCATCCGTTGCGCGATGTCACGCGTATATTCCAGATGCTGCCGTTGGTCCTCGCCCACCGGGACGTACTTCGCGTCGTACAGCATGATGTCAGCGGCCATCAGCGATGGATAGGTCAGCACACCTGCCCCGATCCGCTCGCTGCCGTGTCGTGCGGTTCGATCCTTGAACTGGGTCATTCGCTCCAGCCAGCCGATCGGCGTGAAGCATTCGAAGATCCATGCCAGCTCAGCGTGCGCCGGCACATGTGACTGGACGAAGAGCGCCTGGTCCTCTTTGATCCCCGTCGCCAGCAAGACGCCGGCCAGCTCGAGGGTGAACTCTCGGAGCTTCGCCGGATCCTGTGGAAGGGTGATCGCGTGCAGGTCGACGATGCAGAAGATGTTCTCGTAGCGGTCCTGGTTACGGACCCAGTTCCGGATCGCCCCCAGATAATTCCCAAGATGCGGACTGGCGTCCGGCTGGATGCCAGAAAAGACGCGAGGCTTCCCGCTCGACTGCATCCCACAGATGTTAAGGAACGTCCTGATTTCGGATTGCCGGCTGAACTCAACTAGAATCCGCGCCGTGAGTGAGCGTCTGGCCTCTCGCACCTTGCGTAACAGCGTCCTGGTGGTCGCGGCCAGGGCGCTGGCCAAGCTCGGGGTCTTCGTGGTCGTCATCCTGCTCCTGCGCAGTCTCGGCGCCGAGCGATACGGCCGCTTCGCCGCGATGGTGGTCTACGTGACCTTGCTCGGGGTCATCGCCGACCTCGGCCTCCAGACGGTTTTCATCCGGGACGTCTCGCGGGACCGCCGTCTCTTCACCCGTTATCTCTCCAATCTCTTGAGCGCGCGGCTGCTGCTCTCGGTCATCGCACTGGCGTTGCTCGCGGCGGTGCTGCGCCTGCTGAGCCCGGCGCTCTTTCCCTATACGCTTGCCGGCTTCGCGCTGCTGCTCACCACCAGCTACTCGAGCCTGCTCCGTGCCGTCTTCTATATCCGCGGGCGCCTGGTCTATGAGGCCGTCGCCATCGTCGCCGAGGCGATCCTGCTGCTGGCGCTGACCCTGGTCGCGATCCGCCGCCAGGCGGCCTGGGACGCGTTCCTCTGGGTCTACACGGCGAGCTATCTCTTCACCTGCCTCTTTGCCTTCGCCATCCTTTACTGGCGCTGGCACGAGCGCATCACGCTCCGGTTGGAACCGGCCTTCCTGCGCGGCCTGCTGGCGGCCGGGCTACCGCTGGCGCTCGGCTTCACCATCACCACGATCTATGCGCAGCTGGACGTGGTGCTGTTACAGGTCTTCAAGGGCTTCCAGATGGTTGGCTGGTACGCGGCCGCCAACCGATTCATCGACGCGGTCGCCTGGATCCCCCAGACGGCGATGGGCGCGATCTTCCCGGCGCTCTCGATGCTCTCGGCGGGAGAGCGGCGCCACCTCGCGTTTGCCTATGAGAAGTCATACAAGATGCTGGCCGTCATCGCGCTTCCACTGGCAATCGGCATCGGCCTGACCGCCGACTCGCTCATCCACCTCGCGGCCCCTCATGGCTTCGAGCAATCGGTCCCGGCGTTGCGCATCCTGGCGCCCTCGGTTGTGCTGCTGTTCGTGAACAACGCGTTCATCTACACGCTGACCGCCATCAATCGGCAGCTCGATTTCACTCGTCTGGCGTTCTTCACGCTGGCGGTCAACGTCGTTCTCAACCTTCTCCTGATTCCGCCCTTCGGCTATCTTGGCGCGGCGGCCGCCTCGACCATCACGGAGGCCGCGCTGTTCGCGGGCGGCTGGTGGCTGCTGCGGCGGCACCTGGTCCCGCTCTCGATCTTCGGCAGCATCGCCCGGGTGCTTGCCAGCGCGGCGGTGATGGGGGTCGCCGTCTACCTCATCCGCCCCTGGCCGCTGTTCATCGTCATCGTCATCGGGGCAGTCGTTTACCTGGTGGCGCTGGTCGCCCTGCGCGCGCTCAGCACCGAAGAATGGTCAATCGTGCGTTCCGGCTTAACGTCCCGCTAGCGTCAGCCTGCTGGAGTTCTCGCCGCCGCGCTAACCCTAAACTACTCGCGTGCCGGACGATGGCGCGGTGGTGCGCGCGCTCGCGGACAAGATCCGCGACGTACCAAACTTCCCCAAAGAGGGCATCCTCTTCAAGGACATCACGACGCTGCTCCAGGATGCCGCCGCCTTCCGCCAGGCGGTCGACCTCCTGGCCGAGAGCTACCGGGGCAAGGCGGTCGAGCTCGTCGTCGGCGTCGAGTCCCGCGGTTTCATCTTCGGCGGCGCGCTCGCGTACCTCCTGAATGCGGGGTTCGTCCCGGTCCGCAAGGAGGGGAAGCTGCCCAGCCAGAAGATCTCGGAGGCCTACGCCCTCGAGTACGGGTCGGCGGTCCTCGAGATCCACAAGGACGCGATCAAGCCGGGGCAGTCCGTCGTCATCGTCGACGACCTGCTGGCGACCGGGGGGACGGCGAAGACGACCGCCAGCCTGGTACAGCAGCTGGGGGGCCTCGTGGTCGGGATCTCCTTTCTGATCGAGCTGAAGTTCCTCAAGGGGGCGGCCAACCTGTCGGAATTCAACGTCGTCTCCCATTTGAAGTTCTGATATGGACGACAATCAGCCCGCTCCGGCGTGGAAAAGCGGGCGGAATGAGCCCGCTCCGGCGTGGAAAAGCGGGCGGACCGTCCGGCCGATCCTGGTGGTCGGCTCGGTTGCGCTCGATGCAGTGCAGACCCCGACCGAGTCGGCCAGCGAGATCCTGGGCGGCGCGGCCAGCTATTTCTGCCTGTCGGCAGCGATGTTTGCCCCGATCCGCCTGGTCGGCGTCGTGGGCGAGGATTTTCCGTCGGAGCACAAAGAGCTCCTGGAATCCCACCACATCGATCTCGCGGGACTGCAGGTGCGTCCGGGGAAGACCTTTCGGTGGACCGCCCGCTACACCGGCATCCGGCTGGAGAACCGTGAGACCCTCGACACCCAGCTCAATGTCTTCGCCGATTTCCATCCGACGCTGCCGGACGCCTACCGCGACTCGAAGGTGGTTTTCCTCGCCAACATCCAGCCGGAGCTGCAGCTCGAAGTGCTGGAGCAGGTGCCGGCTGCCGAATTCATCGCCTGCGACACGATGAAGCTCTGGCTCGATACCGCCCGGCCCGGGCTCGAGCGGCTCTTCCGACGGGTGGACTGCGTGCTGATGAACGATGAAGAAGCCGTGCAGTTCTCCGGCCAGCGGTTTTTGCCGGCCGCCGCGCACGCCGTCCTCTCGTATGGGCCGCGCGCGGTCATCATCAAACGCGGCGAGAACGGGTCCCTGCTCTTCACCCAGGACCGCGTCTTTCTCGCGCCGGCCCATCCGCTGGAGACGGTCCGCGACCCGACCGGTGCCGGCGATGCCTTTGCCGGTGGGCTGCTGGGGGCGATCGCCCGCGCCGGGCGCGCGGAGCAGGACGTGCTCCGGCGCGGCATGCTGTACGGCAGCGTGCTCGGCTCGCTCGCCGTCGAAGACTTCAGTGTGCGTCGCATCGTCGAGGCGGATCCGCGCGAGATCGAGGGGCGGTTGAGTACGCTTGTGGACATGATTTCTCTCAACGGATCACGGGCGCAGTAGCGATGGCCACCATTCCTGCGCAGCGCTACGACGTCAAGGACCTGAAGCTCGCCGAGGACGGGCGGCGGATGATCGAGTGGGCCGCCCAGGAGATGCCGGTCCTAGAGCAGATCCGCGAACGCTTCAAGCGGGAGCAGCCGCTGAGAGGCCAGCGGCTTTCCGCCTGCCTGCACGTCACCACCGAGACCGCCAACCTCGCCATCACCTTGAAGGCGGGGGGTGCCGACCTCGTGCTGTGCGCCTCCAACCCGCTGTCGACCACCGATGCGGCGGCGGCCTCCCTGGTTGAACACCATGGGATCAGTGTCTTCGCCGTCAAGGGCGAGGACAACGAGACCTACTACCGCCACATCGCCTCGGCGCTGGAACACCGGCCGACGATGACGATGGACGACGGCGCCGACCTGGTCGCCGCCCTGCACAAGGACCGCACCGACTTGATCGGGGAGGTCATCGGCGGCACCGAGGAGACGACCACCGGCGTGATCCGGCTGCGCAGCATGGCCGAGCAGAAGGTGCTGCGTTATCCGATCGTGGCGGTCAACGAGGCCATGACCAAGCACTTCTTCGACAACCGCTACGGGACCGGCCAGAGCACCATCGATGGCATCATTCGCGCGACCAACGTGCTGCTCGCCGGCAAGGTCTTTGTCATCGCCGGTTACGGCTGGTGCGGCCGTGGCCTCGCGATGCGCGCGCGCGGCATGGGCGCCCACGTGATCGTCACCGAGATCGAACCAGTCCGGGCGCTGGAGGCGGTGATGGACGGCTATCGGGTCATGCCGATGAAGGACGCGGTGAAAGAGGGCGACCTCTTCGTTACCGTCACGGGTGACATCAATGTGGTCGACGAGCCCCATCTCAAAGCGATGAAGAGCGGTGCCATTCTCGCCAACTCCGGGCACTTCAACGACGAGATCAACCTGAGCGCCCTCGACGGGATGGCCGAGAGCGTCCGGACCATCCGGCCGTCGCTCGAGGAGTACCGGCTTCGCGACGGCCGCAAGCTCTTCGTGTTGGGCGAGGGTCGCCTGGTCAACCTGGCGGCGGCGGAAGGACACCCGGCGGCGGTCATGGACATGAGTTTTGCCAACCAGGCGCTCAGCGCCGAGTACCTCGTCGCGCACGCTCGCGAGCTGCAACCGAAGGTCTACCCGGTTCCCGACGATATCGATCGTGAGATTGCTCGGCTAAAATTGGCCGCGATGCACATCGCCATCGACTCGCTGACCGCCGAGCAGGCGCAGTATCTGCGCGGTTGGGAGTCGGGAACCCGGTGAACCGCCGCAACCACCTCTTCACCTCGGAGTCCGTCACCGAAGGCCACCCCGATAAGATCGCGGACCAGATCTCGGACGCGATCCTCGATGCGATCATGGCGAAGGACCCGCTCGGACGGGTGGCCTGCGAGACCGCCGTCACCACCGGACTGGCGTTTGTCATCGGCGAGATCACAACCGACACCTACGTCGAGATGCGGGACATCATTCGCGAAACGATCGAGCAGGCTGGCTACGACCATCCCGGGTTCGGCTTCGATGCCGAAACCTGCGGCGTCATCGTTTCGATCCAGAAGCAGTCACCCGACATCGCGCAGGGGGTGGACAGCGGCGGCGCCGGCGACCAGGGGATGATGTTCGGCTTTGCCTGCGACGAAACGCCCGAGCTGATGCCGATGCCGATCCAGCTCGCCCACCAGCTGGCCCGCCAGCTGGCCCGGGTCCGCAAAGACAAAACCCTGCCCTACCTGGGGCCCGACGGCAAGACCCAGGTGACGATCGAGTACGTCGATGGCCGCCCCCTCCGGATCGATACCGTCGTCCTCTCGGCGCAGCACACCGAGGACGTCAGCCTGGAGCGGATTCGGGAGGACCTGCAGGAGCTCGTGCTCGAACAGGTGGTCCCGGCGAAGATGCTCGACCAGCGCTCGACCATCCATGTCAATCCGACGGGCCGCTTCGTGCTCGGCGGGCCGCGAGCGGATGCCGGAGTCACCGGCCGGAAGATCATCGTCGACAGCTACGGCGGCTACGCCCGGCACGGGGGCGGCTGCTTTTCCGGCAAGGATCCCTCCAAGGTCGACCGCTCGGGCGCTTACGCGGCACGATATGTGGCCAAGAACATCGTGGCGGCTGGACTGGCCTCGCACTGTGAGATCCAGGTCGCCTACGCCATCGGCGTGCGCAAGCCGGTCTCGGTTTTCGTCGAGACCTTCGGTACCGAGCGCGTCCCGGTGGCCACCATCGAGCATCTGGTCCACAGGCACTTCGACCTCAGCCCGCTCGAGATCATCCGGCAGCTGGAGCTGCGCCGGCCGATCTACAAGCAGACGGCCGCCTACGGCCATTTCGGCCGCTCCGATGTCGACCTGCCGTGGGAACGGACCGACAAGGCGGACCTGCTCGCCTCGGAAGCAGGCGTTCAACGTCTCCAGGTGGTGGAGTCACAGGACGGCTAAAACCGTCCTGGTTACCGGCATCGACGGCTTCGCCGGAAGCCACCTCTGTGATCTGCTGATTCGCCGGCGCCACATCGTCCACGGGACGATCCGTCGCGCCCGGCCGGATCCCAGGGCGGAGCTGGCGATGACGGTCGTAACGCACCAGGTCGATTTACTCGACCGGCCGCAGGTGGACACGCTGGTGCGCCAGATTGAGCCGCAGTGGGTGTTCCATCTGGCTGCCCTGAGCAGCCCGGTGGCGTCGTGGGACGATCCGGCCGGGACGATCGCCACCAATGCCGGGATGCAGGCGAACCTGCTGGCGGCGGTCGTGCACCTCGACCCCATGCCGCGCGTGGTCGTCATTGGCTCCGGCGACGAGTACGGCCGCCCCAGTGGACGAGCTCGCCGGCTCGACGAGGCCACCCCGCTGCGCCCGCTGACCCCGTACGGGGTGAGCAAAGTGACACAGGACCTGCTGGCGCTGCAATATCACCTCAGCCATGGCCTTCCGGCAATCCGTCTGCGACCCTTCAACCACGCGGGACCTCGGCAGGCGCCGGACTTCGCCATCGCCAGCTTCGCCCGGCAGATCGCCCGCATCGAAGCCGGCACACAGCCGCCAACTCTCAAAGTAGGCAACCTCCAAGCTCGTCGCGATTTCACGGACGTGCGCGACATCGCTCGAGCGTACCTGCTCGCGGTGGAGAAGGGTAAGCCCGGCGAGGTCTACAACATCGGCTCGGGTACGGCGCCGCGGCTCCGCGAGCTGGTCGCCCTCCTGTTGACGATGACGCGCGCCAGCATCACGCTGGAGGTGGATGCCAGGCGGAAGCACACGGCTGAGGCCGACGTATATATCTGCGACCCGCGCCGGTTTCAGCGTCTGACCGGGTGGCGCCCGCAGATTTCGCTCGAGCGCATGCTCCGGGACACGCTCGACTACTGGCGCCGCTGCGAGGGAAGCGCCGCCTGATGCCCCGACATGTCGTGATCCTGGCGGGCGGGAGCGGCACGCGGCTCTGGCCACGCTCTCGCGAGAAGTCGCCCAAGCATCTCCTCACCTTCCATGGCCGGCTCTCGCTGCTCCAGTCGACCTACGAGCGGGTGCGCCGCTTGACCGAGAACGTCTACGTCGTCACCGAACGCTCGCAAGTGGAGAGCATCCGCGAGCAGCTGCCCGATCTCCCGGAGGAGCGGTTCATCGTCGAGCCGGCCCGCCGCGGGACCGCCTCGGCCCTGGGGCTGGCGGCGCTCGCCATCGCCGAGCGCGACCCGGACGCGACCATGCTCTCGGTCCACGCCGACCACTATCTCGGCCACGACGAAGAGGCGTACTTGAAAACCCTCGAGGCCGAGGCGCGCTGGGCCGAGACGAAGCGCTCCCTGATGACGGTTGGGTTGCGCCCGCCGTACGCCTCGACGGCGTTCGGCTACATCCAGGTCGGTCCGCCGCTTGACGGCGATCAGTCGCCGGCCGTGTATCGGGTGGTCCGGTTTGTGGAAAAGCCTGATCTCAAAACCGCCGAAGACTTTTTAGCATCGGGCTCCTACCTGTGGAACCTCGGACTCTTCAGCTGGCCGGTGGCGGTGCTCTTCGGCGAGATGGCGAAGCACGCTCCGCAGCTGTACGCCGGGCTGGAGCGGGTGAAGCGGGCGCGGCGCGCCGGTCGGCAGGCCGAGGCCGACGCCGCCTACCAGGCCTTGCCGACCGAAGCCATCGACTATGCCGTGCTCGAACCGACGCACAACCTTCTGGTGGTCGGGGCGACCTTCGAATGGCACGACCTCGGATCCTGGGCCGACCTCCACGACATCCTGCAGCAGGACGAGGCCGGCAACTTCGTGGAAGGCGAATCCGTCCTGATCGACTCGAAGAACTGCATGATCCACTCCCCCAAGAAGCTGGTGGCCGCGGTGGGCCTCGAGGATATGGTCGTGATCGAGACGGAGGACGCCATCCTGATCTGTCCCAAAGCGCGCTCGCAGGACGTGAAGCTGATCGTGGACCGGCTCAAGCAGATGGGCAAGACGGAATACCTGTGACCTGCGGGAAATCCCGCACCCCTATCGTTTGTAGACTGTGGCCGTGGCAAAGCGGGCACTGATCACCGGCATCACCGGCCAGGATGGCTCCTACCTCGCCGAGCTCTTGCTGGAGAAGGGATACGAGGTGCACGGCGTGGTGCGCCGGTCGTCGAGCATGAACCGCAGCCGGATCGACCACCTCGAACATGCCCATCCGTCGCATCTCGAGGGCGCTCGGTTCACC
>Ga0070697_100000266_pt1 | contig 42492 bp, 44 predicted proteins | sample KBSK1501metaG_FD_65475 | JGI IMG/M metagenome (GOLD analysis project Ga0070697, IMG submission 65475) | Corn, switchgrass and miscanthus rhizosphere microbial communities from Kellogg Biological Station, Michigan, USA - KBS K1-50-1 metaG | ecosystem: Host-associated > Plants > Roots >... | reverse complement strand
TTACTCACCCGGTCGCCACTGTACTCATGGATTGCTCCACTTTCTCGTTCGACTTGCATGTGTTAGGCACGCCGCCAGCGTTGATTCTGAGCCAGGATCAAACTCTCGTTTGAAACCTGAAATTTGTTCGGAAAGAACAAATCACTCCCCACCCGTAGGTGCGGAGATTATTTTGTGAGTACGCTCGGACTTGAGCCCGAACATTTCTTTCTCACGACTGGCACGTTCAACCTAGTTGTCAAAGACCGAAAACGCCGACCGCCTGAGCGGGACGTATTCAGTCCAGAACGAAGCCGCACGAATGCGAATCCGTCTGTCCTCGAAACCTTAGTACGTTACCGGCGCGCTACTCTCCTGTCAACCCATTGTCCCCACAGGATTTCCACCCGTTTTTCACAATATGGGGAGCTCTACACCAATACTTGGCGGAGCTTCTGGATGCGCAACAGAACGCATCTCCCGCTCCAGAAAAGCAGTGCCATTTCGGCACGCGCCGAGGCGGAAGACTCAAATTAGGTAAAGATCACTTGGAGGTTCTTGCGATTACTACGCGGGAACCCTTCGAGGAACCTTGTCCCCGAATTCAAACCCCGTGGCCGGGGCCATTTTCTTAAGGGTTAACTGTTTAGATGTCGAAACCGCGCCGCGGATTCAGCCTTTTTTCGATTTCCGACAACTCAACCACTGCCCTCGACTCAAGTGTTATACCAAACCCCTCAGCTCTGCGCAAGGGGAGTATCGAGAAAGTTATCAGAAAGCAGTTCTCGGTTCTAAGTTCTCAGCCCAGGCTTGTGATTAGCAATGGCGGGAGCACCGTCATTACAATCCGAAGCGCCCTTCCTCTCAAGTCATTTTTCCCAACTCGGCGGCTTAAGAACGACCGATATAGTTGTTGCGATCGAACTTGCCGCCGAAAAGTCTGCAACGACAACTGAGAACCGAGAACTGGGAACTGAGAACTGAGAACTGGCTATTGAAATTCCAGGGTGACAAACTTCGCCTTCTGCCGGCCGACGTTGGTGAGGGTGTGCGTATATCCGCCCGGCAGCCACTTGATGTCGCCAGCCTTAAACTGCCCCGGCATCGGCCCCTGGCCTTCCACGTCGCTGCGTATTTCCAGATCACTGACCGCAACCAGCAGATGCGGTCCGGCGTGATGATGCCGGGGAACAACCCCGCCGGGCTGCAGCTCGATTTCTGAGACTCGTACCCCGTCCTTCACAAACAGGATGTCCTGAGTGCCGCCGTCCAGCACGTTGAGACCACGTTCCTGGTCCCACTTGGGGGGAGGCGTCTCGCGGGCCTTTTCGTCTTTTAGGAATTCAATGGTGACGTTGCGGAAAGATGTGTCGGCGAGATTCTTGGCGATGTGCTCGAATTTGCCGGGCGTGAATCGGGTCTCCCCGTCTTGCAGTTTGAGCTTAACAGGCGGCTTGCCGGCGACGTCGTTCTCCACCTCGCTCGCACCCAGAGTCACGAAGACGTAGTCATGCCAATGGCGATGCATCAGGGTTTCGCCATGGGGCGGGACCTCAACCTTGAAGGCGCGGACATATTCATTTTCCAACGCCAGGCGATGATGCGGCTCGGCAGTGATCTCGACCGCGGACGTGCCGGTTTGCTGGGCGGATACAAAGATGACGGGGAGCAATAGAGAAACTGCTGTAATACGGAGTTTCATGGCGAGGCATTGTAGCAGGAGGGCAGTTCGCAGTTCGCAGTTCGCAGTTCTCAGTTGTCGGTTCCCCAGTTGTCGGTTCTCGGTTCTCAGTTGTCGGTTCCCCAGTTCTCATTGCTCCATTCTCACTTCCCGATCGACCAGTTACTGTCCCTCAAGGGCGGTTTTCTTCAGCAACACTCAGGTCTCAGTGTTGAAGCATAATCAGAACTGAGAACTGACAACCGAGAACTGAGAACTGACTTTAGGTGTAGGAGAAAGTTGGAACAAAGTTGAGAGGCGCGGACCTTTCCAGTGGCCTAAACTAACTTCGTGGGCGATCTCGGCAGAATGTTGCTGTTCTTTGGCGTGATCCTGGTGATTGCCGGGCTGGTAGTCATGCTGTTTGGCCGGATGAACCTGCCGCTGGGGCGCCTGCCGGGCGACATTGTTTATCGGGGAAAGAACACGGTTTTTTATTTTCCGATTGTCACCTCAATCGTGCTCAGCGTTGTGCTGTCGGGAGTGTTGTACTTGATCAACCGGCTGACCCGATAGACGCCAATTCTGCGGAGCTCTGCCGACAAGAGTGCCCGCACCACACAGAGAGATCCCTGCGCGGAGCTTCGCTCCGCCGGACAGCCGGGGACGGCTGTCCCTACGTGAGTTGAATTGGACGATCCATTTGCCGGCACCCATTCATTTTTGTTGTCATTCCGAGCCGTCCGCAGCCGCAGGCGAGCACGTACGAGGAATCTGCAGCTTTCTTCCTATGACCAACTGAAGCTTCTGCGGAGCTTCGCTCCGCTGGACAGCCGGGGGCGGCTGTCCCTACGTGAGTTGAATTGGACGTCTCTTTGTGCTCACCCCCAGGAGCGCACCCGAGTGCCAAGAATGCGGACAAGGGTGTCCGCACCACAAGAGATCTAATCACCACGTGGCAACCGGCACGCGTCCCCTGTAAACTCGCTTGCAATGAGCTCCACCGACCAATTGGGATTCAGCTTCCGTCCCATGGATCGCCGGATCTGGAAGGTGCGCGACTTGGTCGCCGCCGTCCGCACGCATGTGGAGCACGAATATTCGGATACGTGGGTGGAAGGCGAGATTTCAAATTTCCGCTCTCCTGGTTCCGGCCATCTTTATTTCACGCTAAAGGACGAAAACGCGCAGATCAGCGTAGTGGTGTTTCGTTCGCAGGCACGATTGCTGCGCTTCCGTCCGGAGAACGGGATGCAGGTGGTGGCACGCGGGCGGGTAACCATTTACGAAGATCGCGGCGAGTTGCAGATCTCGGCCGAATACCTGGAGCCCAAGGGCGCCGGGGCGCTGCAGGTCGCGTTTGAGCAGCTCAAGGCCAAGTTGGAGTCTGAGGGGCTGTTCCATGCCGCGCGCAAGAAGCCGATTCCGACTCTGCCCCGGCGAATTGGGATTGTGACCTCGCCGCAGGCGGCCGCGCTGCGTGACATTCTGAACATTCTCCAGCGGCGGCATCGTACGGTGAACGTGCTGATTTTTCCGGCACAGGTACAGGGAGAGGCGGCGGCGATCGAGGTCAGCGCGGGGATTCGATACTTCAATAAGGCGCGCAATGTAGACGTCATCGTGATCGCACGGGGTGGAGGTTCGGCTGAAGACCTGGCCGCGTTCAATCATGAAGGCCTGGCACGGACGGTTGCCAGTTCGCTGATCCCAGTGATTTCAGCCGTGGGGCACGAGACGGATTTTACGATTCTGGATTTTGTCGCCGACCTACGCGCGCCTACTCCCTCGGCCGCGGCGGAGATGGTAATCCGCTCGCGCCAGGAAATTGAAGAGCAGACTGAAGCGTTGCACCAGCGGCTGGAACGCTCAGTGCGCTATCGCCTGCTGATGGGCAAGCAGGCATTGACCGAACTGGCGCAGCATGGCGCATTCGCGCGCGTGATGGACGTGATCAACTCGCGGCAGCAGAGGCTGGATGACCTGCAATATCGGCTGGAAAGATCGGCGCGCCGCATTCTGGAGCAGCAGCGGCGGCGTTGGGAGGTGGCTTCGGCTGCGGTCCGTCACTACGACGCGCGCCGTGTGCTCGGAGGTCTTCGGAAAGAATTTGATGGGCAGGTATCAGCGATGGGGGCGGCGATCCGGGCACTGTTGTTTCGGCGCAGATCGCGCTTCGAGCAGGTATCGGGACGGCTGGCCGATCTTTCTCCGATGGCAATCCTGGAGCGTGGGTACGCGTTGGTGTTCGACGCTTCCGGGAAGCTGGTGAAAGATGCGGCTCAGGTGGATGTGGGGGATGAGATTGTCGCGAGATTGTCTCGCGGGAGCATTGAAGCGGTAGTAAAGAACCGGGAACCGTGATGTTACTGGATTACAATGACACTAGCTGTCGGGCCTGCTGACTCGTCCTTATGAAAGGGGCCGCGGTTGATGCAGTTCGTAGCGTCGTGGCCACATGTGTCGGTCATCTCGGTGATCGACATACTGCTGGTCGCGTTCGTCATTTACGAGTTTCTGGCCCTGGTGAGGGGCACGCGCGCCGCGCTCATGCTGGTGGGAGTGGCGGTGCTTGCGCTGGCCTTTTATTTTTCGCGCATCGGCGAACTTGTAACCCTGAATTGGCTGATTAGCACGCTGCTGCCTTACGCGGTGTTCGCGCTAATTGTGGTGTTCGCGTCGGAGATCCGGCAGGCATTAGCGCGGCTGGGGCGGGGTTTGACGCTAAGCCGTTCTGCGGCGGCGGAAACAGACGCATACGACGATATCGTGCTGGCGGCGAACCTGTTTTCGCAGAACCAGACCGGGGCATTGATCGTAATTGAACGCGAGATCGGTCTGCGGACCTACATTGAAAGCGGTGTGCCGCTCGACGCCCATCTTTCCTACGATCTTTTGGCCACGATTTTCCGCCCGAGCGCCCCACTGCACGATGGTGCGGTGATTATTCAGAGAGACCGGGTTGCGGCGGCCGCATGTTTCCTTCCGCTTTCTATGAATCCGGTGTTATCGACCCAGCTTGGCACACGCCACCGAGCAGGAATAGGAGTGACCGAAGAGACGGACGCAATCGCCGTGATCGTCTCCGAAGAGACAGGTGCGATCAGCCTGGCGGTCAGTGGGAAGATCGAGCGGGATCTCACCGTGGAGCAATTGCGGGAACGACTGGGGCAGCTTCTGCGGCGGTATGTTCCCCCGTCTACCCTGCCCACGCCAATCGCCGGCGGAGCGGATGCGCTGGATGCCGAAAGTCGGCGCGGGGCGGTGCCGCACCCCGCGGATTCACGAATCGATGCGGGAGCGGACGACTGAGCCATGAAAGATTTCATCCGACGCCGCGTTCTGCACAATTTTGGACTGAAGCTGCTGTCGCTGATGTTGGCGGTGGGTCTGTGGGTCGCGGTGTCGCGAGATCCGGTGGCCGAAGTGGCGGTCGAGGTCCCGATCGAGTTCCACAACATTCCCGAGAAACTGGAAATCGAGTCCGAGCACATTCCGGTGGCCCAGATTCGCGTGAGCGGGCGGGAACGGGTGATTCATCGGCTGCGTTCTTCGGATGTGCATGTGGAGATTGATCTCTCAAGTTCAAAACCAGGAGAACGAACCTTTGACTTGGACGCGCAACGGGTGCGCGCGCCGCACGATGTGTCCGTGGTCCAGGTTGTCCCAAGCCAATTCCAATTGGCACTCGACTTCTTGCTGACCCGCATCGTGGAAGTTCGTCCACGGGTGATCGGGAATTTCGCGCAGGGATATCGCCTGGGCGAGGTAACGGCCGATCCCGCGACGGTCACCATCAGCGGGCCGAAGAAACGCGTGGAGGCGGTGGAATTCGCCATTACGGATCCCGTGGATGTGAGCGGCACCATGAATCGCGGCGTCTTCCCAACTCACGCCTACGTACCCGATCCCCTGGTCCAAGTTATGCACCCCGGCCCGGTGCGGGTCACGGTTATGATGGAGAGAGTTACCGCTGAAAATGGCGGTCACTGAGCCCAGATCTGCATGACGTCTCCCACTCGACAATTATTCGGGACCGATGGTATTCGCGGCGTAGCGGGCGAATTCCCTCTCACCGTCGAAAACGTCTATCTGATCGGACGGGCGCTGGGGCATGATCTGGTCAAGAGCACTGCGGACGCTCGCGTGATGATTGGGCAGGACACGCGACAGTCGAGCGGGTGGATTGCGGATCGCCTGGCGCTGGGACTGGCATCGGTCGGCGTAAAGGTCGACAGCGCGGGGGTGATCACGACTCCGGGCGTGGCTTACCTGGCGCGCTCTCGAAAGTATTCCGCAGGAGTGGTGATCTCAGCCTCGCATAATCCCTGGACCGATAACGGCATCAAAGTATTTTCCGGCGATGGCTACAAGCTTCCCGACGCGCGGGAACTGGCGATTGAGCAGGAAATCTTCGCTTTGCTGCAGAATCCCGCATCGCACCCCGAGCCGTCCACGAAGCCTGAGCCGACTCTGCCAGGCAAGGCTGAGCTTCGTCGGGCATACATCGACTGGTTGGCGAACGACGCAAGTCGGTGCGATCTGAGCCGCCTGCGAGTGTTGGTGGATTGCGCCCATGGTGCAGCGACGGCGGAGGCGCCGGAACTGTTTCGCACGTGCGGGATTCAGGCCACGTTCATCAACTGCTCTCCGGACGGCCAGAACATCAATGATGCTTGCGGGGCGCTGCATCCGGAGAATGTTGCAGCTAAGATCGCCGAGCTGAAAGGGACCTTCGACCTGGGAGTCACGTTCGACGGAGATGCCGATCGCGCGTTGTTCAGCGATGCAAACGGCCGGGTGGTGAATGGCGATGCCGTGCTTCTGCTGGCCAGCCGCGAAATGAAGGCGCGCGGCACGCTCGCCGGTTCTACGGTTGTCGCCACAACCATGTCGAATATGGGCCTGGAGATCGCGCTGCGCAACTCCGGGATTCGCATGCTGCGGGCGAATGTTGGCGATAAGTACGTGCTGGAAGAAATGCAGAAAACGGGAGCGACCCTCGGCGGCGAGCAGTCTGGACACGTTATATTCCGCGATGGCGAGGCAACTACCGGCGACGGCCTGCTGACGGCGCTGCGAGTAATGGAAATTATGGTGTCAAACGGGCGTCCGCTGGCCGAGTTGATCGCGGACCTAAAAGTGTTCCCGCAAACAATCAAGAACATCCGGGTCCGTGAAAAGAAGCCGTTCGCCCAGGTGCCGGAAATTCAGCGGGCGATTGAGTCTGCCGAACGATCACTCAACGGCAATGGCCGGATAGTGGTGCGCTATTCCGGGACCGAATCTCTGGCGAGGGTGATGGTGGAAGCGGAATCGGAAGAGAAAATGCTGAGCCTGGCGAACAGCATTGCGGGCGCGATCCAGGGTGTGCTCGGAGCATGAGCGGGTTCGGACTTGAGCGACAAGTGAGTTGTGATGGAAAAAATTATCAGTAATCTCGCTGCCTTCTGGAACTTACTGTTGCTGGTCGTAGTCATCACGACCTTGCTCGGATTTTTCTATACCATTTACCTGCGGAGAGTGCTGCGGGCGCGCAAGATTGCGAATGCACGCGACCGGCGCATGCTGCGGGAAGCGGCCGAAAGGCAACTTGAGCGCGAGTGAGAAGTCCGCGATTTCCCAGCCTCGAAATTAATCCAAGTCCCGCCAGTTCGGGCCGATTCCGAGTTCCACCAGGAGCGGGACGGATAGCGGGTGAACGTTCTCCATCTGTTCCCTGACCAGGGACTTCATCACATCGACTTCCGATTCCGGCACTTCGAAGACCAGCTCGTCGTGAACCTGCAGCGTCATTCGTGATTTTAATTCGCGATCGCGGATGGCAGCGTCGATGCGGATCATGGCCAATTTGATGAGATCTGCTGCAGTCCCTTGCAGCGGGGTGTTCACCGCGGTGCGTTCGGCGAATCCGCGCAGATTGCTGTTCTTGCTGTTGATGTCGGGGGTGGGGCGGATGCGTCCGAATAGCGTTCGGACTTTCTGCTCGCGGCGGGCTTCTTCGAGGGTCTTGTCGATAAAAGCGCGGACGCCTTTGTACTTCTCGAAGTAGGCGTCGATGAAGCGCTTGGCGTCCGAGGTATCGATCTTTAGATTTTGGGAGAGGCCGAATGGCGACAGCCCATAGACGATTCCAAAGTTGACGACTTTTGCCTGCCGACGATGATCGGCCGTGATCATGAGCGGCGGCACGCCAAATACCTGGGATGCGGTGAGGGTGTGAATGTCCTCGCCTCTGCGGTAGGCTTCGACCAGGAGCGGGTCTTTGGAAAAATGCGCCAGCAAGCGCAATTCAATTTGCGAATAGTCGGCGGCGAGCAACACATGTCCGGGCTCGACGGTGAACGCGGCACGGATCTCGCGGCCTAACTCGCTGCGGATGGGAATATTTTGCAGGTTCGGATTGGCCGAGGATAGTCGTCCGGTAGCGGTTCCGGTCTGGCCGAAAGTGGTGTGCAGCCGTCCAGTTGCAGGATTCAGGAGGCTTGGCAGCGCGTCAACATAGGTTGACTTCAGTTTAGTAAGCTGGCGGTACTCCAATACCATGCGTGGGACTTCGTGGGTTAAGGCAAGGTCTTCCAGCACATCGACGGCGGTGGAGATGGTTCTTCCTTTGCCGTACTTCACCGGCTTGGGGAAGTTCAGCCGGTTGAAGAGCACGTCGCCGAGTTGTTTCGGCGAGCTGATGTTGAACTCGCAGCCAGCAGATTCGTAGATTTCTTTCGCCTTCTGCGCGATTTCTCCTTCCAAACGGGATGACATTTCCGACAGCGCCTTGCGATCGATCTTTACTCCGGCTCTCTCCATGCGCTGGAGCACCGGAACGAGGGGCAAGTCGATTTCTTCGTACAGTTTGGTTAATCCTGATTCATCAACTTCGCGGCGCAATGCGCTCGCCAGGCGGCCGGCAATGTCGGCCGACTCGGCCAAGGTGCCGCTGAGTTTGAGATTGAAGCGGCGCAAGGCGACATCGGCGAGCCGGTGGGAGGAGTAGGTGGGATCAAGCAGGTAGGAGTACAACATGGGATCGTGCTGCAATCCGTTCAGCGAGATATTCTGCCGCTCAAAAACGTGCAAGGCTGATTTGTAGTCGTGGATGGCTTTAGGGAGTTTCACATCGGCAAGCGCGGCGAGGAGGACGTCGCGGGCCCCCGCGGTCCCGAGCGAGATGGTGACTGCTTTCCCCGCTACAGATGAGACGGCTAGAGTTTGCACCGTCTGCTTGTTCGCCGCCGGCTCTGTCGACAACGGCAGCAGCCCTTCCTGCTCGTCGTTTGCTTCCTCTTCGTCTTCTCCGGTAGATTGCTCTTCCATCTCGATGGCAATGGCCAGCGCTCCACCGTTGGGAACGGCTGCCAACACTGCTCTAACGTCGTCTCCAGATTCGGCCTGTGTGTAGTGGGCTTCGCTGACCTCGACGACCGGCAAGAGTTCTTTCAACAACGAAGTGAACTCCAGTTCGGTGAACAGAGCACGCAGAGCTTCAATTTCCGGGTCTCCAGCTTGCATGGAATAGATGTCGAGCTCTATGGGGACATTCGAATCAATCGTGGCCAGCGTCTTGCTGAGCAGGACTGCCTCGCGGTTATTCAGTAGTGACTCGCGGTAGGTTTTTTTCTCGACTTCGGAAGCGCGATCGAGCGCAGCTTCGACCGAGCCAAAGCGCTTGATCAATTCCACCGACCCTTTGTCGCCGATTCCGGGGGCGCCGGGAATGTTATCGATGCTGTCGCCGCGCAGCGCCATGACGTCCACAACCCGATTCGGAGGAACGCCGAGAATCTCTTCCACCATGGAGGCATCACAGATGAGATTGTCTTTAGGTGGGTTCAGCACACAGACGCGATCGTTCACCAGTTGCATCATGTCCTTGTCGCTGGAGACGACGTAAACCGAGTAGCCGTTCTCGACGGCTTTGCGGGCCAGCGTGCCGATCACGTCGTCGGCTTCATAGCCGGAGTGCTCGAGTATCGGAATACGATAGGCCTCCAGGGCACGGCGGATATAGGGGAGTTGCTGCGCAAGGTCTCCGGGCATTTCGGCGCGATTGGCCTTGTAGCCGCGATATTCGATCTCCTGGAAGCTCTGAGACTTGAGATCGAACTTGCGGACCTTGGTCAGGGCCTCGGCTTGCTGATCGCGGAAAGTAGGGGCAGCGACGTCAAACACAGCAGCCAGATATTGGGGAGAAAAGTCGTCACGCAGCTTGCGCAGCATGTTTACGAAGACGTAGGTGGCGGCGGTAGGGAGGCCGGTTTTCGTGGACATGCCGCGCTGCCGCGCCATGGCATGGTAGGCACGGAAGATGAACGACATCGCGTCCATCAGGAAGATGCGATTCTTGTCTTGCTGGACCAGCTTGGGCTTCGGCGTGGACGAGGATTTGGCCGCGGGGGTAGCGATGGCAGTCCCCCCGGCGTTGGTCGAGGATTTCTTCTTGGGCGGCAAGAAATTAGTTTAGCAGCAACGGACGGGCAATTAGCATGTGGCGGAGCCCCGGCGGAGACAGAAACAGCAGGTCCTTCGCTTCGCTCAGGATGACAAGTTCAATAGCCGGTAGCGGCCGCTTATGTGACAACTTCACAAGTAGTAGTAGCCGCTTCTTAGCGGCTACTTTTCTTCCCGTACTCGGTGTTGTAATGCAGCTTGATTTCGCCGCAGGTGCCTTGTTCCGGGGAATACACCATGCAAGTGTCGAACGGATGCGAGTACAGGTGCAGGCTCACCGCGCGTTGCTGAAAATCGCGGGGATTGTAGACGCGGTGCACGGGATCGGCAGGGTCGACGGCACAGGGATGGGTCGGATTCATCTCGAAAGTGTCTGTGGGTTGCAGCGTGCATTTTCCTGCGGCCAGGTCTTGCGATACGAGGTGATAATTTTCCACCAGCAGCCGTCCGATGGGCACGGACATCCAGCAGTTCTGATCGCGATGGTTGTGAACCGAGCTGGCTTGGCCGACCTCCCAGCAGATCGCGATGAGTTCGTAGAGATCGGTCTTGTCGATCAGATTGCGGGTGTAATGCTGGCCGTCCCATGTCAGGTAAGGGGCCAAGGTTTCGGGTGTCACCGCCGTGCTCTGGAGGAATTGCAGGATTTCATCCGTTTTCTGGAAAACCGGCTCGGGAAACTTGTGCAGCTCGGTCACAAAATCATGGATCGAAAGCTGTCGGGAAATGGCCTGTGTACCCATAGTTCGCCTCTGATTAGTCGTCAGCCTGGTTGTGCCTCGCTAATTCTTGATCGCCCGAAGTATATCGCTCCTCGATGCTGTTTACTCCAGGAACATGCAATCTCCATAGGAATAGAACCTGTATTTCTGCTGGACGGCGTGGCGGTAGGCATCGAGAACAGGGTTCATACCTCCAAAGGCGCAGACCAACATGAGGAGGCTGGATTGCGGCAAGTGAAAGTTGCTCAGCAGGGCTCCAACGACTCGGAATTGGTGTCCGGGGTAGATGAAAATATCCGCTTCCGCGCTTCCGGCACGAACTTTGCCAGATTTGGCTGCATCTTCCAGGGTGCGAACAGTGGTCGTGCCCACCGCAACTACGCGCCGACCCGCAACGAGCGCGGCGTTGATCCGGGCTGCTGTTTCCGGGGAAATGTTATAGCACTCGCGGTGCAGTTTATGGTCTTCCACCGTGTCGACTCGAACCGGCTGAAAAGTCCCCAAGCCGACGTGCAAAGTGACTTCGACGGTCTCGATTCCGCGCGCGCGGATACGGTCTAGAACCTCCGGGGTGAAGTGCAGTCCGGCAGTAGGAGCGGCGACGGAACCCTTCTGGCGGGCATAGACGGTCTGGTAGCGCTCTTTGTCGGCAGGCCGATCTTCGCGATCGATGTATGGCGGTAGCGGGACATGCCCCAGACGCTCGATGGCGGCGAAGAAATCGGGCACCGGGCGGAACAAAATCGTGCGTTCGCCAAAGCTGCCGCGGGCGGTGACTTCCCCTTGCAACTCATCATTATCGCCAAAGAACAGCTGCTCGCCGACACCGATCTTCCGTCCGGGCCTGACCAGGCATTCCCATCGATTGGGATCGAGGGAAACCTGCCGGGTAAGAAGTACCTCAATTTTTCCAAGAAGAAAGTCTCTGGATGCCGGGTTCCGGGGACTCAGCGGTTGGGCTCGGGACCCGCTCCGGCGGCCATACAGTCGGGCCGGAAGCACACGCGTGTTATTGAAAACTAGCAGGTCGTCCCGGCGGAGCAGTTCGGAGAAGTCTCGGAAGCCGCGATCGCTTACCCTGCCCGAATCCCGCGACAGGTGGAGCAGCCGCGAGGCCGAGCGGTCAGGGAGTGGCTCCTGGGCAATGAGCTCCTGGGGAAGATGGTAGTTGAATTCTGCTACCCGCACGTGTCCTGATTATAATGAGGTTAACTTTTCGGGAAATGATCGGCTAAAATCGTCAACAACTGATTGTCTGCGACCGACGGCCTGCGATAGGATGTGCGAACCAGCGTGGTCTGTTCCCACCCGCTGGTGACCCTATGCCCACCCAACACCACTACCGGCGCGAGATGTGCCTGTTCGGCAAGCAACTGCACGAGCGCGGCTATGTGGCTGCGATGGATGGGAATCTTTCCGTCCGTCTGGACAAGAACCGGGTGCTGTCGACCCCCACGGCGATGTGCAAAGGCCGGATGCGCGCCTCCGACATGGTGATCGTCGATCTTGAAGGCCGACGCGTTGCCGGACGGCGCGATGTTTCGAGCGAAATTGGCATGCACCTGCTGATCTACAAGCTTCGCCCGGATGTGCGCGGGATCGTGCATGCTCATCCGCCCACCGCGACTGGCTTCGCGGCAGCAGGAATGGCATTGAACCAGCCGCTGGTGTCGGAGGTGGTGATTGGCTTGGGATCTATTCCCCTGGCCAAGTACGGAACGCCCGGCACCGCCGAGCTTACGGATGCTTTGGCACCCTTGATTCCGGAGTACGATGCCATCCTGATGTCGAATCATGGCGTGGTGGCTTACGGGGACACTCTGGAACATGCTTATATGAAGATGGAAACTGTCGAGCACTTCGCGCAGATTGCGCTGGTCACCCATCTTCTTGGACGGCAGCAGCCGCTTGGCGATCAGGAGTTGGAGAAGCTGGTTTTGGCGCGCAGCAAATACCAGGGGTCAACCTCGGCGGCCCCATTGCCAGTGACTAAGCGCGATGGAGCCCAGGCGGGAAACCATGGCGTTCGTCGGCATGAGACTTGTGAAGCTGACTCTGCGGAGCGCAGCAAAGAGCGGGAACTTACATCGCGAAACCGCTAAAGCCACTTCGAGTCCGTCATCTTCACAACAAGCGATCTCCGCGGTAGATCAACTTCCCCTCGACTATTCGCGCTTCGTTCATAAGTTCATGCTTCTTGGGCGGACCAGCGTCGTTGATGTGTAGCACTTCGTGTCCGTGGGCGACCAGCCAGTCTGACACCAACATGCGGTGACAGCGGAAATACAGGCGCTCAGCGCACATGTAAGCGGTGGGGGACTGGTCCGCCAGTTTGAGGAGTGCTGAAACGCCGCGCTCGAAATCCTCAGTAAGCATGTAGTCGGCATAATTCCGAAAGCTTTCGTTGCGCAGAGCGAGGTTTGGAGAGTCGTCTAGAGTCTTCTTGCGGCGGCCCCCAAGCTCTTTCATCCACACGTACTGAATGCCGGCATTGGGCAAAGCTCTCTTCAGGGACTCGCGACTGAAATGCGGCAGGCGGCGGGACATGGGAAACGCACGAATGTCGACCAGGGTCTTGATAGAGTGCTCTTGGAGAGCTCCGATCAATTCCTCGAGAGAGCGGGTGGAATGGCCGATGGTGAAAAGGGTTGCCACCCATTCATTTCACCACAGATGCACTCTGCGGTGAGCTACTCGGCGGTGATTTCCGCCAATGTGTGCTGAAGTGCTTCGTCCTGCTCGGGAAACACGGTGCGCAGGTCGAGTATGACGCGGCCATCTTCCACGCGAGCGATGACTGGTGGGTTCGATTGCCGGAGGCGCGTTGCCAGTTGGTCTGCTGTGCGTTTGTTGCTGGTAAGCGCAAGCGCGCGGGTGGGCAGCGTTGCTGAGGGGGCCGACCCGCCTCCGATGACTGACTCGGCGTCAATCACTTCGACTGACAGGTCCCCCTGCGGGATTGTCTTCGCGATGGTCTCTGCGCGTTTGCCAATTTCGTCTTTCGGTGTCCTCATCATGCGCAGAGTCGGAATTCCGTCGTGATCATGTTTCACGTAGGCGAGCAACGTGGCCTCGAGCGCAGCGTAGGTCAGTTTGTCGACCCTAAGAGCGCGGAAAAGCGAATTCGATCGCATGCGCTGGACCAGATCATGGCGTCCGCTGATCAGGCCGGCTTGAGGGCCTCCCAGAAGTTTGTCCCCGCTGTAGGTGACGACGTCCACACCAGCGTTCAGGCTGTCGAGAACTCCCGGTTCGCCGCTTACGCCTATCGAGCGCAGATCGAACAACGCCCCGCTGCCCAGGTCCTCCATGAGAGGGACGTCGTGTTTTTTCCCCAGCTCGATTAATTGCTCGAGTTTTGGTTGCTCAGTGAAGCCTGTGATCTCGAAGTTGGAGCGATGCACGCGCAATAGGAGCCGGGTCTTCTCCGTGATGGCCTTTTCGTAGTCAGCAATGCGGGTGCGATTAGTGGTCCCGACCTCTCGCAGAATCGCGTTCGACTTCATCATTACGTCTGGAATACGGAAGGAGCCTCCGATTTCGACCAGCTCTCCGCGAGAGACGATGACTTCTCCGCCTTCGGCAAGGGAGTTCAGCGCGAGGAGGACGGCAGCGGCGTTGTTGTTGACGACGATGGTGAAGACTTGCTGGGCAGAGCCGCTATTTGCACGGGCGAGGCCCGCGCCTCCCCTATTTAGCGGTTCCGACAGGAGCTTCTGGAAGAGTCTGTCGACGTGAACGTCGCGTTTGCCGCGCTCGCCGGTGTTCACGTCGAATTCCAGGTTTGAATAGTGAGCGGCGGTTTCCCGGATGTGATCCAGCGCCGTCGGAGCCAGAGGGGCACGGCCCAGGTTGGTGTGCAGGATCACGCCGGTGGCGTTGATCACCGGCCGCAGCGAGTAGGTCAGCGATTCGCGAAGCTGGCGTTCGATCGCTCTATCCAGCCCGGAAACGGCAAGATTGACCCCTGCTTCATCAAATCGCCCGGCGGCAATTTCCTCGCGCAGGCGGGCCAGTACGGCACGGGCGGCATCTGTTACGGCAACCTCTCCTTCCTGGGAAGAAAGCTGGATCAAGGCAGTGCCGTGCGTCAACTCGTCTACGGACGGCAGCTTGCGGAACAGCTCCGGTTTGGAAGCAGTCTTCATGCGCGCCACAAAGAATTATCCCATGAACACATTCCAGCCAGCTTTCGCGGACAAGAGTGCCCGCGCCACACCTACTTTCCCTGGTTCAGCCGACTTCTACCAATCCGTAGGTCTTCTGCCATCGGCTGCGCATGGCTTGCAGTGCCCGGCTGAGCTCTTCCTGGGATATTTCCCTGTCCCCACCTGCTAGAACCGCAGCGGCCTCGCGCTTAGCGGCTTCGAGCAGTTCACGGTCGCGGATGAGATTGGCGACCCGGAAGCTGGGAATGCCCGCTTGGCGAGTGCCGAAAAATTCTCCCGGACCGCGGAGTTCGAGGTCGAGTTCGGCGATCTGGAATCCGTCGGTGGTACGCACCATGGCATCGAGGCGGCGTTCGCCCTCCTCGGATACCTTGCCGCCAGTCATCAGGATGCAGTACGACTTTGCGGCGCCTCGGCCGATGCGTCCGCGGAGCTGGTGGAGTTGCGCCAGGCCGAAGCGCTCGGCGTGTTCGATCACCATGACAGTCGCGTTTGAGACATCGACACCGACTTCGATCACGGTTGTCGAAACCAGAAGCTGAATTTCTCCTTTCTGAAAAAGGCGCATGACTTGCTCTTTCAGATCGGGATCCATGCGGCCGTGCAGCAAGCCTATCTTCAGGTCGGGAAAAACTTTCTTACTCAGTTCTCTGTACATCTTCATCGCGGCCTTGAGTTCCGTTTCCTCATTCTCTTCGATTACCGGATAGACGACATACACCTGGTGCCCAGTCGCGATCTGTTTCCGCACGAAGCCCCAGACTTCCTCCGAACGCTCGTCGGGCACGCGGCGGGTAACGATAGGAGTGCGGCCGGGGGGCATCTCGTCGAGGATGCTGATGTCGAGGTCGCCGTAGAGCGTGAGGGCGAGGGTTCTTGGGATCGGGGTGGCGGTCATGACGACGACATCGGGCTCAGCGTCAGCACGGCGTTTACCCTGGGCGGGCGAGTCGCCCGCCACCACACGGTCATCGGACTTCTTCATCAGTTTGAACCTTTGCAGTACTCCGAAGCGGTGTTGCTCATCCACAATCACTAGCCCCAGGTTATCGAATTCCACTTTCCTTTCGATCAGGGCGTGGGTACCGATGACCAATTGCGCGTGGCCTTGGGCGATGTGGCGGCGGGTCTTACGCTTGCGATCGTCTTCCAGCGAACCGGTGAGCAGCACGACGCGGTAGCCGGCGGGTTCGAGAATGCGCCGGGCTGAGAAATAATGTTGCTGGGCCAGGATTTCCGTGGGAGCCATGAGCGCGACCTGAAAACCGTTTTCCATGGCGATAATGGCGGCCTCGAAGGCGACGATCGTCTTCCCCGAGCCTACGTCTCCCTGAAGCAGGCGGCGCATGGGGAACGGCTTCTCCATGTCGCTGGCGATTTCTTTGAGTACGCGCTTCTGAGCTGTAGTGGGGTGGAAGGGAAGGATCTTCTTTATAGCGTTGCGGACGGATTCGTTTAGACGGAACGGGATGCCAGTCTGCGTCTTCTGCTGACGGCGCTTCAGCTCCAGGCCGAGTTCGAGGAGAAACAATTCCTCAAAAATAAGGCGGATGTGTGCGGGGCTGCGTGCGATCTGCAGGTCTTGCTGGCTTTCTCCGGGATCGGGCCAGTGGACTTTCCATAGCGCTTCCCGTGGAGAGACAAGTCTAAGCCGGCTTCGCACGCTGGCGGGAATCGGGTCAGGCAGTTCGGGCGTAAGATTTTCGAGCGCGGAGTGGATGATGCGCCGGAACCAGCGCGGCGTGATCCGTCCTTGCCCGGCGGATTCGTAGATAGGAACGATGCGTCCGACTTCAAGCGAGGCGGCCAGTTTGCGATCGGTGGCGTCGGAAAAACCGTCGTCCCTTGTATCGCCAAGAATCTCAAACTGCGGCTGCACAAGCTGCAACTCTCCGCTGCGCTGGTCTTGTTCCACTTTGCCATAGAGGGCGAGCATCTGGCCGGGTTTGAAGCGATCGCGCAGGTAGGTGGCATTGAACCAGAGGCAGCGCAGGCGGGCTCGGCCCTGGCCGGCAGTCATGTGGAAGATGGGCATGCGGCGGGTACTGAACAGGCCCGAGTTGCGCACTTCCGCGATGACGGTGGCCATTTCGCCGGGGCGCAGTTCAGCAATTCCGCGCGGATTGACCCTGTCTTCGTAACGGAAAGGCAGGTAATGCAGCAGGTCATCCACGGTCTGGAGGCCTTTAGCGGCCAGTACCTCGGCCAGCCGGGGTCCTATTCCCTTTACGTACTGAACGGGAGTGGTGGGTTCCAGCATCTCAAGGGATGTTAGCAGGAGCGCACAGGTCCCGCAGAGCTTGGGCTATTCCCGCTCCGGACGCATGGCCGAACCTTGAACAGACCGATGATGGCAAACTTTCTTCACGCGTTGGTCGCAGTTCTCGCCGGGAATGCCGCGTACTTTCTCATCATGCCCCACCTGCCTGCTTCGGCGCAGCACGTTCCGCAGCGGATGGATTTGGGCCTGATCGTGGACTTCTGTATTTGCCTGGTCATTCTGGGTATGGTTAAGGTCGTGGCGCGCTACCGGCGCCAGTCACAGATCCAAAAGTAGCGACGCTGTGCCGGGGCTGAGAGGCTTGCCTTCGGAAGGGTAATGCAGACTTACCCCGCCTCCTGGCGAGGAAACCCATTGCCTTGTGCCAGCAAAGATGGCGGCACTACCTCAGGTTACTTTCGGAACCTGCGCTGGCTCGACGGTACCCGATAAAATCGTTCAGCACCATGCAGAAAATCGCAATCCTTTACGATGCGAGCCAGGCCGTGCTGTCGACCATGGATCTGGACGAAGTACTCACGCAAATCCTTAATATTGCGCGGAATTACTTCCATCTGCAGAACGTCGCTATCCTGCTGTTGGATAAAGAAACCCAGGAGTTAACGGTTCGCACCCAGATCGGGTGGGACGAGGGATTGGATAAGGTTCGTCTGAAACTTGGAATGGGCATTACGGGAACCGCGGCAGTTCAGAAACGACCGATTTACGCGCCTGACGTCAGCAAGGACACGCGATACATGCCCTCCTCCAAGCACACCCGGTCGGAATTGGCGGTTCCGCTCATGGTGCGGGATGAAGTCGTCGGCGTGCTCGATTGCCAGAGTCATAATCTGGATCATTTTGACAAAGAAACCATCGATCTGTTGACTTTGTTCTCTACTCAAGCCTCTATGGCATTGCAAAATGCCCAACTGTACGCGCTGGAGCGCCGGCGCGCTTCGCAATTAGAGGCGATCAATGCCATCGCGCAGCAAACCACGGCAGTGCTGGATGTTCGAGAGCTGTTATCAAAGGTATGCATGCTGGTGCAGCAGAAATTTAACGTGGGACATGTGGCCGTACTGTTGAAAGAGGAAGACGACCTAGTGCTGCGGGCCCATCACGGCGAGCTTACGCCCCACGTTCCCGAAGGTGGACGATTGGCTGCTGGCGCAGGCTTGTGGGGACGAGCCCTGCAATCGGGAAAAACCCTGATCGAAAGCGACGTGAAAGCTTCCCCCGATTACGTGAGCTTCTACGATGAGACCGTCTCGCGCATGTGTATCCCGCTGGTTTCGTTCGGGCAAACTCTGGGTGCGCTCGTGCTCGACAGCGCCGAACCCGGAGGTTTTCGCAATCATGACGTGCAGTGCCTGGAGTCGGTTGCCGATATCTGCGCCACGGCGATTCAGAACGCTCACTATGTGGAACGAGTGAAGCAACTGGCGTACCTGGATGGCCTGACAGGAATTTTCAATCGCCGATTCTTCGAGCTGCGTATTGCCGAGGAGATCGAGCGGGCACGGCGGTTCGAGACGGGGATGGCCGTCATCATGGTGGACATCGACAATTTCAAGCGGCTGAACGATGAGTTCGGCCATCTGTTGGGGGATGAGGTTCTACGGCAGGTATCGTCAATTTTTCATCAGCAGTTGCGAAAAATTGATGTGGTTTGCCGGTACGGGGGAGAAGAGTTCGCGATTCTGCTTTCGCAGACCAGCCCGCAGCATGCTCTGGGAGTCGCAGAAAAGCTTCGGCGCCTGGTAGAGACTTGGCAATTCCCGGGAGTTCCCCGGCCGGTGACTATTAGTGCGGGCACCGCCACCTGCCCTGAACATGGAAGCACCAGAGATGAGTTAGTCGCAGCTGCCGATGCTGGGCTATATGCCGCGAAGCAGGCGGGGCGTAATCGCGTATCGATGGCGGCGGCGCAGCTAAGCGCGGCCCACGCGCAGGGGAAATAGCCGAGGATGGTGGATTTAGATCAGATTTCTGATAGGCCGCGCAATTCCAGCCGAATTTCCCTCCGCAGTTCCTGCTGCTCGTCTTGCATGTGTTGGCGCAGTTCCTGACGCTGATCGAGCAATTGCTTGTGGAGTCCCTTTTGCTGTTTCTGTAATTCCTGCTGATGCTTCTTCATTTCCTGACCCTGCTGGTGTACCTGGTTGACGCTGTCACAAAGCGATTTCTTGACCTCATCCACGACGCGGTTTGCCTCACGGACCGCGAGTTCGATCTGTGGGCGGAGCTTCGCCATTTCAGAGTTCAGCTCGCTCAGGTCGATTTCGGCTTCCGCATCTATCTCGGGAAATTCGAAGCTTTCCTCGAATACATTGGACTGCTTGCGCTCAGGCAACGTAAGGGTGACCGTTTGCTCCTTTTTGTCGCGGATGATTCCGAGTGTGACGGTATTCGCAGCATCCTTACGGGAACGCAAAGCATGGCTGAAGTCGGAGGCATCGCTGATGGGCTGACCGTTGATCTTGGTGATGACGTCTCCGGCGCGCAGGCCGGCTTTTTCGGCGTGACTGCCTTTTTCGACGGAGCGTACCAGGACCCCCTGCCCATTCTTTACTCCGAAGAATTCCCCGAGCTGCGGTGTGAGGTTCTCTACCATCAAGCCGCTGCGCATCGAGGAATGCACCACCACCACCGAGACCGGTATGTCAATGTCGGGCATTGCAGGCAGCGCAGGCATGGCGGGCATGGCTGGCATGGTGAACTTGAAGTCTTCGGAGTTGGGAAAAGCATAGCCGAAAGCTTTCTTGCGGTCGGCGAGTTGCACCTTAATGCTGACTGGCTGGCCGTTGCGGCTGATGCCCAGCGTGACCACTCGTCCCGGAGGCGTCTCGCGAATCATGCGGCGGAGAGCTTCCACGCTTTCCACCTCGCTGCCGTTGATCGAGAGGATCACATCGTGCTCTTTGACGCCCGCCTTTCCCGCAGGGGCATCCTGGTCGACCATGGTGACTTCGACCCCGCGCTCTTCTTTCAAATTCAAAGCGCCTAACCGGTCCGCGGTGACATTGCGCGTGTCCACGCCAAGATAGGATGAGCCTCCGAACTCTTCGCTCGAGTATCCGAAGGATTCGGCGGACGGCTGGAACGAGAGACATTCGGCTGCGTAGGTAACAACTGCCAGCAATGGCACGATGGCTAAAATCGCGAAGAACGCTTTACGCATATTCGCCCCCCTCAACATCCTTATTTCGATCGGCGGAATGAAATATCTCCGGTTTGGGTGATGACCTTCAGCACCGGTCCGCCGCCGTTCAAACTTCCTTCCGCCGTCACTGTCTTGGGCCCGTAATCGCCGCCTTCGGTGGTGACGTGGAGCTCGGGAAAGTCGCTGTGGATGCCGTGGCCATTGGCCAACTCAATGCTGGCGCGGATGGTCATCCGCAGGTTCGTCGAAAGATATATGGTGATGTCACCGGCAGTCGTCTCCAGCGATGATTCGGAAAAGTTGCCGCCTTCGGCGACAAACTTGGCGGTAATGCCGCCGGCAGCTGTCTCAGCGCGCGCTCCTGGAACGCCGTAGAGCTCGATACTGCCGCCGCCGGTTTCGGCGCGAACCGGTCCTTTGGCGGAGCTTAGGCGAATGCTGCCACCGCCGGTTTCAATCACTGCACTGCCTCCGATATCGCCAAGATCGATGCTGCCTCCGCCCGTTGTGACCTTAACGGTTCCGTTGCACTGGCGGACCTGGATACTGCCACCGCCGGTTTCGAGCACCGCTCCTTGAAGTCCGGAAACCAGGACGACGCTGCCCCCGCCACTTTCGGCATTGATCTTGCCCTTGGCGGAGCGAATCTCAATGCTTCCGCCACCGGTGTGAAGGCTCAGTTCGGCGCCAACATTGCCCACATCGATGCTGCCCCCACCCGTCTCGGCATTGATGTTACCGCCGATGTCGTCGAGGTGTATGCTGCCGCCGCCGCTCTGGGCTTCCACGCGGCCTGTGACACCATTGGTGCTGACGCTGCCGCCGTCGGTTTCCAACTTGACCAGCTCCATGCTCCGCGGCACGTTAACGATGAAATCACCGGCAAACTTCCGCGGACTGCTTCCCTCCCACTCAGCAGTGATGTAAGCAGTGTCTCCGCGAACGTAAGCGCTGATCTTGTAGGAATCGAATTCGCGGCGCGCGCGCTCTTCCGACGAACTATAGGAACGATTACGGATGACGTAACTGATCTCTTGCTGCGATCCGCCCTGTACTTTTAACGATCCCACGTCGACTCTGACGCGAAGGATCTTCGCACCGGCTAAGGAGCCCGCAACTTCCTGGGTCCAGTTCACGCCCTCGCGAAAGACGCGGGTTTGTTGTGCATTGGCCAGCGGCAGAATCAGTAGCAATGCCGCGACGACTTTTGAGGCTCTCTTCAAGTTGCCGTTCCCCTTTTCTCTCATGCCGGATTTATTCCGGCCTGGACGGGTCAAGATATTTCACTACAGCCCGTCCATTCCCCATTCTTCCAAATTCAATCAATCTCCGGAAGCTGCGCCAGTTCGGTTCGCGCCTGTGACCGGATGTATTGGTTCTGATCACTCTCTGCCAGCTTCTGCAGAACTGCTCGTACGCTGCTGTCGGCCTTCACCGGATCCAGCAGGTGCAGGGCTTCGGTTCGCACGCCGGGATTCGAATCGCGCAGCAGAGCTTCCAGCACCGCATCGCGCACACGCGTGTCATCTTTTACGTACGCGCCCAGACCGTCCAGAGCTTTCAAGCGCACGCCGGGATTGGAGTCGTAACGCAGCGCGTACATCAGCGCCTCGCGGACATGCGAATCATTTGGCTTCTGGGTTAGCAGATCGACGGAATCCATGCGCACACCGGAGTTGTAGTTGTTGCGCGCGGCAAACAGCAGCAATTGCTGGATGCGCTGATCGTTGAGTGAACCTTCCGCGTGCTGCGTGGAAACTGTGTCGTACTGAATGCTGATCTGGTTGGTTCCGGGCTCTTGCGAGATGGAGCGAATGCCGGTGATCGAGGATTGCGCGGGTTGGGTTTCAGGGAGGGAAGCGATCATGGATGTCCTCTGACCCTTTAACATCGTATACGTCGCCGCGATCCCGCCGCCAAATCCCACCATGAGGATGACAGCCGCGAGCGCCGGCGAAAGACGAATCTGCCGCAGCCAGGCTGCCGGATCGAATATCAGGCGCTGCCAGAATCCGCTCTGTTCCGCGCCTTCCAGCGCTTCCTGCAGCCGCATGCGCGAGGCGGCCAGCAAATTGGGCGTCGGCTCTTCGACCGGCAGCTGCGAAAGCGTCGCCTGGAAATTGCGGGTTGCTTTCAGTTCCGCGGCGCAATCGGTGCAGCGCGCGATGTGCTGTTCCAGCTCGTAACGAGCGTCGTCGGGCAGCTCGTTATAGACGTAGAGCAGAACGTTTTCCTGTACCCATTCACATTTCATAGTTGCACCCCTCAGCGGGGAAATTTCCTAAGATTGCTGCCGAGCCTCGCTCGGCCGGACAGCCGGAGGCGGCTGTCCCTACGTGTGTATTGCTCTTCATCGCATATCCGCCAGAGCGCTTCGCAGTTTTTGCGTGGCGCGAAATAAAGTGTTCTTGGCCGTTTCTTCGGTGGTGTGCAGAATGTCGCCGACCGTCCGTAACTTGAGCCCGTGATAATGCTTCAGCTCGAAAACCATTCTTTCGCGCGGCGTGAGTCTGTCCATGGCGCGATTGATCCGGCTGCCGAGTTCGCGGCTCATCAGGTCGCGCTCGGGATTGGCCGCGGCACGCCCGTCCGGCACTTGATCGAGCACATCATACTGCTCGCCTTCGGCATCGGTCGCAACCGGCGCGTCTTCTTTGCGGACCTGGCGCTTGCGCAGGTGATCCAAACACAAGTTGGTCACGATGCGGTAGATCCAGGTGTAGAAGGAGCACTCGAAGCGGAAGTTGCCTACGCTCTTGTACGCCTTCAGGAACGCTTCCTGATAAATGTCCTGGGCTTCGTGTTCCGATCCGGTGAGGTGCATGGCAAGCCGGAGAACCGCCTGATCGTAGTTACGCACCAGCTGCTCGAAGGCGGCGCGGTTGCCCCGCTGCGCCTCGCGCACCAGCATAGTGTCGTCGATCCGGTTAAGACTGTGCCCAGCCATGTGGCCCCTGGGTGAGGGGTTCTGGGATCCGCTGCCTTTTGCTGCCCCGGCGCGCTGCGCGTCCGGATGGAAACACTCGCCAACCGTAAAAGGTACTGCCCAAGCATCGGCCGGCATGGTCTTCTCTGTCCTCGACATCCCGGGATCCATGCGTGCTTCCCGGCTGCACTGCAATGGACGTGCCAGCACCGGTTCCGTGAGCAGGGATTATAGGAGTTTGGCAGGGATTTTGCTGGGGAGGGACGAGCGCAGGTACTTGGCAGGCAACAGGTTAGATCAGGGTTTGATGGTGGCAGGTGGAACTCACCGTTCCACTGCCGAGTTGCTGCGGATTATTCGAAATCAGCGCCGGTAATGGGACTTGTTACAAAGCCGTGGTAGATCTGGTAATCGAACGTGTAGGCGCCCACAACTTGTCCGACATCGTTAATGCCATAGGCCTCCGTGGCAACGGCACCAGGGTAGCCGAAGGAGAGAACCTTGCTTTTCTTGAGCGCAAACGCAAAGAACTGAGCTACGTCTTGATAATAGCCGACGACAACACAGCTGTCGTTAATCGAGAACGCCAGGGTGGCGTCTGCGCCAGGAACATTGATGTTCTTAAATTTTCCTTGTGCGTATAAGTAAGAGTCCTCCACACTGCCGGACTCGGTCCACCCGACAATCTGCCCGAAATTGTTGATCCCAGTGGCATAGCATAGGAATAGGACCCTGGAAAATTGATCAGCTTAAAACTCCCATCCTGTTTCACAAACGCTCGGGTCAGATTCGCTGAACCCGCGCCGCCAGGTAGATCGCCAGCATTATTGATTCCCCAGATGAAGGTCCGGGTGTTCTGTCCGACCCTGACGGGAGTAAAAGTGGCTCCGTCGTACTGAAAACCTTTGTCGTGGATATTGCCCGAATCGCCCTCATATCCGACGATTAGTCCAGAGTCGTTAATCCCAGTTGGCACTGTCGAAAATGCTTCAGGATAATCGATATAGGTGAAAATCCCATTGCTGTATCTGAAACCGTGCGCATCTTGGCTGGTGCTCTGCCCATAATCGCCGACCACATCCCCAGCAGTATTAATGCCGATTACGGCAGTAAAGCCCGCCCCTGGCACATCGATCGTGGTGAAGGTCGGATTGAGGGTCTGCACGTTCGACTGGGCGCAGATCGGCAGCGGAAGCGAGAGAAGAAGACCTAGCGTGAGCGTGAAGCTGAAGGCACGAAGAAAAGTCATGACGCGCCGCATCCCGACACGGCAGGTAGGCTTGGGGATCCAAACTCCGGCATTATGTTCTCGGCCTATGTCCGCGTCAAGATGCAACAGTTTGCGGCAATGATGGAGAAGTAGGCGACGAGAAAAGCGGCGGGAACTTCAAGGGACTGCGAGCCGCGGCTGTCCCTACGTGAGTTAGGTGTTACTCCGTCGCTTCCTTCTCAATGACGACCTTCAAATGCGTAGTCACGTCCTTGTGCAGCTTGATGGGGACGGTGAACTCGCCCAGCGTCTTCAGCGGCTCGTGGAGTTGAATCTTGCGGCGGTCCACGTTGAAGCCTTTCTTGGTGAGCGCGTCCGCGATATCGCCGGAGGTGACTGAGCCGAACAGCTGCTCGTGCTCGCCGGAACGGCGGGTGAAGCCGACCGAGACGCCATCGAACTGCTTGGCCAGTTCCTCGGCCTGAGTCTTCTCTTTGGCCGAGCGGCGCACTGAGGCAGCCTTCATCTGCTCGATAACTGACTTGTTCGCGCTGGTGGCTTCGATGGCGAGCTTGCGCGGGAGCAGGTAATTGCGGCCGTAGCCCTCGGCGACTTTCACTACGTCACCACGCGAGCCGAGCTTGACTACGTCTTCTTTCAGGATGACTTCCATGGGATGACTCCGATAGTTTCAATATTTAAATCTAGCGCCTCATTGTTGATTGTTGATTCTTGATTGTTGAATGAAGACTTACCGACTGACCTATCGAGGGTTTTCAATCAACAATCGACAATCCGAAAATCAACAATTTCTTATGACGCGCGGCCGGCAAATGGCAGCAGGGCGATATTGCGGGCCTGCTTGATCGCGGTCGAAAGACGGCGCTGGTGCGGGGTGCAGACGCCGGTCAGGCGCCGCGGCACGATCTTCCCGCTCTCGGCCACAAATTGCGCGAGCAGGCGCACGTCCTTGTAATTGATGGATTCGATCTTCTCGACGCAGAACTTGCAAACTTTCTTGCGCCTGAAATATTTGCGGCCACCTTCGCGGCCTCCCCCGGGTCCTCCCGGACGCGGCCCGCGCGGACCACGGTCGGGACGATCACCACCGCTCGGACGATCGCCGCTGGGACGATCTCCGCCGCTACGCTCGGGACGTTCGGCACGCTCTGGACGATCGGCTGCGGGCGCATCCGTCGATGCTGTTGCTGTTGGTCTGGTTTCTTCAGCCATGATGCTCCTTAGATCAGTTCTCGGTTCTCAGTTGTCAGTTCTCAGAAAAACCCGCAACACTTAAATCAGTTCTCGGTTCTCAGTTGTCAGACAAATACACGGGAAACACCGGAAGTATCGCTCGGCTGCAGTTCTACTGAGGACTGCCAACCGAGAACTGAGAACTGTGTCTTACTATGCTGTCACTGCGGCGGTCTCTCCGCTTGCCGGTTCGGCAGCAGCGGGTGCGGCTTTGCGGCGCGATTCCCGGATCTGCTTGATCTTGTCGAGGCGCTTCTGCTCCTCGTCAATACGCACCGTGAGGAACTTGATCACCGGTTCGGTGACACGCAGGCGGCGCTCCAGTTCGTGGACCAATCCGCCGCTACCCTCAAGCGTGAGCAGCATGTAGAGTCCGTCCTGAAAACGGCGGACAGTGTAGGCCAGGCGGCGCTTGCCCATTCGATCGAAGCTTTTTACCGCCCCTCCCGACGAGGTTACTGCCGATTCCAGCGTGGAAATCAGCTTGTCCTGATCCTCCTCCGACATGTCGGGGCGGACGATGAACATCAATTCATAAGTACGATTCATTCAGTTTCTCCAACTTCTGGCCACAAATCTGGCAGATTCACAGCGATTTCGACTCTAAATCCGTGAAGATTCATGCCAATCCGCGGCTAATCTTCTTCTTCCAGCTTGCGGTTGAAGCGGTTCATGGCCGCTGCCGGACCTTCGGTTAAAACAACGTTCACTGCCTCAGCGGCCTTGTCGATCACTTCATCGACGATCTTCAGCTGCGCTTTGCGGAACGGGTTGAGAACGTACTTCACGCCGTCGACAATCTTCTTCTCCGGCGCGATGCCCAGCCGAATCCGCAGGAACTCCTGCGTGCTCAGCACGCCGATGATCGACTCCATGCCGTTGTGACCCGCCGAACTGCCCCGCTGGCGGATGCGAATCGTGCCCAGCGGCAGGTCCAGCTCGTCGTAAATCACGATTAGGTCCGTTTCCGGCCTGACCTCATATTTCGAAACCAGCTCGCGCACTGCGATCCCGCTCAGGTTCATGTAGGTTTCCGGCTTTACCAGCAGGACCGTTTCCGAACCAACTGTCGTGCGGGCCGTCAGCGCCCGGCATTGCCGGTTTCTCACCTCGACGCCGTAATCATTCGCGATGCGGTCGATGGTGAGGAAGCCCAGGTTATGCGGCGTGAACTGGTACTCGATACCGGGATTTCCCAGCCCGACGATCAGTTTCACGCAATCAGCTCTTAGCTTCTAGCCTCTGGCTGCTAGCAGGCTCGTCTTGCATACGGTCACCAAGTGAATGCCCAACGACGAACCGCCAGCGACCCGTCTCTACTTCTTTTCTTTCTTCTCGGCCTTCTCGGGCTTCTCCGGAGCGGCAGCCTCTTCGCCTTCCTCGCCCTCGGCCTCTTGCTTGCCTTTCTTGATGACCTCGGGTTCGGCCGGCGCAGCGGCGGCTTCGGCGGCGGCAGCCTCCGGCGTGGCGACAACTTCCTCCTTCACCGAGATGACGTGCGCTACCGGCTGATTCTCGTCGGTGAGGAACTCCACCTTGTCGCTATGGGGTAGGTCGGATACGCGCATCACCTTGCCGAATGTCAATTCCGACACATCCATCTCGATGGAGGTCGGAATATCGCCGGGCAAGCACTCGACCTCCACTTCGCGCAGCAATTGCTCCAGAATGCCACCCTGTTGCTTCACGCCTGCAGCTTCGCCCTTGAGCACGATTGGCACTTCCACCTTCAGCTTCTGGTCCATGGCGATACGCTTCAGATCGACATGCAGCAGCGATCCCTTGATGGGCTCGTACTGCCAGTCCACGATCATTGCCTTGGCGCGTTCGCCGTCCAGATCGAGATCGAAAATTGTGTTGTGGCCGGTCTGGGAGTGGAGAATTCGCGCGACCTGCCGTGGGTCAAGACTCACGGTTTTGGCATCTTTGCCAGCGCCATAAACCACGGCCGGAATTTTTCCGCTCCGTCGCACCCGGCGGGCTTCATTCTTATTCCCCGCTTCACGGGGCTGCGCTTCTAAAAGGTTCGTCTGTTGCTGAGTTGCAGTAGCCATAATTTGAATTCCTGTTTACAAAAACAATTTGCTGACCGACGTTTCTTCGTGAATCGACTGGATTGCACGTCCGATCAATCCAGCGATGGAAAGAACTCTAATCTTGGGTTCGGCCTTGGCTTCGTCGGTGAGCGGAACCGTATTCGTCACCACTACTTGTTGGATGCAGGACTGCGAAATGTTCTCCACTGCCGCCCCCGAAAGCACGGCGTGAGACGCGCAGGCAAACACCCCCCTGGCTCCATTTTCCATTAAGGCAGCCGCCGTCTTGACCAGCGTTCCAGCCGTATCGATCAGGTCATCGATAACCAGGCAAGTGCGTCCGTTCACGTCACCGATGACGTGCATCACTTCGGCGACGTTCATCTCGACGCGGCGTTTGTCAACGATGGCCAGAGCCGCTTCCATCTTCTTGGCGAAGAAGCGGGCGCGTTCCACGCCGCCGGCATCGGGGGAAACCACCGTCAAGTCCCGCAGGTTCAGCTTCTTGAAATAGTCCACCAGTACCGGCGAGGCGAACAAGTGGTCCACCGGAATATTGAAAAAGCCCTGCAACTGTGGCGCATGCAGATCGACGATCAGCGCGCGATCCGCGCCAGCCGTGGTCAGGACGTCGGCCACCAGCTTGGAAGAAATGGGTACCCGCGGCTTGTCCTTGCGATCCTGGCGGGCGTAGCCGAAATAGGGGATAACCGCCGTGATTCTTCGCGCCGACGCGCGCTTTAGCGCGTCAATCATGAACAGCAACTCCATGATGTGCTCGTCCACCGGACGGCAGGTGGGCTGCACCACGAAGACGTCGGCGCCGCGCACATTCTCCTGGATCTGAACGTAGGCCTCGCCGTCTTTGAAGCGCGTCAGCAAAGCCTGCCCGCGATGCATGCCGAGGAAGGCGCAGACCTCATCGCAAAGCGGCTCGTTAGCCGTTCCGGAGAAGATCTTGAACTTATCGTCCACACGGGCGCGCTGCGGTTTGCGCTCCGGCTTTTCCTCCGTGCTCATCTTCTTCTCTGCTGTCTTCTCTGCTGTCGCAAGAGTTGCCATAGTTTTTGCTTCTAGCTTCGAGCTGCTAGCTCCTAGCAACCACCTTCGGGCAGGTACGCGCCTGCAAGAAGCTAGTGGCTAGCAGCTAGAAGCTGATTTCCTAGCTGGGCCGCTAGGATTCGAACCTAGACAAAGTGCTCCAAAGGCACTTGACTTACCATTAGTCGACGGCCCAGTGGAACATTGTTGATTTACGATTGATGATTGTTGATTGAAAAACCGGGTTGCGTCAATCAACAATCAAGAATCTTTTTCCAGTACTGCTGCCGCGTTATCGTGCTGGTCGCCACCGCCGGTACACCAGACTTCTTCAGCCGAGTCGCCGCTTTCGCGGCGGCGTCCGAGGACGAAAACAGGCCGTAAACGGCCGATCCGGAGCCGGAGAGAGACGCGTACTGCGCGCCAGCCTGCTCCAGCAGACGCTTCACCTCTCGCAATTCGGGATACTGAGGAAAGACGACTCGCTCGAAGTCGTTTTCGATCCCGGTACGGACGAGGTCGAGAAGCGGTGTCTCGGCCCGGCCCCTGCCACTTACAGGGACACCGGATGAGGCCAGCCCAGCCTTAGTCTTGCGCTGGGAAAAACTGCTCAGCCACGAAGCTGCCGCGTAGCCGAACTCCAACATTTTATCGGACGGGGACGAGGGCGTCAATTTAGCGGGGGAGCGACGGGCGTCCCCGCCCGTCATCGCCGAAGCGTTCATTGTTGATCTAGCCGTTTTCTCTGACGTAGGGACAGCCACGCCCGGGCCAGACGAGCCAAGCTCGGCACCCTCGCCCGCGCCACTCAGCAGATCCCAGTCGGCAAAAGCCTTTGGGGTAGAGACTGCTATCCCCGGGGTGGCGATCACACAGGCAATCCTCGGCAGGTCCGATAGCGGATATACCTCTTCCCCGCGTCCCACGCCGAGTACGGTTCCGCCGATCAAGAACAGCGGCAAGTCCGAACCGACTTCGGCGCCGATCCGCAGTTTTTCTGGGCCCGGCAGAGATTTCTTCATCACCCGTTCCAATGCCAACAAAGCAGAAACCGCATTGCTCGAAGCAGCGCCCAGCCCGCCTTGCACCGGCAGTCGTTTCTCAATCTCGATGATCACCTTTCCCTGAGCATCGAGCGCCGACATGGCGCGCTCGGCAATTCGGTAACAGGTGTTCCACTCATTGGTAGGGACCCTTGGATCTTCGCAGCGGATCTCAATTCCATCTCCGCGGGCAATGCGAAGGCGGATCACATCATGCAATCCGATTGTCTGGTAAACCGTACGCAGTTCGTGGAAGCCATCCGCCCGGAGCGCACCGATGCGCAAACCGAGATTGATCTTGGCGAAGGAGCGCACGCTGATGGCCATGGGCAAACGATTGTACCTAGAAAGAGTTACAGATTGCAGATTTCAGAATGCAAGGGCAGCACCGGCAGCCTGAATTGGACCCAGGGAAGCTCCGGCGAGAAGGGGAGCTAGCTCCGCCGCTTGTAGTAAATCGCGAATTCAAATCCCGGATTCGCTGGAAACAATTCCGCAACTTTCCGCAACCGCTCGGCCAGCGGAGAGGGCGCCAGCAGAGGGTAATCCCGCTCCCGCAAATCGTGGTAATCCACGTCAATGTAAAGAGAGAGCAGGTAGATAGAGATCGCATCGGCGAAGCTGGCGGCGAAATACTCGTTCTTGGCTTTTTCTACGTCTCCACCGGGAGTGCTGGCCATTTTTCGCGCTTCCCAGGCATCGAGCGAAGTCTCGCCGCGCACGCCGGCTTCCGCCTGTTTCCAGACTAGCTCGGCAAAGCTCTGCGAGACACCGGTCCGTTCCACCACCGCATGTCCTACATTAATGTAGAACTCGAAGGCTACTGAGAACTTGTCGTCCATCAGCCGCGTCGAGATGAAGACGCACTGCGAGTCGCCCAAGTCAAGGTTGCGATGGCAGACCGCGTTGTCGCTAAGGGTGACGTCGTAGCGGTCGGCGATCACCGTGTCGTCGCCCTGGTTCACCGTCAGCGGGACAAAGTAGTAGGCCTTGCGGGACAAAGCTGCTGCTGCTGCCTCGGGAACAGCCGCGACCATCCGGTCAAGATCGGACGCCGCGATGGTGACTTCGCCTGAGATGGCGTAACAGATACCATTCGGCGCCGGCGACACTGGGCTTTGGCGGACTACCTCCGCCGGCGGGCGTGTAATTGCCGGTGCGGCTTGCGACATCACAGGTATTCTAGCGCAGTCTGCTGCGGCCGCCATCAGAGATAGGGAAATTTCGCCGACGAGCAGCTTGACAATCCCACGGAAATCGCGATAATTGCGTCTTCCCTCCCCTCCCCGGCGTTTCAACTGCTCACACGCTGTATTGCAAATGTTCCGCAGTGCCCATATCCCAGGACGTTCGCTGCTGATCCTGTTCCCTCTCAACCTGTCCGCAGACTGCGCCTCTCAAAACTAGCAAGAGCCTTATGTTGACCAATTTGCAATATCGAATTCTAAAGAGAATCAGCCCCGGAAGCCCAAATCGCTGCACTGGAAGCGCCTATGAAGGTAAGTCGAAACTCGCGATCCTGTTAGGGGAAGAATTCCTCAGCAAGATACCGGGGAAGGCCATCATCGACTTCGGCTGTGGCGAAGGAGATGAGGCAGTTGAAATGGCCCGAAGAGGAGCCAGGCAGGTGATCGGCATTGATATACGTGAGGACGTTCTACAGACAGCGAGACAGAAGGCGCTCACCGCAGGTGTTCAAAATGCCTGTCTGTTCGCATCTTCGACGAAAGAGCCTGCGGAGATTGTCGTATCTATAGACGGCTTCGAGCATTTCGCAGACCCCGCTGAAAGCTTGCGCGTAATGAACACTCTTCTGCAACCAGGGGGAGAGGTGCTAATCAGCTTCGGGCCAACCTGGTATCACCCCTGGGGTGGGCATCTGTTTTCTATTTTCCCGTGGGCACACCTGATATTCAGCGAGAAAGCTTTTATCCGCTGGAGATCCACCTTTAAGACGGATGGGGCAACGCGATTTAGCGAGGTGGCTGGCGGTCTGAACCAAATGACTATCAGGAGGTTCAAGGGGTTGATCCATGACAGTCCCTTCAAGCTCGCCACCCTCGAACTTGTACCCATTCGAAATCTACGCCGTTTTCACAACCTATTAACCCGCGAATTCACAACAGCAATTGTGCGCTGCCGTTTGGTCAAACACAGGGCGGAAAATCAAGAGGAAGGGGAGTCGGCAGTGGCGTGAGCGCAGTGAAGCTCGGCAGCATTTTCGCCTCGTCTGTCCAACCACGCATCGACCATTGGGAATGCAACTTGGTTTCGGTGCACTACCGCGTAAACTGTTGTAGCTTAGAACCATGATGCACCGCGCCCAAGTTCCAGGTCGCCGGCCACACTGGTACTGGATCCCGGCTCGGGTGATGTTAGTCACCGTCATAGTCACCGTTCTCGCATTCGCTGTCAGCCTTCTGCTCGGAATCGTAGGGTTGTTCGTTGGCGCCAGGCTGCGTGGCGCACCGCTGGATATGACCCTCGCGTATCGGGTGATCGCCGTGCCCGCCGCCGCGATTGCGGCTGCGGTCGTGCTGATTTCTTCCCTCTCCATGGAAATTCGGCATTACCGGCAGGCCAAGACTTTGGCTCGGATCGAGAGGCAGGGTTGAGAATGCGCCCGCGCATCGCCATTCCCGTCCCTCACTCCGGCGATCCTGCGTATGCGGAGCGTGCTCTCCCGCAATACGAGCATGCAGTCGAAATGGCTGGTGGGGAGCCAGTACGCATTCCCTTGGACAAGCCTTCCTCCGAAATCCTGAAGCTGATCGAGAGCTGCGCTGCGGCGCTGCTGCCCGGCAGCAAGGCCGACGTGGATCCCAACAAGTACGGCGCAAATCCCCATCCTCAGACTGCCCCAGCAGACGCCGGGCGCGATACCGTGGACGAACTCTTGTTGAAGGATGCGGACGACAAACGCAAGCCCATCCTCGGTATCTGCTACGGCCTGCAAATTCTGAACGTCCATCGGAAAGGAACTCTGCTGCAGCACATTGACTCGGCGATCAATCATGCCGCCGGTAGAAAGGTCCCCCTCGCCCACGCCATCGAGATAGACCCCCAATCGAAGTTGGCGGAGATAGTCACCTCAGGGCCTGAAGCCCCCAGTGTTTCGGGAAGCGAGTCGGCACGACTGAAGTCGTGCCCTTCCCGATCTACGCAGGACCAAGCGCCGAGGCTCGACCTAAACCGGGAAGGGCACGGCTTTAGCCGTGCCACCAGGGCGGGAGAAGGTGGCGGGGCTTTAGCCCCTGAGGAGAACGCTCTCGTCTTGCTGGTGAATTCCAGCCATCATCAGTCGGCGGAAGTGGTCGGCTCCGGGCTGCGCGTGGTAGCACGTTCGCCGCAGGACGGTGTGATTGAAGCACTCGAAGGAACTTCTCGCGATCATTTTGTTCTAGCAGTGCAATGGCATCCTGAGAGGTCGGTCGATCTGGATGAGCCTTCGCGGGCGATCTTCAGAGCTCTTGTGGACGCGGCGCGGGCGCGACATGAGAAGCTGGCGGGATAGTTTGAAGGATTTTAGGAAGTGAATTCGGGATTGGTTTCGCTAAATTGCTAACTGCTAACTGCTTGTTCATTTCTTCGCTCTTTTGTTGGGACGTGAACTCTTCTTGATCTTCTCCAGTAGCACCGCCACATGTGCGATGGCTGCATTGTCTGTTCCCATCCCTTCCGGCGTCTTTGCTTTGATTCCCACGCAGTCAGGAGAAATCTTCAGCAGTCCGGCGACGTGTTTGCGAATCGCCGCGGCGTGCGGGCCGATCTTGGGCGAAGAGAGAATCAGGGTGGAATCGACGTTCGCGAGCGCGTAGCCCGCCTGCTGAACTCGCCGAAGAGCCTCAGCCAGGAAAACCGCCGAGTCCGTGCCCTTCCACTGCGGATCAGACGGAGGGAACAAAGACCCGATGTCAGGTCCGGCAATCGCGCCCAGCAGGGCGTCAGTAATCGCGTGCAGCAGAACATCGCCGTCGGAGTGGCCACCCAGGCCCTTGGGATGTTTAATGGATACTCCGCCAATCTTCAGAGGAATGCCGCGCTTGAACTCATGCGAGTCCCAGCCGTAGCCGATTCTCATGCCATAACCTCGGCCACGGATTCGCACGGATTTTCACGGATTTTTCTTCGTGCATTATCGAATAGAAGCCTACGGAAGTGTGGACGCTGTTTCAGGTGGGCAGTTTCGGTCCCCATGAGTGGAGTCTAACTCGCCAGTTCTATCTATCCGTGAAAATCCGTGTAATCCGTGGCGGGGTTTTACCGTTTCAGGAAAAACTCCGCCAATTCCATGTCGCCCGGCGTGGTGATCTTTATGTTCCGGGGTGAGCCCATGACCACCGCCACTTCATGTCCGGAACGCTCGACCAGGGACGCCTCATCAGTCCCGATAAACCCATCGGCAGCCGCTTCGTCGAAGGCCCTCTTGATGACGCCGAAGCGGAATCCCTGCGGCGTTTGGGCCAGCACCACGCGCTCGCGCGGGACCGTAGCCGTGACTACTGCGCCTGCAGCCGTGCGCTCCACCTGCTTTACCGTATCCACGGCGGGCAGGCCGGCGATGGCAGCGCCGTATTTTTTGGCGCATTCAATCACATCGCGAATAATCTCTGCCGTCACAAAGGGACGTACCGCGTCATGCACCAGCACAATATCGTCCGCTGCGGCCGAGATCGCGGCGATGGCATTGGCCACCGAATGTTGGCGATGCTCGCCGCCTTCGACTAATTGCACTTTTTTCTGCGGGATGTCGGCGCCTTCTTTTTCCAACTGAAGGCGGAACCCCTCAATCTCATTTTTCCGCAAAGCCACGATGATTTCTGACACTTCGGGGCTGGCGGCAAATTTTCGCAGGGTGTGCAGCAGGATCGGGGTGCCGCCGAGCTCCGTGAACTGTTTGGAAGGCGCGGCTTTCTTCATCTTCGTGCCGGGCGCGAAACTCATGCGCGTGCCCAGCCCGGCCGCCGGAATGATGGCGATCACCTTCATAGCGGGCGTTAAGTATACGAGCGGCAGGAGAGGAGTTCAAATTCAGAGTCAGGTTTCCTGTGGCGGCCGCGGATGGACTTCTGCAGCAGCTGATCTCCCAGATATGGCCCTGGATCGTCGTCGTCGTTGAGGCACGCAGGAATGGTTACGTTGCTCGCTGGTCCGCACGCTTCCACAAGCCGCAATGCCAATTCTGGGACAACCATCACTTAGCCGCGCTGGCCGCTTTTACTCCAATCTTCGCGAAGGCAGATTCCGCCCGCCGGAGCGCTTCTTGAACGTTGGCGCAAATATTCTCCGCCCCCACGACCTCTTCGAATTCCGCTTGATGCATGAGTTGCGCCGGCTGCTCACGCGCTCCACATAGAATGAGGGTGCGTCCCGTGGAGTGCAGTTGCCGCGCAATTTCCTCCAGCGCGTAGAGTCCGGTCGCGTCGATGGCGGTCATGTTCCGCAACCGGATAATCACAATCGGCGGCAGCTCATGAATTTTATCGGTGATTAATGCCACTTTTTCCGTGGCGCCGAAGAGAAACGGCCCGTGAATACGGAAGATGGTCGCATAGTACGGGATGTCTTTGTCCTGCAAAATGTGTACCCGGCCGTCTTCGACGTAATCCTCGGTAACCTGGGACACAGTGGTTGTCTTGGCGGCGCGCGCAAGCTGCTGGGAATGGGCATGCAGGTTTGGGCCCCGCGCTTGGTATCAGGCGGACAAGCAGCACAAACGAGAAGAGTGTTTGTCGTTTCACGACATACGTCCGGGTGAAAGGAAATCCATGCACCCTTATTGCCGCGGGTGCGGGGAGCTGAAGCGTAGCTCCTAAGTCACGCCGCGTGTGTGACCCTAGGATATTTCAGCGGAACTCCGGGATCGAATTTCCACGACCTACAGCTTTCCCCGTATTGGCCTCTAATAACAACAAGTGTGACAATGACATGCGCTTTGTGACCGTGAGTAGCTGAACTGCATTAATTTTGACTGGCAGCCCTTGCAAGGTTGGCGGATGAAAGGCTAGTTATCCGAACTGAGCTCCTTCTCCAGGGACATTACTGAAATGGCGACGCAGAATAATTCCGCACTCGGGGCAACGTCGCTGGTAGCACCGCTCGTTCCGGTGTACGACAACGAGCGGCCTTCGCACGTGGTGCAGTTCTATAGCGAAGACGGATCCCTGCTTGATGGGCTGAGCCGGTTCATAGGAACGGCTCTGGGGGCAGGAGATGCCGCAGTTGCCATTTGCACGAAAGCGCACAGAGACGGTCTTACCAGACGATTGAAGGCGCGCGGCTTCGACACAAGTACTGCCGTGACTCAAGGGCGTCTCGTCCTGCTCGACGCCGCCGAAACTCTGTCGAAATTCATGATTGGCGATGTCCCCGACGCGGAACTCTTCCGCGAGGTTGTAGGAGAAGTTCTGAATCGAGCTCGGGCCGTTGCCGAAGGAGAAAATCCCCGGGTTGTGGCCTTTGGCGAGATGGTCGCACTGTTGTGGGCGCAAGGAAAGCCCGAGGCCGCCATTCGATTGGAAGAGCTGTGGAACGAACTCGCAGAGACGCAGTCGTTTTCTCTGCGCTGCGCTTATCCGCTGCGGGCTTTCAATCGCGGCGAGCATAGCGAGGCGTTTCTCAAAATCTGCTGCGAGCATTCCGGTGTGATTCCGGGCGAGAGCTACACGGGATTGGCCACGGACGAGGATCGGCTGAGCAACATCTCGCAGTTACAGCAGAAGGCGCAAGCGCTCGAGACCGAGGTGGCCGAACGGCGACGGGCCGAGCAGGCGTTGCGCGAACGCGAAAGCCAGTTGGGCGAAGCCAAGCAAGAACTGGAACGAATGGTGGAACAACGTACTGCGGCGTTGCGGCGTTTGTCGGCTCAGGTTTTGGGATTGCAGGATTCAGAACGCCGCCGGGTTGCGCGCGAACTCCACGATGGTCTTGGCCAATATTTCGCGATTCTGAAGCTCAACGTTGACATCCTGAGGCAATCGCCGGAAAGGGCTGATTTGTGGCAGCAATCTGAAGAACTGATGGAGCACTGTATTTCGGAGATCCGCACTCTCTCTCACTTGCTGCATCCGCCCATGATGGACGAGGCCGGACTCGCGACTGCGGCCCTATGGTATGTGGAGGGCTTCGGTGAGCGGAGCGGGCTAAAGGTATCGCTATACGTACCCGAGGACCTTCCCAGGTTCCCGGATTCGGTCGAAGTCGTGCTATTCCGAGTGCTGCAAGAGGCGCTGACGAACGTCTACCGCCACTCAGGCGCTTCGCAGATTGATGTTGAAATCCTGCATGACGCCGAGCAAGTGACCTTAAAGGTGGAAGACAATGGATGCGGCATCCCCGAGGAATTGCTTGCCCGATTCAACGCGAGCGGCAGCGGCATGGGCATCGGCTTGAGCGGGATGCGCGAGCGAGTCCGCGAACTGGGAGGCGCACTGGCAGTGAAATCGGCCGGCAAGGGAACTTCGGTGTCGGTGGCTGTACCGGTGGCTAGCGCTCGATCAGGGGACAGTGAATCTCTCGCGGACACGGTCGAACAAGTCTCGGCGGATGCATCTCTCTAGAGCTCGGTAATTCTGAGCTTTTCGGGCCAATAATCTAAGCGATAATCTTTGCGATTTGTTTACTCGAACTGCTTGCGGAAGCTGGCGAGCTGTTGTCTCAGATCGGCCACTTCCTGCTGAAGCCGAGCAATGTCTTCCTCCATGCGTGCGATGCGATCGGGATCGGCTGGCTTTGCGACGGCTTCCTGAGCTGAGGCTTGTTCTTGCGCTTCCAGTTCTTCCGAAAAAAGTTGCCGGTAACGGGCCTCCTTGGTGCCGGGCTGGCGAGGCATCATTTTGACCAGCGCCGGTTCGTGCCGGGAGAGGCGCTGCAAAGTGGATTGCACCTCGTCCAAAGCCTCGAAGCGGTGCATGCGTTCGGTGCGGCTACGTAACTCGCCAGGGGTTTGCGCGCCGCGCAACAACAAAACGCAGAGCACCGCGATTTCTGGACGCGTGAAGTTGTACGCTTCCTGCAGCCGATGTTCGTACTTGGTTACGCGGCTATCGGCGCCGCTGGCCGGACCCGCCAACCGTTTCTCCTGGAGCGAGGACAGCGCCTGGCGCACGGTATCTTCGTCCAGGTTCATCACCGGATCGCGGTTGTTTTTCTGGTTGCACGCATTGACCAGCGCGTTCAGTGACAACGGATAGTAATCCGGAGTGGTGATGTCTTTTTCTATTAACGACCCCAGAACTCTGGCTTCCACTTCATTTACCTGCACACGAATGTTCAACCCACGCACCGTCCTTGCAGCTGCCGTCGCATTCCCTTAAATCAGATTACTTTTTCGCTGTTGGCGGCAGCACGCCGTTCAGCCGGAGATACATAGCTGCCATGCCGTAATGATCCGCCCAGCTACTGGCGAGTGCAATGAAGGCCCAGGCGCGGGGTTCTTTCTTGCCTCCGAAAGCTTCGATCGAGTCCGCCAGCTTGGAATCATCGGCTCTGGCCAGCGCCGAACTGCAGAACTCAAATGAAGTTTTCAGCGCGGAGACCAGCTTGTCCTTGGGATCGGTATCTTTCACCGGAACGGTGGGCGGTGGCGCGACGTCAGCGGCTTGCGCGCACAATATTTGGTTAGCCTCGATAATGTGCGTGACTAAGTGGCCGAATGTCATCTGTTCGCGTGTGGGCTTGTAGCCGAACTTGTCGGCGGGCATCTCTTCGACGGCAGCGACTGTGTTTTTCTGCCGGTTAGGCAGGATTTCACGAATCACGTCGCTGACCGGGTTCTTGGCCTGGCTTGCGGCTGGCGCGGACGCGGGCTTCTGGGCTAGAGCTGCGGTACACAGAAGCAGGCAAGAGAGAAGACAGGAACTGGCGAGCTTCATCGGTATCCTCCAAATTGCGCAGCAAGGATAAACCTCGACAGTAGAATTCGCCAGCTTAAGACTCAGTCGCCTTGGTTGATTCCGGCGAATTGCGGACAGCATTCTCGCTGGCATCCAGCGGCTTGCAGTTGTGCCTGTTGAATTGTTCCTGGATGGCAGACTGTGCATTCCCCATGGTGGGGTTGCCAGAGAACTGTGCGTTGCAAGATTCGCACACCCCCAGCACTGGGACATTCCTGACCCGCTTCACGATCCGAAGATTGCGCTTTGGCATACCGCCAGTTTCCCACAGGGATGCGCCATTGACCAGCCTGCGGAGATTCAAACTGCACCACTACCGATCTCCGGAATAGCTTCGAGCAGAGTGCGAGTGTAAGGATGTGCGGCGCTTTCCACAATCTGCTCGGTCGGGCCAATTTCGACAATCTTCCCACGGTACATCACCGCAATTCGTGTCGCCAGGTAGCGGACCACCGGCATGGAATGAGAGATGAAGTTTGGACGAAGCGCCAGCACGAGTGACGACATCGGGGAGAATCTCGAAGGAATCTGCCGGATGCCCAATTTCTCATGTCCTTGGGGAGAAATTGGGCACCTGGGTTTGAGTTTGAGTTGCAGAAGTAGTCCATCCGCCGACGAGCGGCATCACGGGCACTCTGGCAAAGACAGCAGATTGTCCGGCTGTTCTCCATCGGCTTCGGTTTTCAGGTACTCGTTCCCCCACTGACTAACGGCGATGACAACATTGACACGATGCCCGGCAGGTCGCTCGACGTAGAAGAGCCACTTGCCTTCGCGAATACCCCGAATCGCCTCGGACTCCGTGAGGCGCCAGCGAGTTCCATCAGAGTTGACGCCGCCGACATTGCGTATACGCTCGTGGGGGCTTGTTCTGTCTGTCTTGTTGACGCAAGAGATGCGAACCCATGATCCCATTTTGATTCTCCTTGAGGCTGCCGAAGCGTCAGCAGCCTGACATAGTTGGTGAAGGCCACAGGAGGCAGATAGTGGCAGCTTCCGCCTCGCCCCGCTGGAGAGGGTTCTTGTGCAGTGGTGGGGGACGCGCTAGTATAAGCACGAAACCCGCACCGCCACCCGCGGTGTGCATCTCTGACATAGTTGGTTTCCGGGCCGGCACGGCGGCAGCCGTGGCCGGCCATTAATCTTCAACCGCTACGTACACTGTTCCTGGGGTGCTGTTTTACGAAGGTAATGATATAAAAAGTAGTAGACTGTCGTCAACAAGAAAAATTAGGAGCAGGCGTGTGGATCTAGTGGGCACATCGGAAGTGGCGGAAATGCTTGCCGTCAGCAAGCAGACCCTCATCAACTGGAGAAACCGGAGTGCGGATTTCCCGGAGCCTGTCGCGGAGTTAAAGAGCGGGCCCGTCTGGCAGAGGGATGAAATAATTGCATGGGCCAAAACAGCTGGTATCCAAGTCGTGCCAAGGAAGCGTAAGCAGCCTGTGTCCGCTGGTAGACGAGATGCGGTCATCGTGGCTGTAGTGAACATGAAAGGCGGGGTCGGTAAATCGACCGTTACGGCGAACCTAGGCTGGCACTCCGCTTACAAAAAGAATCACAAGGTGCTGCTTGTTGACCTAGATCCTCAATTCAATTTGAGCCAGTACGCTCTGGGTAGCGAACGCTATCAGGAATTGCTAAAAAAGAACAAACCAACAATCTACGACGTTTTCGAGCAGACCAATCTCGCTCCGTCGGTCAGAACGCAGCGCAATTTGCAAGATGCGATCTATACCGTCAAGGCATGGACTGACGAGAGTCGCCTCGATTTGGTTCCCTCCAAGCTAGATCTCTCTTACACACTTAAGAGCCCTGGCTATGCGAAAACCGAACATCTCAAGAACTTCCTAGAAACCTTCAGGCATTCGTATGATCTAGTGATAATCGATTGTCCGCCAACTCAGTCAATGCTCACTGATGCCGCGTACGCATCGAGCAACTACGTATTGATTCCGGTCAGACCGGAATTCTTGTCTACGATTGGACTGCCACTTCTGGTTAAATCACTTGAGGATTACCGATTCGAGCACCAGGATCATGAAATAGAAATAGCGGGCATTCTATTCAATGCCGTGTCAGACGGTAAAGTTGAACACCAGAAATCAAAGCACGATGTAATGACTCTTGCTCGGAAAAATCGCTGGTATGTATTTAAGAACGAGATCAGCTTTTCGGATTCGTATCCGAAGGGGTCCCGAGAAGGTAAGCCGATCTTCCTCACCGGATATGCCCGCTGGGACAAGGTCAATGAGTTCGAGACGCTTGCCAACGAATTCCTAGAGAGGATCGGACTGTGAAACGTGACCGTAGCAGCTTGCTGATGGATTTGGCTGTTCTGGTGAGGCGACATCCCTCTCGAGCGTGGCTTCGGCTGGCTATCCTGCTGGAGAACGATGCAGCGCGCAGACAGATAGTCTCGTTTCTCAAGGACATCGCCAGCGTAAGGCTCTTGCCCAGTGAGACGAGGCCATTGCTAGACGTCAAGCCGCAAAGAAAGTCTGGTGCGTCTACAACCAGAGATGATCGGGAGCAGCTTGAACTTGAGCTGGCACGAAGCTCCATTTTGCGCCTGAGAGAAATTGCAGGAAGCTACAACCTACCGTTTTCGACAAAAGACTCCCGCCAGCGATTGATGAGCCGAATCGCACGGGCTGTCGCTGACCGAACGACCAAGAAGAGTGAACGGCCGGGAGCTAGAATAATAAAGACGAATCGCGGTGATGACTACGCGCAATGGGCAGACATTATCATAGGGCGAACTCGCCCCAAGGGCGGGGGGCGTCCCTGACAGAAGTGTTTCTCATCGTACAGGAAAGAAGCTAGGCCTAAACGCGCAAAACACCCGAAGCCTTCCGAAATCAGAGCGTCCTACCCTCCGATCTCCGGAATAGCTTCGAGCAGAGTGCGAGTGTAAGGATGTGCGGCGCGTTCTACGATCTGCTCGGTCGGGCCAATTTCGACGATCTTCCCGCGATACATCACCGCAATTCGCGTCGCGAGGTAGCGGACCACCGGCATGGAATGAGAGATGAACAGGTAGGTCAGCCCGAATTCGCGTTGCAATTGCGCCAGCAGATTCACGATCTGCGCACCGACGCTGACATCCAGAGCTGAAACCGGTTCGTCGGCCACAATGAATTTCGGACGAAGGGCCAGCGCGCGGGCGATGCCAATACGCTGCCGCTGGCCTCCGCTGAATTCATGCGGGAAACGCCGCGACGCAGACTCATCAAGGCCCACGGCGCGCAACAACTCTGCCACTCGGGTGCGGCGGGCCGCCGGGCTCAACTTCTCATGAATAACCAGCGGCTCAGCGATCACGTCTTCCACTCGCATGCGGGGATCGAGCGACCCGAAAGGGTCCTGGAAGATGATCTGCATATCACGACGGAGTCGGCGCATTTGAATGGGGCTGGCGTTCAGCAGGTCGCGGCCGTCAAATCGAATCTCTCCCGAAGTGGGCTCGATCAGGCGCAAAACCAGCCGGCCCAGCGTGCTCTTTCCCGACCCCGATTCGCCCACCAATCCGAGAGTTTCGCCGGCGTGGATTACTAATGAGACGTCGTCAACGGCGCGGACTTCACTTTTTGCGATCCCCCCGAAGATCGATTCGCCGAGTGGAAACGTCTTGGTGAGGTTGCGGATTTCGAGGACAGGCACAGTTTGATACTAACAACGGAA